>ENA-UOWO01005243-UOWO01005243.1-activated-sludge-metagenome-genome-assembly--contig:-NODE-5243-length-13824-cov-10.309245_pt1 | contig 13824 bp, 12 predicted proteins | sample MGYA00238148_ERZ761564 | MGnify/ENA primary metagenome ERZ761564 (study PRJEB28885, sample SAMN05720194) | activated sludge metagenome | isolation source: Anaerobic digester | place: USA...
TTCTCCCGGGCCACAATCCGGGGCGCCACGGCAAATTCCAGCAACATCACCATCAGCAACCCGAATACTATAAAAATAATAGCTGCTGCCGAACTATTGACGAGGGCTGGACGCTGTTTTTCCCTGCAACTTAGCAGCAAAACCAGACCACAGGCACCACCCACCCAGGTTTGAGCTGAAAACAATCTGGCAGCCATGTTGCCCGCCAGGGCCGGGGTCGGAAGATTCGCAAACAGCATGGGAACGACCCAAAAACCGATGGTGGTCAGGGATCCCCACCACAAACAGGCTGCGAATACCGGCAGGCGTTGGCCCATTTCGCCCTTCATTGCGCCCTTACACGTAGTGAACAGCGATGACTTCGAAATGCTTTACGCCGCCTGGCGCCTGCACTTCAGCCGTATCGCCAACTTCCTTGCCGATCAGTGCACGCGCAATCGGGGAGCCAATGTTGATCAGGCCCAGCTTCAAATCCGCCTCGTCTTCTCCCACGATCTGGTACTTGACCACATCGCCAGTGGCCTCGTCTTCCAGCTCCACCGTGGTGCCAAAGACAACTTTGCCACCGGCATCCACTTCGGATGGATCAATGATCTGCGCCGCGGACAACTTGCCTTCAACTTCCTGAATACGACCTTCAATAAAGCCCTGACGGTCCTTGGCCGCTTCGTATTCTGCGTTTTCGCTCAAATCGCCCTGTGCACGTGCTTCGGCAATAGCGCCGATAACCCAAGGACGGTCCACCGTCTTGAGTTTGTGCAGCTCGGCCTTGAGTTTTTCTGCGCCGCGTTTGGTGATGGGAATGGTTGCCATGGTATTCAATCGTCAAAAAGTAGCAGGGACAGAGCTGCGCTGGCGCGCAGATCTGTCCCCGGTGGATAAGTAAATTATGCCAAGAGTTGTTGGTGCAGTTCCTGAATCGAATAAACGTCCAGGTTGTCCATGTATTTCATACCCTCAACAGCGGCTTCGGCACCGGCGATGGTGGTGAACGTGGTCACGCGGGCCAGCAGTGCCGAGGTACGGATCTGCCGCGAATCGGCAATGGCGTTGCGACGCTCTTCGACCGTGTTGATGACCAGCGCAATCTCGTTGTTTTTGATCATGTCCACAATGTGTGGGCGTCCTTCGGTGACCTTATTGACCACGGTGCAGGCAACGCCCGCAGCCTGAATGGCAGCCGCCGTGCCTTTGGTCGCCACCACGTCGAACTTCAATGCCGCCAGCGCTCGGGCTATGCCCACGGCGCGTGGCTTGTCGTTGTTTTTCACCGTCAGGAAGACTTTTCCGGACGTGGGCAGCTTGGTTCCTGCCCCCAACTGGGACTTCACAAAAGCCTCGCCGAAGGTTTTACCAACCCCCATCACCTCGCCTGTGGATTTCATCTCGGGGCCTAGGATGGTATCCACGCCTGGGAACTTGACGAACGGGAATACCGCTTCTTTCACGCTGAAATAAGGCGGCGTCACTTCTTTCGTGATGCCCTGAGAGGCCAGCGATTGGCCCACCATGCAACGCGCCGCCACTTTAGCCAGCTGGATGCCGGTAGCCTTGCTGACAAAAGGCACCGTGCGGGACGCACGAGGATTCACCTCCAGCACGTAGATGACGTCCATGCCATCGATGTTTTGAATGGCAAACTGTACATTCATTAGCCCGACGACGCTCAACGATTCAGCCATGGCAGCGGTCTGGCGTTTGATCTCGGCTACTGTTGCAGCACTCAGCGAATACGGCGGCAATGAACACGCCGAGTCACCACTGTGTACACCCGCTTGCTCAATGTGCTCCATCACACCACCGATGAAGGTCTTGCCCTCGGGGTCACGCAGGCAATCCACGTCGCACTCGATGGCGTCGTTTAGGAAGCGATCCAGCAAAACCGGGGAGTCATGGCTGACCTTGACCGCCTCGCGCATGTAGCGCTCCAGGTCACGTTGCTCGTGAACAATTTCCATCGCGCGGCCACCGAGCACATAGCTCGGACGCACCACCAAGGGGTAACCCAAGGTGGCGGCTTTTTCCAGCGCTTCGGGCTCGGTGCGGGCGGTGGCATTCGGCGGCTGGCGCAGTTTCAACTCGTGCAGCAGCTTTTGGAAACGCTCACGGTCTTCGGCTGCATCGATCATGTCAGGACTGGTGCCGATGATGGGCACGCCGTTGGCCTCCAGGTCCAGTGCGAGCTTCAAGGGCGTCTGGCCACCGTACTGAACGATCACGCCCAATGGTTTTTCCTTGTCGACGATTTCCAGCACGTCTTCCAGCGTCAGCGGCTCGAAGTACAGACGGTCGGAGGTGTCGTAGTCGGTGGACACGGTTTCGGGGTTGCAGTTGACCATGATGGTCTCGTAACCGTCTTCGCGCATAGCCAGTGCCGCGTGCACGCAGCAGTAGTCAAACTCGATGCCCTGGCCGATGCGGTTAGGGCCGCCACCCAGCACCATGATCTTCTTGTTGTTAGTGGGTTCTGCCTCGCACTCGGCGCCTTCCGCTTCGTAGGTCGAGTACATGTAGGCGGTGTTGGTGCCGAACTCGGCCGCGCAGGTGTCCACACGCTTGTAAACGGGGCGCACACCCAGCGCGCGGCGCTTGTTGCGAACAGCGGTGTCGGTGGTCTTAAACTGGCGCGCCAGGCGACGGTCAGAGAAACCTTTTTGCTTCAAGGCGCGCAGCGTGGGCGCATCGATGCGATCCAACGCGGTGCCACTGTCGGGAACGGGCAGGCGCTCAATATCCAGCTCGATCTTGACGATCTGCTCAATTTGCACCAGGAACCACGGATCAATTTTGGTCAGCGCAAACACTTCGTCCACACTCATGCCCTGGGCAAACGCGTCGCCCACGTACCAGATTCGCTCAGGGCCAGGTTCACCCAGCTCTTTTTCCAGCACTTCGCGGTCTTGGGTTTTCTCGTTCATGCCATCCACGCCGACCTCGAGGCCGCGCAGGGCCTTCTGGAAGGATTCTTGGAAGGTGCGGCCCATGGCCATCACCTCTCCGACCGACTTCATCTGGGTGGTCAGGCGGCTATCAGCGGCCGGAAACTTCTCAAACGCAAAACGTGGAATCTTGGTGACCACGTAGTCGATGCTGGGCTCGAACGATGCAGGGGTCGCACCACCCGTGATGTCGTTGCGCAGCTCGTCCAGCGTGTAGCCCACGGCCAGCTTGGCTGCGACCTTGGCAATGGGGAAACCAGTAGCCTTGGAGGCCAGCGCCGACGAGCGCGACACCCGCGGATTCATCTCGATCACCACCATGCGACCATCGACCGGGTTGATGGAGAACTGCACATTGGAGCCGCCGGTGTCCACACCGATTTCGCGCAGCACGGCCAAAGAGGCGTTGCGCAGAATCTGGTATTCCTTGTCGGTCAGCGTCTGTGCGGGTGCCACAGTAATGGAGTCACCTGTGTGCACGCCCATGGGGTCCAGATTCTCAATTGAGCAGACGATGATGCAGTTGTCAGCCTTGTCGCGCACCACTTCCATTTCGAACTCTTTCCAGCCGAGCAGCGATTCTTCGATCAGCAGCTCGTTGGTCGGCGAGGCCTCCAAACCGCGCTTGCAAATCGTCTCGAACTCTTCGGAGTTGTAGGCAATGCCACCGCCAGTGCCACCTAGCGTAAAGCTGGGGCGGATGACGGTGGGAAAGCCCAGCGTCTTTTGCACAACCCAGGCTTCTTCCATGCTGTGGGCAATACCCGAGCGCGCCGAGCCCAGACCGATTTTGGTCATGGCATCCTTGAACTTCAGGCGGTCTTCAGCCTTGTCAATCGCCTCCGGCGTAGCGCCAATCAGCTCCACCTTGTATTTCTCCAGTACACCGTTGTGCCACAGGTCCAGCGCGCAGTTCAGCGCAGTCTGGCCACCCATGGTGGGCAGGATGGCGTCGGGTTTTTCCTTGGCGATGATCTTCTCCACCGTCTGCCAGGTGATGGGCTCGATGTAAGTCACATCGGCCGTGGCCGGGTCGGTCATGATCGTCGCAGGGTTGCTGTTGATCAGAATGACTTTGTAGCCCTCTTCGCGCAGGGCCTTGCAGGCCTGTACACCGGAATAGTCGAATTCGCAGGCCTGGCCAATGATGATGGGGCCGGCACCAATGATGAGAATGCTTTTTAGGTCGGTACGTTTTGGCATTTGGAACTCGTCGCTTTTGTAGCTCTTTACTTTTCAATCAATTCAGGTTTGCCTAGTTCAGGCTGGCGGTCGCCAGTTTGGCCCCAAACCACATAAACAATCCACCCACCCCACTGGAGAGACCTGCAGACAAGCGCTGGCGTCGGCTGAAAGCCTGTGCCAGACGGGTGCCGACAAAAATCAGCGCAGACAGATACAGCGCGCTGAAAACCATCACGATGGCACTCAAAATCAGAAACGGAATGGCAGGCGTTTCGTAGGTCGGATCAATGAACTGCACAAAAAATGACAGCAGAAACAAAATAGCCTTGGGGTTCAACAAACTGATCACCAACGCCCGCTTGAACGGGTGCGCCAGATGAGCGGGTGTTTCAACGGCAGACGCAACCACCACGACGGGGTTGCGCCATTTCTGAATAGCAGACCACAGGAGAGTCACACCCACCCAAGCCAGGTAAGCAGCCCCCGCGTACTTCACCACCATGAACAGTGCGGGATAAGCGCGCAGCAGGCTGGCAGCGCCCAAAGCGGTGAGCATCAGCAAAATGGTGTCGCCCACAAACACGCCGCATGCACCCTGATAACCCGCCTTCACACCTCGCGCGGTAGCGACTGACAGCACAAACAGCGAGTTGGGGCCTGGCAGCAAAATAATGCCCAGCGCACCAATCACGTAGGTCCACAGATCGGTGACGCCATAAAAACTCATACCGCTTTCTCCATGAGAGCGGTGAACCTGTCAAACAGGTAAGCAATGTCATGCGGTCCGGGGGACGCTTCCGGATGGCCCTGAAAGCAGAACGCCGGTTTATCAGTGCGGGAGAGACCCTGCAAGGTGTTGTCAAAAAGACTGATATGGCTAGCCCGTAGATTGGCAGGCAATGACTTCTCATCCACCGCAAAGCCGTGGTTCTGGCTGGTGATGCTGACGCGCCCCGTGTCCAGATCCTTGACCGGGTGGTTGGCGCCGTGGTGTCCAAATTTCATCTTGAACGTTTTGGCGCCGCTGGCCAGTGCCATGATCTGGTGGCCCAGGCAAATGCCGAAGGTGGGGATACCGGTTTCGATCAACTCGCGGGTAGCGGAAATCGCGTAGTCACAGGGCTCGGGATCACCCGGACCGTTGGACAGGAAGATTCCGCTCGGCTTGAGCTTGAGCACGTCTGCCGCCGACGTTTGGGCAGGCACCACCGTCACGCGGCAGCCCCTTGAAGACAGCATGCGCAAAATGTTCTTTTTGACACCAAAGTCGTAAGCCACCACATGAAACCGTGGAGCGCCCTGCGCGCCGTATCCGGGCTTGCCGCCCAGTGCGGGGTTGGACAAGGCCCACTCGGTTTCCGTCCACTGGTACGACGCCTTGACCGTGACCACTTTGGCCAAATCCAGGCCCGACATGTTGGGCGCCGCCTTGGCGGCAGCGATGGCTTTGTCGATCACAGCCTGGGTAATCGTTTCACCAGGGGCCAAACCAACGATACAGCCGTTTTGAGCACCTTGCGTGCGCAACTGACGCGTGAGCTGGCGAGTGTCGATGTTGGCAATGGCAACTGTGTTTTCACGGACCAGGTAGGCCTGCAACGTCATCGACTGGCGAAAGTTGGACGCTACCAGCGGCAGGTCCTTGATGATCAGACCAGCCGCGTGGACCTTTTCAGACTCGACATCTTCCGGGTTGACGCCGTAATTGCCGATGTGCGGGTAGGTCAGTGTGACAATCTGCTGGCAATAGCTTGGATCGGTCAGTATTTCCTGATAGCCGGTCATGGCGGTGTTGAACACCACCTCGCCGACGGTGGAGCCGGTGGCTCCGACGGAATGACCGATATAGATGGTGCCGTCTGCTAGCGCCAGTATGGCGGGAGGGTTGGCAGCCTTGAGAGACAAAAGCACTGGGTTCTCCGGATAGTAATTTCGGGTACGCCCAGACTCGCTCAAGAACAAATTCTTGGCATGCTGCTTGAGGGGGTGGTGCTTGAGAATGCTCTAGGCGTACGGGATGCGGTGAAGCCTCTCATTATAGCCGAGGGGTTGACCCCGTCCGCTAACTTTTATAGCCTGGTACTGTGCTGGCTCCGTCACATATCAACATATGCTAATACATCGTCTTTTGATATTCGTCCTCGAGGCCGGCGTCGATCTTCTTCATCTCCTCGGGATCAATAGGTGCTCCCGTGGTTTGGTCCATTATGATTTTGAGTAGCGATGGCATGTCACTGCGATTTTGACGTTGACTTGGATCCCACAGCTTCGAGCGTCGAAACGCTTTTGCACAGTGAATGAACACTTCCTCGACGGTCACAACAATGGCGACCGTGGGCATGCGGTCATTTACCACCATCAATGAGAGCAAATCTGGGTCGCGAGTGATTTTTGCTCTTCCGTTCACACGCATGGTGTCATCAAATCCGGGCACCATAAACAGCAAGCCAACTGCCGGGTTGACCAAAATATTGGTGTGCGTGTCCAGGCGATTGTTTCCGGGCCGGTCCGGGATCAACAGTGTTTTGTCGTCCAGGATTTTCACAAAACCACACGGATCACCGCGCGGACTGACATCAGCCGATCCGGCTGATGATTGCGTTCCTATGCACAGGAATGGTGATCGAGCCACGAAGTTCATGGCATGTTTGTCGAGGTGGTTTTGGCATTTCTCAACGGCAATGGGATGCGTTTCTGAAAACAAAGTTCTCAAGTCTTGCTCATCTTTGACCAAAAACTCTGGTTTCAATTGCGTCTTATCCGCCATACTTTGCTCCTCTCAATGTTTGGATTGGGATCTCGCTGAAGTGAAATACTTGGCTGAAATCAGGCTGTTACAGCGATCGTACTAACGCTGAATGCTGCTGGCATGCAGGCAAATGGCCGTCGCCGCCGCTACATTGAGCGACTCCTCGCCGCCCGGCTGACCAATACGCACGTGAACTGCCGCGCGCGCCATCAATTCCGGACAGACACCCTGCCCTTCATGGCCCATGGCCCAGGCACACGGCCGCGGCAGGCGCAAGTTGTGTATCAGCTCACCCTGATGCGAACTGGTCACCACGATGGGCACCTCCAATGCGTCCAGCGAAGACAACTCCAGCCCTTCCAGCAACGACAGACCAAAGTGCGCACCCATTCCGGCGCGCAGCACCTTGGGCGACCACAGCGCAGCCGTTCCGCGCAGCGCAATCACCTGCCGAAAGCCAAATGCGCCCGCGCTGCGCAGTATGGAGCCCACGTTGCCAGCGTCTTGCACTCGATCCAGAATGACGGTGGCGGCCAGGGGCTGCATCACCACATCCTGCGGCATGTCCATCACAAAGCCGAATGGGGCGGGTGATTCCAGGCCACTGAGTTCCGTGAACAGCGCATCCGAAATCACTATGTTTTTGGTAGCTATCCGCGCATATTCCACGGGGGCTAGAGGCCAAAAATGCTCTGAAAATACTGCAATTTGAGGCCTGCAGTCACGCAATAGGGCTGCGCGGCACAAGTGATCGCCCTCCACCCAGAACCGCCCCTGCTTGCGGTAAGCCGTGGAATCGGCTGACAGCTTGCGCAGCTCCTTGAGCAGGGGGTTGTCCCGCGACGTGATGTGGTTGACCGGGGCCTGGGCTGACCCGGTCATTTCAACACCTGCGCCACCGGCGAGAACGTTTTCCGATGTTGAGGGCAGGCGCCGTGCTCACGCAGTGCCGCCAGATGTTCGGCGGTTCCATAACCCTTGTGTCCCGCAAAACCGTACTGCGGATAGGTCAGATCGAGCTCTGCACACCAACGGTCCCGCGAAACCTTGGCCAGAATTGAGGCTGCGGAAATCGCCGGAATCAGTGAATCTCCCTTCACGATGGCCTCTGCCAGAATGTCCATCACCGGGATGCGATTGCCGTCAATAAGTACCTTGGCGGGCTTGAGCCGTAACCCTTCCACCGCACGGCGCATGGCCAGCATTGTGGCCTGAAGGATATTCAGGCGATCAATTTCCTCCACGCTTGCTTCGGCAATGGAGCAGCAAAGCGCCTTGGCGCGGATTTCATCAAACAGCTTTTCCCTGCGCAAGGCGGTGAGCGTTTTGGAGTCAGCCAACCCGCGAATCGGGTTTTTCTCATCCAGGATCACGGCAGCGGCCACCACGGGCCCTGCCAGCGGGCCACGACCAGCCTCGTCCACGCCTGCAATCAGGCCGGGCGTGTCCCACACAAGGGGAACCTGCTCAGCTTTCAAGTAAGTTCTGGATCGCATGGGCGGCCAATTGGGATGTGTCTCGTTTCAATTCATGGTGCAAGTCGCCAAAACGATGTTGCAGGGCTACTATTTTCTCAGGCTCGTCAAACCACTTCAAAACCGCTGCGGCCAATGCCTTGGGGGTAGCAGCGTCCTGAATCAGTTCCGGCACCACAAAGTCGCCACACAGAATATTGGGTAAGCCCACCCAGGGCTGCAATTTCTTGCGCCGCATGAGCTGCCACGATACCCAACTCATGTTGTAGGCGATAACCATGGGTCGCTTGAAAAGTGCCGCCTCCAGCGTAGCCGTTCCACTGGCAATCAACGTGACATCACAGGCAGCCAGCGCCAGATGGGATTGGCCCTGGAGTATTTGCACGCGGTCATAAACGCCCGCATCCCGGGCCGCCCGCGTGATGGCTTCGCGCCATTGGGGCACGGCAGGCACTATGAATTTTATAGCTGGTTGCGCAATGTTAATGAGGTCTACAGCCAGAAAAAACCGCAAAGCGAGGTGACTGATTTCGGACTGACGGCTGCCCGGCAAAACGGCTACAACCCTGACGTCAGCGTCCAGACCCAGCGCAGATCGGGCGGCAGCCCGGTCCGGCTGCAAAGGAATGACGCTGGCCAGCGGGTGCCCGACATAGGTAGCTGCAATGCCATGCTGCGCCAGCAGGTCCACCTCAAATGGAAAGATGCATAGAACATGGTTCACGCTCTCACGAATTTTTTCAACTCGCTCGGGTCGCCAGGCCCAAATGGACGGGCAGACAAAATGCACGGTCTTCACGCCGCAGGCCTTGAGATCTCGCTCTAGGTCAAGGTTGAAGTCGGGCGCGTCAACCCCGATGAAAACATTCGGAGGGGCGTCCATCAACCCAGCTTTAAGCTGTTTGCGAATGCCAACGATCTCCCGGTAGCGCCTGAGCACCTCGATGCTGTAGCCATGCACAGCCAGTTTCTCACTGGACCACAGGGCATTGAAGCCGCGTTGCCCCATAAGCGGCCCCCCAATTCCCCTTGACTGCAACGCTGGCCAGCGCGTCTTCATGCCATCCAGCAACAAGCCGGCGAGCATGTCGCCCGACGTCTCTCCGGCCACCATGGCAACTTGGGGCCAGGCTTCGGGAACGAGAGTCCGCAAGGGGTTGGGCACTGGGGCCGCAGATGGTAGCGGCGCAGCGCCCATAGCGTTCTTAACGAATAATGCCGCGTTGCGGCGATGCTTGCTTCAGGAACGACAGCATCATCTCAACATCTGCCGCGGCTTCACCATGGCTCGTGGCGAGTTCTGCGATACGCGCCTGAGCCTGCTCAAGCGTCAGGTCGTCACGGTACAGGGCTTTGTGCATGGCTTTCACTGCCGATATGCGTTCAAGAGAAAATCCACGGCGACGCAACCCTTCGAAGTTCATGGACCGCGCGGCGGCTGGCTGCCCCTGACACATCACAAACGGGGGCAGATCGGCAAAAAGCAGTGAACACATGGCAGTCATGCTGTGGGCACCGAGTCGCACGAACTGGTGCACCACGGTAAACCCTCCCAAAATGACCCAGTCACCGACATGCACGTGGCCCGCCAGCTGGGAATTATTGGCAAATATCGTGCTGTTGCCCACCACGCAATCGTGAGCCAGATGCACATAAGCCATCAGCCAGTTGTCATTGCCAACACGGGTCACACCGGTATCACCCGGAGATCCGATATTGAAAGTGCAAAATTCGCGGATCGTGTTCCTGTCACCAATGATCAGTTCACACGGTTCGCCAGCATACTTTTTGTCCTGCGGGATTGCTCCCAGAGAGCTGAATTGGAAGATGCGGTTATCACGGCCAATGGTGGTGTGGCCTTCAATCACGCAGTGCGGCGCGATGGTTGTGCCTGCGTCAACTTTGACGTGTGGACCAATGACCGTGTAGGGACCCACTGAAACCGAGCCGTCAAGCTCGGCTTTGGGATCAACAATCGCCGTTGCGTGAATCGTCGTCACAGCTGGATCACGCTATGGCGCGCATGGCACAAGTCAACTCGGCTTCAACGGCCAGCTCCTGGTCTACCAGCGCGCGTGCCTTGAATTTGAAAATGCCCGCCTTCATGCGGAGCAACTCCACTTCCAGAATCAACTGATCCCCTGGTTCAACGGGGCGCTTGAATCGTGCACCATCGATACCGGCAAAATAGTAAACCATCTGGTCATTGGGCGCCGTATCGAGGGCATCAAAGGCCAGCAAGGCCGCGGCCTGCGCCAGGGCCTCAAGCATCAAGACACCTGGCATCACGGGGCGGTGAGGGAAATGGCCTTCAAAAAAAGGTTCATTAATCGTGACGTTCTTCAGAGCCTTGATAGTCTTGCCTTTGTCCAGTTCCAACACCCTGTCCACCAGCAAAAATGGATATCGATGCGGCAACTGCTTCAAGATTCGGTGAATATCCATCATGATGATTTTTTTACCTGTTGTAGTGTGTTTTCCAGCGACCGCACGCGATCACGAAGACCGTGCAATTGCTTCAGCGTAGCTGCATTTTTTTCCCACGCAGCATTCTCATCAATCGGAAACATCCCGGTGTAGTGCCCCGCCTTGAGAATGGACCGGGTCACCACCGATGCTGCCGAAATGTTGACACCATCTGCCAATGAAAGGTGACCAAGAATAACAGCCCCGCCCCCGACAGTGCAATTCGCACCGATAGTTGCGCTGCCGGCAACCCCAACGCACCCCGCCATGGCCGTGTTGGCACCAATCCGAACGTTATGACCTATCTGGATCAGGTTGTCCAGCTTCACGCCGTCCTCAATCACAGTATCCTGCAGAGCACCCCGATCGACACAGGTATTGGCCCCAATCTCGACATCATTGCCAATACGAACAGCGCCCAGCTGTTCGATTTTTTCCCAGGCATTCCCGTTCGGGGCAAAGCCAAATCCATCTGCACCAACAACTGCACCTGAATGCAGGAGGCAGCGATCACCAATGACACAATTTTCACCTACAGTAACTCTGGATCGCAATACGGTTTGGGCGCCTATTCGGGCGCCTCTTTCGACCACACATAACGGGCCGATGTGTGCTTGCGGGTGTACTTGCGCGTCCGGGCTGACCACCGCACTAGGGTGAATAGCTGGCGCAACATCAGACTTTTGCACCTGCTTCCAGAGCTGAGTGACCCTGGCATAGTAAAGGTAAGGTTGTTCCGAGACGATGCACGCTTCCTGCCGCAAAGCCAGCGAGAACATCTGGGGGCTCAGAATGACACAGCCCGCCATGGATGCACTCAACAGGTTCTGGTATTTGGGATGACTGAGGAAACTCAACTCATGGGGAGAAGCCGACTCCAGTGGCGCAAGTCCCAGGACTTGCAAATCGGGGTCGCCGTGCAGTTCACCGCCAAGTGCCTCGACAATTGAACCTAGACGCAGCACCACACTTCACACGTCACGACAAGGCGCTACTTAGCGCCCGTCGCGTTCAGTGCCTTGATGACCTTGTCGGTGATATCGTGCTTCGGGCTGACGTACACCACTTGATCGGGCTGCATGATCAGATCCAGTTTGTCAGCTTCCGCCAGTTGGCGAATCACCTTGTTCGCACGCTCAAGAACCTGTTGTAGCTCTTCGTTGCGGCGAGCACTCAAATCTTCCTGAAACTCACGACGTTTGCGCTGGAAATCGCGGTCTTGCTCAACCAGCTGCTTTTGCCTGGTGGCACGCTGGCTATCAGAAAGCGTTGGCGCTTCGCGTTCCAACTTTTCGGTCATGGACTTCACAGCACTCCCCAAGTCCGTGATTTCTTTCTCACGTTTGAGGAACTCCTGTTCCAGCTTGGCTTGTGCCGCCTTGGCTGTATTGGCCTCTTTGAGCACCCGGTCCGTATTCACAAACCCGATCCGCAACTCTTCAGCCCAGCCCTGAGAAGCCACGGCGAGAGTACCCAACAGCAGGGCTACACGGCATCGACGCAAAAGGTTATTCATTAGAAGGAGGTTCCGATCTGAAATTGCAAAGTCTGGATTTTATCGCCATTGAACTTTCGAACAGGTTTGGCATAGGACAACCGTAACGGACCGACTGGTGATATCCAGTTGATACCAACACCAACCGAAGCCCGCAACTCGCTCATCCGGATGGGTTGGCTTTCGCCGTAAACATTACCCACATCAAAGAAACCATACCACCGCAAGGTCCGGTCATTGCCAGCCCCCGGGAAAGGCGCAATTATTTCTGCATTCAGCACCAGCTTTTTGCTGCCCCCCAAGGATATGTCGGTTACAGAATCGCGCGGACCCAGGCTCCCGGAGTCAAACCCGCGTACAGACCCGAGTCCACCGCCGTAATAGTTCTTGAACAGGGGATAAGGTCGGTTACCGATCGCTTTTCCAAGACCCACTTCACCGTTGAATGCCGCCGTGAACTGCTTGTTGATCGGAATGTATTGTTGATACTGATAACTACCACGAAGGTATTTCGCATCACCAGCGACACCCCACTCGGCGCTGGCCCGCTGATACTGGCCGTTGGTTGGCACCAGTGCACTGTCACGACCATCCCTCGACCAGCCGATGGTCAGCGGAAGCGTAGAGCTTGAATAGCCAAATTGGTTGGCGTAGGTCAAATACGCATTGGGAAGACTGGTTCCGGGAACAATCTTGGTATTTTCAATCCCAGCGCCGAAGTAAACGGTATCAATTTCCGTGAACGGCACACCAAAACGAAAACTCGCTCCGGCCGTAACCAACTTGTAGGAGTCCGTGTCACTGACAGGGCTCGTTTTCCGGGAATAGACGTCAAGTGTTCTGGACACTCCATCCGCAGTGAAATACGGGTCGGTAGTGCTGAAAACAAGTGTGCGGTCTGATTTACTGGTATTTAAATCGACGCCCACCGAATTGCCAGATCCAAAAGCATTCTCCTGTTTGAAGCCGAACGTCAGAACCAGACCCTCGCCACTAGAAACACCGGCACCCACACTGATGCTTCCGGTTGGCTTCTCAACCACGTTGACGGTCAAGTCCACTTGATCCGGTGAACCAGCAACCTCCTGGGTTTCAACACCCACCTCGGTAAAAAACCCAAGCCGATCTACCCGATCTCGGGATAACCGGATCTTTTCTGCGTCGTACCACGATGCTTCGAACTGCCGAAATTCGCGGCGGACAACTTCATCCCGTGTGCGACTATTTCCAGCGACATTCATCCTCCGGACGTAAGCTCGGCGGGAAGGCTCAGCCTGAAGTACGAGCGCAACGCGCATATTGGCACGGTCAATTTCCGGAACTGCTTCGACACGCGCAAAGGCATATCCAAAATTTCCGAAATAGTCGGTAAACGCTTTTGTTGTCTGGGCTACCTGATCCGCGTTGTAGGCCTGCCCGGGGCGGATGGACACAAGCGACTTGAATTCATCATCCTTGCCAAGGTAATTACCTTCCAACTTGATCCCCGACACCACAAATCGCTCACCCTCAGTC
>ENA-UOWO01005244-UOWO01005244.1-activated-sludge-metagenome-genome-assembly--contig:-NODE-5244-length-13824-cov-9.826494_pt1 | contig 13824 bp, 11 predicted proteins | sample MGYA00238148_ERZ761564 | MGnify/ENA primary metagenome ERZ761564 (study PRJEB28885, sample SAMN05720194) | activated sludge metagenome | isolation source: Anaerobic digester | place: USA...
GGCATGCCGCCCTTCAGCTTTCAGGCGCTGGTGCGCGCCGACGCCCGCACGCAGGAGGCGGCACAGGGCTTTCTCACTACCGCCAGCGCGGCGGCTGCGGTGCAACTGGCCGACTTGCCGGGTTTTGACCAGGTCACGCTGTATCCGGCTGTGCCGATGAGCATTCAGCGCATCGCGGATGTAGAGCGTGCCCAGATGCTGGTGGAGAGCCCCTCGCGCGCCGCGCTGCAGCGCTTTTTGTCCACCTGGCATGCCGTGTTGCACGCCACGCGGGCGCTGCCGGAATGCAAGGGATTGATTCGTTGGGCGGTCGATGTGGACCCTTTGACAATCTGAACCTCGCGAGCCATAAAGCGCGGTAAGACTCGTTCGCGCTGCGTCAGCTTCTTTCGTTGATGTAAGTCAACACGGGCTCGATCCCATATCTGATACTCCACTCTTACCCATAGGGGTATATCTTGGCTGTTCAAAATGAACGGATGCCAAAGAAAGGTGTTTCGCCATGGCTCTCGTAGAAGCAACTTCAATCTCAAAGATCTATCGAAGCGGGGACGTGGAAGTTGCCGCCCTTTGGGATGTCAGCCTGTCGATTGAGGCTGGCGAGTTTCTGGCATTTGTTGGACCCTCCGGTAGTGGCAAGTCCACTCTACTCAATCTGGTGGGTTGTCTGGATCATCCCAGCAAGGGCAGCATGAAGGTCATGGGCACCGATGTGACTGCTCTTGACCGAAACGCGGCGGCGGCTTTTCGCGGCGAGCATCTGGGTTTTGTATTTCAGGAGTTCAACCTGGTACCTGTGCTGTCCGCCTATGAAAACGTTGAGTACCCCCTGCTCATGGTGCGAAGTTGGCCACCTGAAAAGCGCCATGCCCAGGTGATGAAATTGCTGAAAGCGGTTGGCATGGGCGAGCTGGCTCACAAGCGTCCGGACCAACTGTCTGGTGGCCAGAAGCAGCGCATTGCAGTGGCACGTGCACTCGTTTCAGAGCCGCAAGTGGTGCTGGCTGATGAGCCTACCGCCAATCTGGACCACGACACGGCGAACAAAGTGATCGCACTGATGAAGCACATGCGTGACGAGTTTGGCACCACTTTCATCTTTTCCACCCACGACTCGAAGATCATGGAGGCTGCCGAGCGCGTGCTGCTCCTTGAAGACGGCCGCCTCATCAAGGAGCAAAAGTCATGATGGCTACATTAAAACTTTCGGCTCGCAACCTGATGCGGTACCACCGCCGGACTTGGCTGACGGCGGGCCTCATCACGATTGGTGTTGTTGCCATGCTGCTGTTTGTGTCAGCGGCCGGCTCGTTCAAGCAGGTGATGATTGGCCAGATCACCGACAGCCTGCTGGGCCACCTGCAGGTGCACCGCAAAGGCTACGTGGCTTCGGTCGACAACCTGCCACTCAATCTGAATGTGGGTGCGAAAATGATCGAGCGCATCAAGACCGAGCTCAAGGCCGAATCTGACATTGCCGCCGTGTCGATACGCCTGAAACTCGGCGCCATGTTCAGCAACTTCAGCGAAACGACCAGCATCCGGCTCAATGGCATTGACCCGACGGCCGAAGACGCTGCTGCCCCCGGGCTGCGCACCCGGATTATTGACGGCGGACGTGAGGGCTCACTGGTTGGCCCGGGCCAGATACTCATCCCCGACCTGATCGCCAAGGGTATGAAAGTCAAGGTTGGCGACACGGTGGTGCTGGTCGCCACCAACCGGGACGGCTCGGTCAACGGGAAAAACTTCACCGTGCGCGGTGTATTGGAGCCCGTCACCGGACCGGGCGGGCGCGACGGCTATGTGCATGAAGACGATGCCCGTGAGTTGCTGCGCATGGAAGAACCTGAGGCTATGGAAATTGCCATCCGGTTGCATGATCTGGCGAAACTCGACAAGGTAGAAGCATCGCTGGCAGAGCGGCTGGAGAAGCTGACCAACAAGGATGGCAAGCCTGTGCTGGAGTTGCACAGCTGGAAAGCGTTATCGCCATTCGCGAATATCGCTGGGATGATCGATCTGATGACGCTGTTTATCCGCATCATGCTGGTTGCCATCGTGCTGGTCAGCGTGATGAACGTGATGCTGATGGCCGTGTATGAGCGCATACGCGAGATTGGCACGCTGGCAGCCATTGGCACGCCACCGCGCCGCATTCTGGGTTTGTATGTGGGCGAAGGCTTGTTGCTGGGGCTGATTGGTGCCGCAGTTGGCGTCGCGGTCAGTCTAGCTGTTGTTGCGTTGCTCAATATGTATCCACTGCAGTTTCCGTTTGGGCGTCAGTTCATCACGCTGGCGCCCACGCTCTCGGTGGCCGAGGTGGTCACGGTCGCGGTGCTGGTGGTGGGAATGGCTGTATTGGCCAGCTTGCAACCGGCCTGGCGCGCCTCGCGGATGGACCCGATTCAGGCATTGCGCCACGTTTGAAGGAGCACACGGTGAAATCATTTCGACATCTGCTGCTGTTGTTCACGCTGGCTCCGGTTCTCGCTTTGGCGCTGGACGGCAAGGCCATCCTGGAGAAGGTAGACCGTAATCTGGAGCCCGAGTCCTATGAGATGACGCGCAAGCTCATCAATGAAGAGCCCGATGGCAAGCGCAAGGAGTACATCCTGTACTCGGTGAAGAAGGGACGCGACAAGGTCGCTGCGCTTTTTCTTGCTCCGGCCAGCGACAAGGGACGCAGCACCTTGCGCCAGGGTGACAACATGTGGCTTTATATCCCCAATGTGGGCAAGCCGGTTCGCATCACCAGCCTGCAATCGGTGACAGGCGGTGTGTTCAACAATTCAGACATTCTGCGGGTGGATTACACCGAAGAATACGACGTTAGCGCAGCTACCGAGCAGGGCGACAACTACCTGCTGGACCTTAAGGCCAAAACCGGATCGGTGGCGTATGACCGGCTGAAGCTGACGGTGGATCGCAAGACCGTACTGCCCACCCATATTGAAGCGTACGCGGCAAGCGGCATGCTGGTCAAAACACTGCATTTCAAGGACATTAAGGACTTTGGCGGTGGCGTTCGGCGTCCCGCCACGGTTGAAACCGATAGCCCACTCTACAAAGGCTACAAATCCGTCATGTTGTATGCCGCCGTGAAAAAACGTGAAGTACCTGACGAAGTGTTCACGCTGAATTTCATGTCCCGTCTAGAAGAGCTGAGAAAGTGACACGAACCGCGTTCGCGGTTTTGGTTTTAGGCACTGCGTTCGCCAGCGCACAGGCCGCTGACTACAGCTTTGATCTCTCCGAAGTTGCGCCCAAACCCTACGAACTCACCGGGTTTGTTGAAGCCAAAGCCGAGCATTTCGCTTTGCGCCCTGCCGCGGCGCTATACCCCATCACTTTCTCTGGCCTGTTGCCCCGTGAAACCCTGGACAGGGCCACAACCAGCTTCGAGCTCGCCGGCAAGTTCAAGTACGACACCTTGACCGCCTACGCCCGTGTCAGCGGCAACGCGTCACATGACGCGTTCAGCACCAACAGCACAGGCACCGTTCTCGAAGGCGGTCTGCGCGTCAGTCCGTCGGAGGGACTCATCATCGACATCGGCAAGCAGGTACAGCGCTGGGGCAAAGGCTACGCCTGGAACCCGGTAGCCTTTTTCGAGCGGCCCAAAGACCCTAACGATCCGGCAGCCTCGCGCGAGGGTTTTGTGATGGCCAGTGCTGATTGGGTCAAAAGCCTGTCGGGGACGGTAGCAGCAGTCGGTTTGACTCCTGTCCTGCTTCCCGTGTCATCGGACATGAACAGTGATTTCGGCACCGCGGGCAAAGACAATGTGGGCGCCCGCCTGTACATGCTGGTTGCGGATACCGACATTGACCTGCTGTGGGCCGCCGAAGGCAGCCGGCCACAGCGCGTGGGCATCGATTTTTCGCGTAATCTGGGTGCCAATCTGGAAATACATGGCGAGTGGGCACGCGCTATTGGCGCAAACCGCCGCGTGCTCGGCACCGATGGCATCATGCGCACCAGCCAGATCAACGCGGATAGCTGGCTGATCGGCGCACGCTACATCACGGAGCATGAAGTCACCTGGATTGCCGAGTTGTACCGAAACGGTACGGGCTATGACGATGTGCAATTGGCAACCTACTACAGCTTCCTCAACACAGCCTACTCACCTGCCGGGTCGGCAATGGCTCGATCACAGGCGCTGGCGCTGGCGCAATCCGGCTACGGTCGCGGCAATCCCGGGCGCAAATATGCTTACCTGCGCGTCAGCGCAAAAGACCCGTTCGACTGGCTTTACGTCGCGCCGGCACTCACTGCCATCGTGAACCTTGATGACCACAGCTGGCAAATTGCGCCGGAGATTGTTTATACCGGCTGGCAAAACATGGAGCTGCGCGCCCGTGCCCTGCTGTTGCACGGCAGCAAGCTCAGCGAATTTGGGGAGAAGGCCACTGCCCGCAGGTTGGAATTTTCCCTGCGGATGTATTTCTGAAAACATGCCTGTGGCAACTGGACTGAATCAACGCAAAAGGAAATGGCTCGCCGCGCTGGCACTCGGCGCAGGCGTCATCCTGATTGCGTTTTTCGGCCTGCGCACCTGGCACCAGATCGATTTTGCCCAGCGTGTGCAGCGCGGTGAGGTCCGTATCGAAACCCTTAAGGGCTGGATGACCCTGCATTACATTGCCCAAACTTACAAGGTGCCAGAGGCCGAACTGCGAAGCGCGCTCGGGGTACCCGCTTCCGGCCATGAAGAGCGCAGTCTGCGCCAATGGTTTGATGCAGCAGGAATCGACCCTATGGTCGGGCGGCAAGCGCTGGAAAAGCTGATTCTTGCCCGGCGAACACCACTAGGCGCGGCAACCAAGTGAGCGGGTTTACCGATCAGCTGCTGACAGGGCTGTTGAACTATGGAAACCCTCTACTGGGTGGCACCCTGTTTCTGGCAGCGCTGGGCGTGCCGTTGCCGGCCACGATGATGCTGATGGCAGCGGGTGCGTTCACGCGCCAGGGTGTTCTCGGCATCGAGGGAGCTGCCATGGCAGCGGTACTGGGAGCCATATCAGGTGATGGCTGCAGCTATTTGATCGGACGCTACGGCGCCACACTGTTACCTGCACGCTGGCGGACGGGAACCGGCCAGTCACGCGTTTCGCAACTATTCACCCGATGGGGTGGATGGAGCGTGTTCCTGACGCGCTTTTTGCTGACGCCGATCGCGTTGCCCGTCAATCTGCTGGCAGGTTCCACGCATTACCCATGGCACCGCTACATGGGAGCCGTCATGCTGGGAGAGGTGACCTGGGTGCTGCTGTTTGGCGGCCTGGGCCACTATTTTGCGGGCCAATGGGAAGCCATCGGTCAAATGACAGGCGACGTCGTGGGCCTGTTGCTAGGCGTCGTGCTTTTCGTTCTAGGTCTCAGCACTTTAGTCATCCGAAGCCGCAAACACTGAGCGGGGCTGCGTGCCAGTACTCAGCCCCGCTGCAGGTATACCTTCACAAAACTGCTCTTCAACGCATCGCCCTTGGCGGGCAACTGATCGGTCTGGGCCGCTTTGGCAAGGCCCAGCAGATCATCGAGATTTTTGCGGATGGCCTGAATTTCGGCGTCGTTGGTTTCCGTCTCTACGGCTTTGAGTTTGTCACTGACCTGCGGGTAAAGGGAGATCAGTTTCTCCGGATTTTTGGCGTTGGCGGCGTCCAGCATCAGTTCCATCTCGTCATGGAAATCGACCAGCGCAACCGCCAGCATCGAAAAACCGTTGCGTTTGAAGATGTCCTGAAACACTGGCCGCACTTTCTCCAGCGCCAGGTGCGCCTGTTGCAGGTCACCCGTGCGCACCAGATCATTCACATCTGAAATCATGCCGGACACCAGCGCCAAGTCTGGGCCCAGCCTAGTGTCGCCCTTCAATGCATAGGGCTGGTAAGTACTGTACTTTTGCTGGAAATGCTGGAACGATGGGATCAGGCTTTCGTAGTTCGTGATGGCTTTCTGGCGCTCGTTCTTGCCGGTCAGGAACAGGGTCTGTTTGTAGAAGTTGTTCATCACGTTGAAGTCTTCAATGAACAACTTGCGCGTGAAGAAGATGCTCGCATAGCTGCCACCGGCCAGCACCGCCACCAGTAGAAGGATGGCGAAGGCGCCCATGCCTTTTCCGAAGCCTTTTTTGGCACCCGATGTACCAATTCCCGCCAGCTTGTAGAGCGGACAAAAGCGGATGAGGGCCGTCACCAGCAGTATCGCGCCCACCACATAAGCCGCTATCTGCGAACCGCCGGCAAGCCAGAAAAAAGCCAGCTCCAGCGCCACCAGCCCCAGCAGGGCCCGGATCAGACGATCCCACGTGTTCAGATTGTTCATGATGGTTCCTTCGCCAGCTGACATGGTGGATGGCGCACCGAAAGGCGCCGGACCAGCCCATTTTGCGCAAGGGAAGCCCCACGGTGTTGATATAAATCAGTGAGTTCTGATATATCGATGCCAGAGACCAATTTCTCCGCCTGCCCGCGCTGAAAAGCGGGCGCTAGGTCAGGTAAGCAGCGTCACAGCCATTGAAAACGTCAGAAATGCCGCCGCTGTCGTCACCAAAATGATGCGCGCCACACGCCCGTTGTCCGCCGCATACCGCTCGGCCAGCATGGCCACGTTGCTGGCGCTGGGCAGCGCAGCTACCAGCACCATCACTGTCAGCGCAAACTTGTTCAACGGCACACCCAACGATATCGCGGCCACGCCCACCAGCAGCACCAGCAGCGGGTGCAGCAGCAGCTTGAGCACGGCCACTGGCAGATAGTCGCGCAGGGCCAGGGGCTCGGCGTGGCCCTGGGCCGTCAGCATTTGCGAGCGGGCCAGCACGGCGCCAATGGTGAACAGCGCCACAGGGGAAGCGGCATCAGCCAGCATGCCCAGGGTCTGCATCACGGGTTTGGGCAGTTCCAGGCTAATGGCCGATGAGACGGCGCCCAGCATGATGGCCCACGGCAACGGGTTGGCCGCAACACCCTTCAGCGCGTTTTTGACCGCTTTGGCCGCGCCATGTTCGTCCGCGCCGTCCAGCCGCGAAATGGCAATACACAAGGACGTGGTGATCACCATATCCACCAGAATCGTCACAATCGCCGGGCCTGCGGCTTTAGGCCCCAGCAGCGCCACCAGCAGCGGCACGCCCATAAAACCTGTGTTGGGAAAAGCGGCTACCAGCGCGCCAAACGAGGCATCGTTCCAGCCAATGCGCTCGTTCAGGCTGATCGCCACGGCAAACCCTACCATCACCAGCGCACACAGCAGGTAGGTTAAAAACACGCTGCCATCCAGCAGTTGGGCCACGGGCATAGATGCACCAAAGCGGTACAACATGCAGGGCAGGGCAAAGAACAGCACAAAGCCGTTTAGGCCAGGAATGGCCTCCAGCGGCAGCATTTTCCGGCGGGCGGCGACGTAGCCGGCCAGCACGAGCGCGAAAAAAGGGAAGGTTACGAGAAGAATTGATAACACCGCCCGATTCTCGCAGCTTGGGCGCCCCTATCGCCTGGAACTAATCAGCGGCGATCCGTTCCATTGGCGCTGGCTCTATATAGACGCAGACTGAGTCCTCTTTAAGCCAGCCCTTCCGCTTGAACTCCGTAAACACTCGGCTGACCGTTTCGACGGTCAGTCCCAATAGCGCGGCAACATCCTGTCGAGGTAAATGGTGGCATTTAGTACGCTGTTCGTCACAGGATGTCTGTAACAAGTAGCGGGCCACCCGCGCTTGTGAACTGCCAGTGGACAGTTGGGTTATGACTGCATCCGCTTCGTCCAGACTACTCTGCCAGCGCACCATCAGCGCTCTATGCAAGGCAGGGTTTGCTCGCTCAATCTCTGACAGCGACGCAGCGGGGATGCGGCACAGATCGGTATCAGCGACAGCCTCGGCCGTGTGGTGATACTGAGCGCTCACTAATACTTCCAGGCCGCAGACGCTGCCAGGTCGCAAAAGTCGAACGATGCGGCGTGTCCCGTTGGCAGCGTAATGGACCAAGCGAACCAATCCACTGCGAATAGTGAACACGTCTGCCCCGCCATCTCCCTCTCGGTACAACACCGCTTTGGCTGGGAGCAGCATATTGTCAATAGGCAGCAAGAGATCATCCAGGTCACCTTTACCCAACTCCGAAAAGAGCATGGTTCCACGAACGTCACAGTGCTTGCAGTCGGCCCGGCCGACCCAGGTGGCATCGGTGCAATAGGGTTTGGTTGTTTTCAAAAAAATACCTCTTGCTTGAGCATCGAGTTACCCGTCAACCCTTGAAGCTTAACCCCGGTAGGCCTTGGCGCACGCAATTGAGGCGGAAGTCATTGATTAATCTCAAACATTGACTCCCTTCTAGTCAGGCTCTTGATATGCCGCAAGTAAACGCGCAAAGCCCATACGAACTCTGCAACTGCGGGCAGACGCCAGTCTGCCGGTTGATTTTTATCAATGCGTAACAAACCGTAACCGCTGAAACTCATACCAGTTGGAGTATTTGCACATTTCTACATTCTGGAAAATCATATGAAACTGAAATTGAAACTTGGTCGAAAAGCGATCGCGCTCACAGGTGTGGCCGTCGCCACCGCCGCTATTGCGGCGACTGTTTTCCAGTTGGACCCGTCCATCACGGTGACGACAACTGACCCAGCGAACAATGCCTACAAGGCAAAGATGGGCTGGATTTCATACAAGTCAGCTACGACACAGCCGGAATATGACGTCAAGGCACAAATCATGGTGTATGCGGACGGCATGCCGGGCAAACAGAATATTCACGTAGCGCGCTCTACTGACAATGGTGCAACTTGGAGCCAGCAGGCGGTCACGTCGAACGGCGGTGCTGCACTGACGGGTGTTGCCTCGGGCTATCTAGCCACCAACAACAAACCCAACATCTACGTGGCCCCAATCGGCGTGATCAACAACGGCAAAGGTGCAAACGCACTACTTACATGGACCAGTACCGACTGCACTGATGCCGGTAACAACGTTACGGATATCCCTGGGCCAGCCCCAGCGCAACTCATTAACTCCACATTGGTTCCAAATCAGCCCTACATGTGTCTTTGGACCGCCCGATCAGCAGACGGTGGCTTGAATTGGGTTAAGCAACGTCTAACCGATGGATTCTTGGACACGGACGAAGATGTTCCTGCAGGCTTTGTTAAATACACAAATGACACGACCGCGACAGGTGGCTTTGCCATCACCTATCAGGCTGATCCCGCGGGGTTGAAACCTGGCGAGGCTGAAGGTCCTGGCGAAGGTGCATCTGGTGCGGCAGTTAACCCGGGTACTAACGTCTGGTACACCTTCCTGACCAAAGCGGCTTTCGAGGCCAACACGCCATTCCCCTTGGCAACGTCAGTCAGCGACAACGTTGCAACCGGCTCCGGAGCACCCGGGGCATCGCGCCCAAATCTGGGAATCAGCGGCGGCAAGGCAGTTCTGGCTTACGAAGAAACGGCGTGCTCCGGTGGATCTACGGGCAAGTGCATCGTTTATCACAACTTCACTTACAGCACCCCACCGGTTTTGAGCGCCGGCACTGTAGTCAGCGATCCCAGCCACAATGCTCGCCGCGTCCGGTTCTTGCTGCAGGGTGATGAGGCGTTGGCGGGTTTGGGTGACGCAGGGTCCGGTCTTACGAAAGGCGTACATGTCCTAATGGTATGGCGTGAAACCGGTCTAACGACACCTGCGGCCGCATCTGACGTCATGATGATTCGCGGCATTAAAAATACAGTGTTGCGCGCGGGTTCAACCGGCTTCTTGCCCACCGACCTTGAGCCCTATGCAGTTGCCAAGAACCTGAGCGATCCGGCCAACGCAAATATCGACGACAACGCACTCGCTCAACGAGGAGTGTTACGTGGCGAGTTTGCCGTGATCGCCTACGACCACACAGACAACAAGACACAGGCAGACCTTTACAACGACACATACAACCTGTTCATCACCAGTTCTAACGATGGCGGCGATACCTGGGGTGCCCCGCGAAATATGTCGAACATCACCAGCAATGCCATTCACGTGGTGGAACCACGCTTGGTCGGCACACCAGGCACGATCAAACTGCCGAACGGCACTGCGACGGCTGACCCATCCGACATCCAGAATGCTGATGCACTGTTTGTATCGTGGGGTACGGAAACCAACGCCGCGACAAGCGTGCCGCAGGACATTTTTCTGACACGCAGCACCGACAAAGGTGTCTCTTACGAAACCGCGCAGCGATTGGCAGGAGATGGTGGTGTTGCCGTGGAGGCATCGGAAGCCCAATTGCGTTCCCCGCCAGATGGAAAAACGCTGGGTGCATTGTGGATGCAGCGAAATTCCACAACCGGCGTTGTCGACGTAATTTATCGCAACGGGGCAGAAGTTACGGTTGTACCACCCGCTGTTGCCAACAGCGGTGGTGGTGGCTGCTCGGCAGCGAGCAGCAGGGCGCCGTTTGACCCTGTACTTCCATTTCTGACTGGGCTTGGTTTGATCGCACTGGGCATTCGCCGGACGCGTCAAGCAAGGTCACCTTTGTAAGCGATCTTTTTACCACACGAGGCATCTTATGAAAAAAATTACTACTTTGTCGCAACGGTACGGGCCGCACTGGCGCGCGGCATGTGCAACTGCAGTTTCAGCGGCCGCTCTGCTAGTCGCCGGGTGCAGCGGGGGATCTGGCGGCATCAGTGCACCCAGCATCATTGAAGCATTTATTGAGACCCAGGCGACGCAGGTCGGCGGTGCCACTACGGCTGTTGCCTATTACGAGGATGGCACCGCCACCGCGTGGACCCTGTACAGCATGGCCGACCGCTTTGCCATTACAAAGGTCGGCATTGCCAAGGACACTGTATATGAATTGCGGGCTCCGGGCTACATAGAAAGCATCAAGGTAGTCACGGGCTATGCGGGCCAGGATTACGCCCTGTTGTCCATGGGAGGTAAAGGCATCGGGCTGGTGAATATCACCAACCCTGCAGCGCCCGTGTATCTGCGGACCATGTCAGTGAACTATGCACCCCCCGCATACACATACTCCGATGGCGGCGGCACAGTGTTCACCGAGGCCGCCACCGACCCGGCGACCCCGCTGACGAATGGCCCGGTGCATGACGTACTGGTGGATGACAGCGACGGCACCGCTGGTGCGACCCCTGACGACAAGATTTACATCGCCAACGGCGCCTACGGCATTCAGAAAACCAAGCTGTCGGACTTGATGGCTGCCGCCACCGACGGCCCGATCACCATCGACTTGGCCGACAGCACAGCCAACGCGTGGACCCTGAAATACTCTGGAGAAAATCCCAATGGTGGCCCGCTCAGTCTGAACAAGCATGGCGGCAAGCTGTATGCAGCACTCGGCTTCTTGGGCATCGGCATTTATGACCCGGTCACGCTCGCCCGCACGGGCGCGTACAACCTGTACGCGGACTGCACGAACACCGCACAGGAAGACTGGTTTGGTTTTCCAAAACGCAAGATCGCCTGCCCTGATGCGTCGTTGGATGCAGCCACCAATGTGGTCGCAGGTGGTGTAGACCCCGACGGCATGCCGACCTACCTGCAGGCTGCGAATGAACTGGGCAACAAAAATGGCCTCACTTGGTACCCATGGGCCGAGTTTGACCGTTACGGAAAGTACTACTACAACGCCCGCAAAGTGGAAATGGTGGATCTGCCCGGCGGCAAGACCATGGCCTATATCGCCTACTCGCTCGGCGGCTTGGTGGCATTGGATGTGACCGCTGCGCCGACCTATGCCGGCTATGTGCCGGCTGCCCCGGCCCACGGTCCGACCGAAGCGCCCATCAATGTGGACAAGAAGGGCATCCTGTCGCACTTTGGCTCCGGCATGCTCAAGGAAGCTGGCGTGATGGACGTGCGCGTGGTGCCTGATGCGGTCGGCAGCGCGAATTACAAAGCCTATTACACCGACCACTTCGCCGGTTTGGTAGTGGCGAGTGGCGCCGAAGCGCCGGCGACCCAGTGGCGGCAAGGCACTTTCAACAACAACAACGACGCTCGCGTGTTCTGGCCTGACTATGAGTTCGTCAAATCCTACGACATGACTCCGGTGCCGGTGGGTGACGAGTCCATGCCCGCGTTTCTGGTGGGCGACGCCAATGGCAACTACACGGCACCGGTGAAATTGGTGACAGGCGAAATCAACGGTCACGGCGGCGCGCTGTTCCTGCTACCGGGGAGGGACGTGGCCGCGGCCAACCAAGTGGACTTGGTGGAATCGTCAGGCGCCGGTGGTGTGAGTTTTGTGGACATCAAGACGTTGACGGGAACCGTCGCCGCGGTCACCGACCGCTTCGCTGTGCCGGTGAACTTGGTCAGCACCAACGAAATCGGCGCCGCCATCGACGGTTCGCCTACTCAGGCCATCTCCATCGGCCATGCCGAGGGCGCCACAGTGGCAGGCAACTTCCTCTACCTGGCCGACGGTCCACACGGCGTGAGCGTCTGGCGCATCGCCAACGGAGCCACCCCTATCGACACGCTGCGCTTGGTGGCCAACACGTTGGCCGATGAGTACCCGACCCCGGGCGTCAACGTCACGCCGACACCACACGCCTTCAAGGTGAGTTTCAGCAGTGACCCGAACAAGGCCTACGTGATGAGCCAGAGCTTGGGCATGCGCCGCATCGATGTGTCGGCCGTGAACAACGGCACAGCGATGGAGGGCGCTCCGGCGCTGCTAAATGCCTACCAGAACGTGTTCGAGCACAACACCGAAGCTGGCAGCATCGGTGACGTTATCGGCCAGGACCATGCCTATGGCGTGACCTTCAGCGGCAAGTACGCCATCGTTGCCGACGGCGACAACGGCCTGACGGTATACGACACGACAGCGACCCCAGGCACTGCCGCCAGCGTGGCGGCCAATATCGGGGACTCCAATGACACCGCAAGCGGAAAGCCGCCCGTCGGCCGCGCGGCCACGGTCAAGCTGTGGCGTAACACGGCCACCGGCAAGACCTATGCGGTGGTGGCAGCCGGTGCATATGGCATCTCAGTGGTGGACATGACCGCCTTCCTGGCCAGCGGCAACAAGGCCGATCTGACGCGTGCCAATAGTCTGGTAAAGACCTTCGAGCCACTGAAGTCCGATGACGACAACGCCTTCGGTTCCGCAGACGGCAAGAGCGTGGACATACACATCATCGGTGACGTGGCCTATTTCAGCTACGACAGCTTCGGTTTGGGGGCCTACCGCATGTCCGATCTGATCGCACCGCCTACCGACATCAACCCGCTGTGTACCGATCCAACCAAGCTGAGCGCCAAGCAGGGTGGCCCGGCGGAATGCCGCCCACCCCTGGCAGGCTACTACAAGCTGCAGAAGGACACGTCGAATCCCGCCTTTGCGACGATGGATGGTGGCGCGCTGTACATGACGCCACAGTACTTCCCGGCCAACACGCCGTTCGTGGACTGGACCGGCTCGGTGGTCACTCTGGCCCAGCCCAGGCTGCTGTTCTACGTGGCCTACGGCGCTGCCGGCGTGGTCAAGCTCGACTGGAGCAACTTGGGCGCACCGTCCCTGATGGCCATCAAGGGCGTGGTGGGCGGCGCGGTGGGCACTGCCATCAACAACGGCCGCGTCTATGTGCCCGCTGGTTCCGGTGGTCTGGTCGTACTTAAGAAATAAGCTTATCAAGGCCACTCAAGGCGCCGTCTGGCAACAGGCGGCGCCTTTTTCATGCCCTAATTTCTTTTGCCTAAAGTCCGTGGGAAGATACATAGCGTGACTGCCCCGTCTGACACTCCGCCCGCGCCCCAGGCCGCCAAGCCTGCTGGCCTGTTGCAGGAGTGTGGACTGACGC
>ENA-UOWO01005248-UOWO01005248.1-activated-sludge-metagenome-genome-assembly--contig:-NODE-5248-length-13817-cov-7.596570_pt1 | contig 13817 bp, 7 predicted proteins | sample MGYA00238148_ERZ761564 | MGnify/ENA primary metagenome ERZ761564 (study PRJEB28885, sample SAMN05720194) | activated sludge metagenome | isolation source: Anaerobic digester | place: USA...
CATTGTCAACTTCAAGAGAAGCAGGAGCAAGTATCCTGTTCAGTTGCGAAACCGCTTCACGCGGAAAATCGGGCTCAAGACCCCTTTCAACCATAACTTTCCTTGCAATACGCTCCAAAATCTCCTGATGCTGAATCTGTTTGCTGTCTGTCATAATTTATTTTACCCTTCAAAAAATTACTATCCATCCGTTTCACAAACACTTTCATTGTATCCATCACAAGTTGAATTGCAAAGTATCAATTTTATTTTGAAATATCTTTGGATTTAAGCGTTTTAGGCAAATAATCATCAAACGGGCAGATTTCCGGATTTTCCTTGCAGTAGCATTCCATGTCGCGGATCATCATCCCTGAACTGAAATTCTGCCATGCCATCCATTTTCCTTCAAACATCGCATCGCCCTGATAATATGTCAGAAATCCATCCTTGTTTTTTATTACAGGTTTTGAACAATATTGTTTTTTTGTTTTGAGATTATAAAAACACATTTTCCCTTCGTTGCCGCCATTGGGTGAGAATCCTTCACCGTATAACAGCATATCTCCTGTCAAATATGATGTGCTGAATCCCACATGTGTCTCTTCGGTCTTTTCAGGAATAACAGATTCATACGACAGTTTTCCGTCATCTCCGAGTGTGACAATATACATTATGTTGTGTCCGTAATCGGTAAATGCTCCTCTTTTTGCATTTTCTGTATCCATTATTGCATACACACCTGACTCTCCACTTCTGTTCACTTTTATGCAATCTGAGGTGGATTTCGGATTCTTTGACAGATCACACCAGAAAACTTCCTGTTCCCATGTCCCGAAAATGAGTGTGTCTCCCTGAACCTGTCCCCAGCTTAATGATTCATTCAACTGCTGCCACTTCCATTCACCTATCTTTGCATAACGGTAGCCGGATGTTTCGCTCTTATCCAGAGGTCCGAAGCTCGCCGCCACCCATTTTTCGTTCATCGTTGGATAACTTGGTGCAGTCGAGGGTTTATCATAAGCAACCTGATATTTACCATTGCTGTAATAATACCAGTAATTTGAAATTCCCGGTTGAACATCATCAACATTTTTAATTTTATTGAAGTCGAACGTGGTTGTAAAAACAGATCCTTTATGATAGGAATGTCCCAGAGATGCCGGTCCGAAAACCTTATAGGACTTATTGTTCATATCATACTCAAATGCTCTGTACTGACTAACGACCATATAATCCGGCTTCCATGCACTCATAATAAACCCAAGCTTTCCATCAGAAATATTTGACCAGTGTCTTCTGCCCGATCCTCCTGTCCAGTATTGTCCATCAACAAGAGGTTGCGGATCTATATCACATTTGCTGACATTTGAGTCCCAATATACAGGTTCAATACCTTTTATTTCACAAGGGTATCCGCAACAGTCGTATTTGGGATAAAGTCCGCATTTCTTCTCGTTTTCAAAGCGCCACAAATTCGATACACAGGAAGGATCTTTTTTTATAAATTCACTGTTTTCAAGATCGCAAGGACGGCAGAAATGCATTTTTCCGTTTTTATCGTAATATGGAAAATCAGCTTTATCCGGAGCAGAACAGTAGCCATCATCCGAATCTGAATCCGGCTTTTCGTTTTCTGCAATTTCATCATTTAAAAATGCATCAAAATCAGATAAATTCTGCGAATCATGATCAAAATCAAGTATATTATCAGAATCATTATTCTGACTGTTCCCGTTGCATGCGATGCATGACCAAAATGACAGTAAAAACAGTGTTGTCAGGATATTACGCATATTTACCATCCGTCCGTCTCACAGTTCTCCTCATTGTATCCATTGCATGTTGAATTGCAATATGCCGAGCCGCTTATATAAGAAGAACTTATCGTTGTACATGCAACTGAATTCCCGTCACAGAGTTCTCCCGATTCAATGATTCCGTTTCCGCATACTGGTGCTGACAACTCTCCAGTCGCCTGCATGATTTCAATGTTTCCGTTACTGATTTTAAATAGTTTTCCTTCCCTCACAAAAACATCTTTCACAGATGGCGATCCTGAAATATTCTGAATCGTAACTGAAGTTCCGTTTTTTACAAGGTATTTTAAGCTGTTTCCGCATTTCATGAGTGATCCGCCGGAATAACTCATCATTGCAGCATTGCTGCACGAGTAATATTTGGAAGCTGTCTTAACCGGATTGTCCCTGTTTTCCAGATTGTACACTTTTATTCCGCCCCAGTCATAAATATACAGATTTTTAGAACTGCCTAAAGCCATATCACTTATATCGCCACTGGTTGAAACGCTTTTTATTACAGTTGGTGTTTCAGGGTTTTGAATAGAAATAACCTTTATTCCCTGTCCGTCACCAGCATAAATTCTGCCGTTGAAATAAATAAGTCTGGCTGTATCACCATAAGTGGATCTGTGGTATTTCTTGATAAGTTTTCCGTCATTTTCTATCTTGAAAACATCAATTCCGTTTCCGGATGCCGCATAGATATAGCCATTTATTATAAGGATGTCTTTCACTGGACCATAAAGTGAATGCCGCTCCATGACAATTGGACTATCAATATTTTCAATATTTATAACAGCTATTCCGGATTCGCTTCCGGCATAAATTATATTGTTTTCGCCCTCAATAGTTCTGATGTTTTCCGGAAGGTCTATCAATCCATAATTCTGAAGAGATGCGTTACAGTACTCTTCTTGTAAAAATCCATCTGAAACAGTCACTGTCGTTCCCTCTGAAATAGAGTCAAGACAGTGTGCTTCAAAGCCATTTTTTATTGATGTTGTAATTTCAGTTTTGTAATTCATCTTTTCAATATCAAAGTGTATTCTTGTGTTTTTAACATTTGCAGATTCAATGTCTGTATAAATTATTTCGTTTCCGTTGAACAGCACAACTCCCCTTTTCATCGATTCAACATTTTCGACATCCATTCCAACCCAGCCGGTTGATTTTTCGAGGTTTATTGCTTCTATTTTATTGACAGCGTTCCCGTTTATATCAACTCCGCCAATCACAAAAATTTTTGATTCGTCATTTTCATAGGTTGCAGTCAATCTGGCAACAGGTTTATTTTGAAGCGGAGTCTCTTCAAATTTAAACGGCAGATTGCCATTATCATCATTTATTAATGCAAAAACAGAAACCGTTGCGCCATTATTTCCAACAACATAAAGATTTTCATTAACAATCATAGGAAAAGCTGTTGAAACTCCTGCGGGAAGCTGTGCGATTGTTTCAATTTCAAAAAACCCATGCGACTCTGCTGATTGAGAAGCGTAATAAAGATATGGAGAAAATGCATCGTTGTTTTTACCGCCTACAAGGATAAAACTGTCTTCAAGCATAATAACAGAGCTTCCCTCCAAACCGAGCGGGTAATTTAACAAACTGCTTACGGTTTCCCATTCTCCAGATCCATTAATCAAATATCTTTTTAAAATTGATTCACTTCCAGTATCTTCAACTGCCCATACAATTGAGTTGTTTGTAGAAAACACCTGTGAAATCCTGCCATCAGGCTCGCTGATTCTATCTTTCGAAGCATACTCGTCGCCATATCTCCAAATGTCAACTATTCCGGGACGGATTCTGTCAATAAGACATTTGTAGCAAAGGTATTTGTCAAATCTTTCGGGAAGATCAATTTCATCTGAAATATCCGGCAGGGATCTTTCTGTATAGTAGTAAGAAAGTTTTCTGCTGTTTTTACTCATTCTCCATGATCTGTTGTAAACCTGTTCATGGCGGAAAAATCTGGGATCTACAAATTTTTTCGTTTCACCGCCAACAAAATATTTTGTGATATACTCAAAACTGCACGAATCGTCACATCCGTCTCTTCTTAAAAGATTGCCATCATCGCATTGCTCACCCTGATCAACGATGCCGTTTCCACACAAATTAGATAAATATTTCCTTGATTTAGCTAACAAACCTGTTGAAATAGTATAGTGAAAGGGTATCGCTGCAGTTTCTCCCTGAGGAGGATTTATAAAAGGAATACATAAATCTTCTCTGGTGTAAAAATCGGAACATATATCGACTTTCCAATTCCACAGAAACTTCATTCCCTTGCCTTCATCACCTTTATAAGCCAAATCAGGGTTTCTTAAACCTAAGTTGCACTCCCAACTTTCTCTCGGACAGAAAAGTTCATTATCTTTTGTTATTTGATTTAAAAAACGGCTTTGAGTTGTTTCGTTCCATGCCTGTTTGTTTCTCACGGGATTTATCGGATAAGGATCGGCACCGTGGCTGTATCCGAAGTCCTTTCCTCCCTGTGCGGGCGGTCTGTTTACATTTTCACCGTCTGTAACTGTGCAATACCCTGCATCACCCCAATATTGAAGATTTGGCTGATCCACAGCACAGTAAAAATTCTGAAAAATCGCATTATTTGCCTGACCGCTTCCTGAAGTGGTGTTCGGTCTTGTAAGCCAAGTGCTTAGCTGCACATAGCTGTTTTTATATGTTTTTCCAAATAAAATTATTGAACTATCCGGATTCTCTGATTCTGAAATTGTTTTTTCAACTGATAAAAATATTCCGTTATATGCCTCGCCGTTATCACACGCATCACCGATTCCGTCCATATCATGATCAGGCTGCCATGAAGGCGGCATGTGTGTCCATCCGGAAGTTTTATACATTTCAGGATGAGCTTGAATAAGTCCGTTTCTTTTTGAAATGTTGCAAATATTTAAGACACCATTATTTGAACAAAGATAATCGGTCGCAGTTGAAACCATTGAAAAGAATTCCTGTGAAGAATCAAAAAACTCTAAAGGATTATAAGTTTCACGACAGTTGTCATCCTTGTCAACAACGCCATCGTTATCAAAATCATCACAGGCATCGCCAACCCCGTTATTATTCCAATCTTCCTGCCCCTGATTTGCAACTATCGGACAGTTGTCATTTTTGTTTTTTACACCGTCTCCGTCATAATCGCCTTCCGGATACTGACAGACCAGACCTATACCATCATGATCAGGATCTTCCTGAAGCGGATTAAAATGTTTTGGACAATTATCTTTGTAAAAAGGAATTCCATCCTGATCATCGCAATCATACGGCAAATCTCTATCTCCGCAATAACCTTTGGGGTAAATATCAATATATATCCCTACAAAATTATTTTCGTAAAGATAGTCAAAAGATGCCCAAACCAAATTGTTTTTCCATCCAAGATTCAAAGCAAAAACATTATAGCTGTTGTATTCAGAATCAGGATTGTTTAAATCATTGATATTTAAACCCCTAATATCATATCCGACAATAACAAAAGAGTGTCCTGGAAAATCATTTTTTCCTGCCCAATTAGCAAGAACCGGTAATTCATTATCGATCTGCTCTTTTACAATTCTAACAACTTCGCTTGATGTTGTTCCCATTATGAAATAAGAATAATCGCTTGAATATTTAAAATGATCAACCATGCCTTTTATATTAAAAGACGCTCCTGATCCAGAAACTCCATAGTCCATATCCACAAGAACTCCATTGTAAAAAACGACTTTTGCCGTCTGTTTGACAGACTCAGGAATGTTCTCTTCTTCAGGCAATATATAAGGGTCATTGTATTGATCTTCTATTAAATCCCATCTGTAATGGGTATTAAAGTTTGCGGTGTATGATTCTGTTTCAATTCCATTGTTAAAAGATATACTTTTGCTCCCTATACCGTATTCCGGCCATCCCCAGTATTTCATTATAATAGATTGAGCTATTGCCGTACATCCTGCAACAGTTCTTTCTCCTCCTGGATTGTTCCCGTAATAAATCGGAGTGTATAAATTGTACGGAAGGGACTGATGCCATGATGCAGTAAACAATGATTTCCGTGTTGTATTGTTTGGCTCCTGATTTTTTAAATATGAGAAGTAAGGATTTTGCCCATTTAAAAACGAATTCCATAGAGTAATATTTCTTTCTTCAAGCACTTTGTTTTTTATTTTTCCGTTCAACTCCGACAAAATGCTTTCAATGCCGGGAAGTGAACTGTAATAACCTAACTTTGTCATTGTCGCAGCATTTTCTTTAATAATATTTTCAAGAAAAACCGGCGGTAACGAATCAGGATAAGTCCCACTAAATTGAACCAATTGTACAGGAGTAAGCTCGTCAGCAGATGAAACCAGTAAAAATCCTTCAGGATCAAGATTAATTACAAAGCCAACGATCGCTCCTTCATAATAAATTGTTTCAACATTATAAACACTGAAATTTGCTGCGTTTTGACCACTGAGATCTGCGACTGAATCAAGAATCATGTCTGCCGAAAACTCTATTTCAGATTTTGTCATAATACGGGCGTTTAAAACTGAAAAACCGAAAAAAGCAATCGCCAATAAAATTAACGCTTTCCTCATCTCACCCCTCCCTCAAAAAAATAATAAAAATATCCTGTGGAAAACTCTTGAAATATTCCGAATGTATCTGAAAAAATTAAAGGATTGACTTGTCTCTTGTCTCTTGTCTCTTGTCTCTTGTCTCTTGTCTCTTGTCTCTTGTCTCTTGTAAAATCATCCAATCAAAACAGGAAAAACAAGTTTTATTTGAATTTTTAGTCATTTATTTTTCACCCGAAATCTGATCAATTTATATTAAATTATTTTCAGAGTGTCAAGAAAAAATCTCAAGGACAATTCTATCCTTTTACTATTATTCTTTGTGTTTTTATTTTTCTTGCATAAACAGGGTTTTATGACAAAATCAATATAGTTTTTTTACAAACTTCTGGAGGTGTTCCATGTTGAGAAAAATTGTTTTTTCTGCTCTCATTATTTCAGCACTGTTCCTTGTGACTTCATGCCACGAGGGTTATGTTTCAAGTGAAGGGGAAACACTCAAACAGTATCTTGAGCCGGAAAGTTTGAAAGCACTGGTCGAAAAACCCAAAGATGACATCTGGATAATTGATGTAAGGCCTGAATCTGCTTATAAAAAAGGGCACATTCCGGGGGCAAAATCGTTCCCTTCTTCAACTGTCATGGACCGGCTTGATGAACTTCCGAAAGACAAATATCTCATTTTCTACTGCGAAACAGGGGGAAGGGCACAGATGGTTATAAAAAAGCTTGAAGAGAAGGGTTATACAAAAATGATGAACTGGGGCGGTAACGGCCGCTGGAAATGGGACAGGGAAAAATAGTAGCGGGATGAGTTACTCCCTGATATTCTTTAAAAATTCTGCCGCTTCTTCAGGAAAAGTCGGATTGACATAGACACCTGCTTCAAGCATTTCTGAAGGAATTCTCGTAAGTCTTGGAATTATTGTCAGATGCCAGTGATATGATAGGTTTTCAATAACTTCATCCGCTCCGCTGTTAACCGGCTGAAAATGAAAAACACAGTTATAAGCAGGAGAATTCAGCCCTTTTCTCAGTTTATAGAAAACAACTTTTGCTATCTTTGCAAGTTCTTTGACAGATTCTTCCGAAATTTTTTCAAAAGTACCGGCATGTCTTCTGGGAAGTATCATTATCTCAAAAGGATACCTGCTGGCATAAGGACATATAGCAATGAACTGGTCATTTTCATATACAACCCTTTTGCGGTCGAAAAGCTCCTGTTCGATTATATCACAAAGAAGGCATCTCTCTTTAATCATGTAATAGTGCTTACAACTTTCAAGCTTATACTGAACTATCGGTGGAATAAACGGAAACGCCTTTATTTCTGAATAGTTATGGTCTATCGTTCCACCTGCGGCGAGACCTCTGTTCTTTGTCACCATTATGTATCTGAAACGGGAATCCTTTTTAAGATCATTCACCCTGTCTTTCATTATGGTAAAAGCATCGGCTATCTCTTCGATCGAGAGCTGGTCAAAGAATATGTTGTTCTTAGGAGTTTCAACAACAACTTCGTGTGCTCCGATCCTTGACATCACATCATACAGCCCTACACCTTTGCTTCTCTTTTCGTTCTCAACTTTAAGGATCGGATTCTTCGCCGGGAAAACTCGTGAAGACCACCCTTTGTCGGCATATGCAGGATTAACTCTGCTTAAGATATCCTTTCCGGTCGCATATTCAAGACCGGGAACATAAGGATCAATATCAAATTTGGCTTCATTTTCAGAGCTTTGCTGTATGATCGTATCAACTTTTTCCGGAGCGAAAACCACCCACAATCTGTGAAGGGGATCGCGTCTTAAACTTCCTTCTATCATTATTTCACCTTCAAAAAATTAAACATCCCAAAGTGTAAAAAGGGTCGCATCATCAGGAATTATAAGTTCTATCGCACCTGACACCGGAACCCTTTCAAGCTCGATCCCGTCACTTGAAACTATCTTGAAATATATTTTCACATTGTCACCCGGCTTCAGTCCTGACTTTTTTGAATTCAGTTTCAGTTCAAGAACCTCTTCAAAAGAAGCACTCCCTGCTCCGATAACCTCGGAAAGATATCCCGATTCACTGTTGAAGCGGACTGCAAAATCAGCTGGACTTATCCTCATCATCGGCAGAACGAAATCAAGATCCCTTCCGTTCATGATAAATCCTTTGAGAAAATATTTTTTGTGCTCATAAAAGCTAAGCGGATCCACAAGCTGAATTTTGAAGAACAGGTTGTCTCTGTCAAATCCGTAAAGAATACGGTCAGTTAATTTGATTGAATTATACATGGCACCGCCAGTCTTACGCGAATTTTCAAAGACTCCCGCACCTGCCCATTCGTAGTAACCGTCATTTTTACCGGTTATCGCAGGTCTTATCACATTTGTCGGACCGATTATGGAAGTGTCACCTGTTGAAGAAGTAATCGGAATATCAAGGAAAGTCGGATAGTCAACGCCGAGAAGATTATAAACCTTTCTCAGATGTCTTCTGAAAAGCCGGTCAAAAAGCCAGTCATTTTCAGTAGAGAACTGCGGACCGTACCACCAGAACCAGTCACTCCCTTCAGCACGGTAGAGACAGCGCATAACCTCCGCATCAACTTTCGGAGGAACAATATTGCTCCTTCTGTACTTCTCATAAAAATCTCTTACCCTTTTAAGATAAACCCATGCTTCGTTATCTTCGTCATTGCCGATCCAGATGTCGTAATTGCTGTTTATCCACGAACCGGAGAACAACCGGCTGATCGGCTGCATGACATTATGATCTTCAGTATCAGTAATATTCCCGAAAGTGGTTGTCTTTATTTCAGTATTTCTGCTCAGTCTTGTGAATAGCTCTTTTATGAAATGCTCTCCGTTTCCAGGATATGATTCCCATGCGTTCTCACCGTCAAGAATAACTGAAACAACGGGTTCCGGGTGTCCCTGCGGCAGATTGAAGCTGACACTTCTCACATAGTTCATGAAAATATCGACAGCTCTGTCGGGCTCCATTCTTGAAAAAGAAAAACCGAGAAGATCGGAAAGATATTTGTCACGGAAAAAACCGGTTAAATGCTTTTCTTCATTCAATTTAAGCCGGTAAGGTCTGTAAAGGACCGACGCCTTATTCTGCGTTCCCAGAGAATTAAGCAGTATCCCTTCATCTGTCGCGATCCATTTCACCCCTGCATTAAGAGCCGGCTCAATTATTTCAGGGCTTACAGAACCTTCCGCAGGCCACATTCCTGTTATTTCCTTTCCCCATATACTTGAAGAATATCTCTTCCCCTCTTCAATGTGCCATTTTGCATCTTCAGAATATGAGAATCTTTCAGGAAGAGCAGCTCCTGAACTCCTTGCAGCAATGTTGGAATCCTGAATAAGAGGAAAGATCGGATGATAGAAAGGGGTGAAACTCAGTTCAATAACTCCCGACTCCGCAAGTCTTCTGTAAAGGGGGATTATTTCGCCAATAATTTTTTTCTGAATATCAAGAAGATCTTCTTTATCCTTTTGGGAAAACCCTCTGTCCTTTTCGTCAAGCTCTTTCAGCCGGGGATATTTTTCCCGTGCCATGAACCCGAACCATTTGAGATTGAAAAGCATCTGAAGATCAAATATTTCATCATTGGTAAAAAGCTTCGCCATTTCGCTCCAGTTGAGCTTTTTCTCGTAACGGATCCTTTTATTGAGTATCTCGTGGTATCTCGGAGACGGCTTGACAAGCCGTTCCCAGTTGATCATAAAAAAGTTTCTGATCACAAACGCTTTTTCCTCTTCCTTCATATCGTAAGGATTGGGGATCGTATGATCAAGCCACGCATCAGTTGCTCCGTTATCAGCATAATCAACGATCTGCTCAATAAGTGACGGAACCATGTTGATGACACCTTTGACACCGTATTTCTCGATCGAAACAGGAATATCATAATAACCCTTCAGACAGTGAAGACGAACCCACGGCATGAGATAAAGGTCCCTTGTAGTGTCCTTGTAATACGGCTGATGCATATGCCACAGAAAAACCAGTTTTGTCATAAATTATCTGTCCTCCTGAAAATTGTATCCTTTCGGAATTACAACTATTCCTTCTTCTGTAACAGTAAAACCCCTTTGAGCATCTTTTTTAAGATCAAAACCGATCTTTGTATCAGACGGTATGGTCACATGCTTATCAACAATGACATTTTTAAGTTCGCAGTATCTTCCGATATTGACATCATTGAGAATTATGCAGTTTTTTAAAGATGCATAGCTGTTCACTCTCACCCCCGGTGAAAGAACTGAACGGTTGACACTGCCGCCTGAAACTATGCAGCCCTCTGAAATTATTGAATCTGTCGCAACACCGAGCCGTTTGTTCTTTTCATCGGCAAAGACAAATTTTGCAGGAGGCATGTTAACCTCAGGAAAACCGAATATGGGCCAGTTCCTGTTATAGAGGTTTATCGCGGGCGATACTGAGACAAGGTCCATATGCGAATCAAAATACGCTTTTATTGTTCCGACATCTCTCCAGTAAGGTTTTTCATAATCATTTTCAGTCGGCATATAGATGCTGTTCTTGAGAAAATCATAAACAAAAACCCTTTTGTACGGGAAAAGTGCCGGAATGACATTCTTTCCGAAATCGTGAACGCTCGATTCATCTCTTGCATCCTCTGTCACAGCATTTACAAGGATATCTGTCGAAAAGAGATAGTTGCCCATGCTGACAAGAGCAGTGTCCGGTCTTCCCGGAATTGATTTCGGGTTTTTCGGCTTTTCTTCAAAACCTATCATCCTGTAATCCTTGTCTATCTCGATCACACCGAATTCAGTTGCCTCTTCGATGGGAACAGGAATTGCCGCAATTGTCATATCGGCATTCTTGATATTGTGGTAATTATACATCTGCGAAACATCCATTTTGTAGATGTGGTCTCCGCTGAAAACGAACACATGACGCGGTGATTCATCCTTTATCAGATTTAGGTTCTGAAATATCGCATCGGCACTTCCAAGATACCAGTTGTCACCGGTTCTCATCTGTGCAGGGACAGAATCGACATACTGATTGAATGTCGGTGAAAGTGTCCAGTTCCTTGAAATGTGCTGGTTCAGTGAGTTGCTCATAAACTGAGTCAGAACTTTGATCTGCATAAAACCGGAGTTGACAAAGTTGCTCAGAACGAAGTCAATTATCCGGTATGTTCCTCCGAAAGGAACTGCAGGTTTCGCTCTGTCAAGAGTGAGCGGTGCGAGCCGTTTCCCCTGCCCTCCGGCAAGGATCATAACTAATGCTTTTGACATGTGTTGCTCCGGTTATCTGTTGTACTCGTCAAGTTTTCTTTCAAGTAACTCTCTTATTTCATTCATTCTTTTCAACGAATCAGCTTCGACTCTCAGCACTATGACATTCTGTGTATTGCTCGGGCGCATCAGTCCCCATCCGTCATCGAAAGTAACCCTGACCCCGTCAATGTCATTAACATCGGCACCTTCATTTTTGAAATATTTGACGACATTTTCTACAATTCCGAATTTTTTAAGATCATCTACTTCAAGACGGATCTCAGGGGTTGAGAATGTTTCAGGAATCCCTTCAAGAAGTTTGTCGAAATCGACATGGTCCATTTTTGAAACTATCTCAAGAAGCCGGAAAGTTGAATAGATAGCACAGTCATATCCGAAAAAGCGGTGTTTGAAAAAAACATGTCCGCTCATCTCTCCGCCGAAAGCGGCTCCAACCTCTTTCATCTTGGCTTTGATAAGCGAATGTCCCGCTTTCCACATGATCCCTTTTCCACCTCTTTTCTTTATATCATCATAAAGCGTTTTACTGCACTTTACTTCGGCAACGATCGTTGCACCCGGCACTTCTTCAAGGATGCTTCTTGAAAAAATAGTGAGGATCTTGTCACCCCAGATGATCTTTCCGTTGCGGTCGACAAGCCCTATTCTGTCTGCATCACCGTCATAACCGATACCCAGATCGGCTTTTTCTTTTTTAACGGTCTTGATCATATCCTGAATATATTTTTCAACTGTCGGGTCGGGATGATGGTTCGGGAAAGTTCCATCCGGCTCTTCAAAGATACTGATTACATTGACACCCATTTTCCTTAAGATCGGGACTGCGACAAATCCTCCTACACCGTTACCTGAATCGACAACTATCTTCAGTTTCTGCGGATTTTTAATCTTTATGTTTTTGAGAATATACTTTTCAAAATCGGGAATGATGTTGTATCCGCTGTTCTTCCCTTTGACTTTCGCATCGATGAAATCGTCACGCTCCATGATGTCAGCGATCTTCTGGATGCCGTCTCCGTAAACCGGAAGGTCAATGAGATTGATCTTAAAACCGTTGTATTCCGGCGGATTGTGGCTTCCTGTTATCATGACAGATGCCTGAACATCAAGGTTGAACATCGAAAAATAAAGAAGACCGGTGGGGACCATTCCGATGAAAACTGTATCTATTCCGCTGTCGTTGAATCCTTTGATGAGTGCTTTTGCAAAAAGGGGTGAACTTTCCCTTGCATCGTGACCTATGCTAACTTTCTTAATTGAAGGAAGCTCTTTTTTGTAATATGAAGCACATCCCCTTGCAAGGCTGTATGCAAAATCCTCTGTCAGATCTACATTGACATGTCCGCGAACATCGTACTGTCTGAAAATTGTCCTGTTGATTTTCATTTTAGTCTCCCTGTTCTATTTATCGCAAATGTTCTCAAGTCCGTATTCCTTAACCATTTCAGTAAGATCTCCAAGCGGAGTTTCAGTCGGGTGGTAAAGGGGAATGTCAAAGCCGGAATATGTGATAGTTCCGCCGCCGCCGTCAGCCATTACATTGAAAGCGTTGCTCACTTCCATCTTCTTTCCAAAACCGATTGCGGCAATGCAGAGAGAATTCACATCAATGTCAGTTGTACCGTCACCCATCTGTTCACCTATAGCAAGAAGAATATCGTCATCACCGATTCCGCTGATGTTATAATAATCCTTTACTCCGGCAGTCGTGTTGGGAATTGTTTCGGAATTGAACATGAGAACCACCTGGGGTCCGTACATTTTTATGTTCTGGAATGTCAATCTGTCGAATGCAATTGAAGCAAAAAGGGTAAAAAATTTCTCTGGAAGCGGATCGAATCCTTTGTTAACTGCAAGGCAGGCCTGTTTACTATCTTTTGTAATAATATCAAACCCTGAAGGTGCGGTAAGAATAATTTTTGAGTTATTCTTATAACTTCCGGTTATGTTAAATGTTGTGTCTCCAATATGATTCAATGCGAAAGTTGCATCAAAATCACAACCGTCGGTTCCGTCTGTTTTAGGAACACAAAGTTTTTTTGCATCAGTAACACCTTTAACAGTGTCAACTCCAAGCTGAGAGATCATTCCGTACTGTGGAACTACATCAAGAGCTACACATGCGGTTTTGTCCCATTTGCAGTCAGTTCCGCAGACAGCGTCACCGCTTTTGTATTCAAGCCAGC
>ENA-UOWO01005249-UOWO01005249.1-activated-sludge-metagenome-genome-assembly--contig:-NODE-5249-length-13817-cov-6.269583_pt1 | contig 13817 bp, 11 predicted proteins | sample MGYA00238148_ERZ761564 | MGnify/ENA primary metagenome ERZ761564 (study PRJEB28885, sample SAMN05720194) | activated sludge metagenome | isolation source: Anaerobic digester | place: USA...
AAAAAGGTATTTCCATTATTTTAATTGTAGGACTATTACTACTATGTTGTTGCGTTGTCGTCCTAGGCGGAGGTTTTCTGGTCGCTAACCAGGCAGTAGCTGCCACCGAGCCGGTTCAAGAAATGGCCTATCGATTATGTGATCAAAAAGGAGATCTTACACAAACAACATACAATGAGATCTTCAATCAGGATTTCAAGGATGTAACAACTTTAGAGGAAACTCAGGATTTTCTAGCAGAAGCCTTCCCTTCCTCATTCAATTGCTCTGATCTAAAGGGCAATAACATTATAACCCTAATGACAAAGGGATATTCAATCTCATCTGAAACAAATCTGGATGAAACTATAGCAACATATGTGGCTCAAGTTGGAGATTATGAGATGTCTTTCTACTATAGATTTGAAAACAATGAATGGTTAGTTGAGGGATTGTATATTGAGTAAATATTAGACTTCCAAGAAATCTGTTTTGGGTACTTTCTGGAATATTTCAGGTAAGAACTGCTTCCAGGGCGTATCATCAACAAAGCGAGGATCATCATCTAGTGCTGATTCGTGTACCAGGCGAACATGCAATGGATTGGTTTGGATCGGAGACCAGAAAGCAGTGAATCCATATTCCCAAAACTTTTGAATTGGGGCAATATATAGATTGTCTCTTCTATCATATTCTACTCCGAAAAGAGATTGCCTAAGTCTTTCGATTTGAAGTCTGACTAAATTCGGTGGCAAATTGCAGAAGTCGGTATTTAAGAACCTAGTAGGGTCTACAAAGGCGGATTTACCTGGAAATGTTACTGATCCAATAGGCAATCTATCACGACTTCTAAATTTGAAGGAATTCGTATTTAACGCACTATTTTCAATACAGGCTATATCAATTTGGCCAAGTCTATTAAGATGATCCTGAGAAATTTGAGCACCAAATGGAATATCTTCAGCAATTTCCATCACTCTTTTTCTTACCTCCCAATATTTAACAGCATGGGGCTCATGCCTTCTTTGGAAATCTGTTTCGACCTTATCTTGAGGGACAGGTTCTAAAAGAACCAGATCTCCAGTATTTAACTCAAATATGGTCGAGTGTTTAGTAAATCTATCTAATTGTTGACTTTCTGGTAGGAACATAGATGCATTATATCACGATAATATATATATTCACCAGATAATTATTTGAGGATTATAGCCACTTCTTATAGTAGAAGAACCCAGTAGTAAATACTATTGATAATAGTATTAATTGCATAATTGAATCGAATGATCCAGCTCCATTTAGGAATGAGAATTCTACATTCATCCCAAATATGCTTGATATTATAGTAGGAATAGTAAGAATGATTGTTATCGAGGTCAAAAATCTAATTGTTTTATTCAATGATAGATCGATAAGGATTTTGTAGGAATCTCTAAGAGTTACAATGCTTTTAAGATTCAATAAGCATAATTCTGCCGCCTGATTAAAATCTTCATACATATCATTGAGCATTTCTTCGTCGCTGGAATATATTGAGAGGAACTTCCCTTTTAATATCTTATTAATAATATATTTTGTGGGTTGCAATGCTAAGTTATAGCTATTAAGCGCTTCTTCATGAAGAATTAATTCCTTTACCTGTTTATCATTCAATTTCTCAATCCTTTTCTTTTGAAGCTCAATTTCCCTTCTAATTCTCTCGATATCTTTTAGATACAAAATTGCTAATTCTTGAAGCAATTTAATAAATAGTTTGGATCTTTGAGAAGTAAAAATGTTGGAACTTGATTTAATGACCCTATCAATAGTGGGGTTGCTATCAAGACTGATAGTAATAATAGCTGCTGGGGAAATAATTACTGTGAAATTAACGAGCTCTGATCTATTATTCTTAACAATAGGCATCTTTAATATCACCATCAAATTCTCATCAATCTTTTCAACCTTGGGAATCTCATTGGTATCAAGGATATCCTCAATAATTTCGCTTTCGATGCCGAATTTTTCCTGAATAAGATCAAGATCTGCTTTTAAGGGATTTTGAATATCTATCCAGCATCCTTTAGCAAATTTATTAATTTTGCTTAATTTAGTTGTTCCAATTGTTTTGTAATAGATATTTTTCATGGTGTTTAATCTGAACCTTGTTATTATACCTTATTAAGAGCTGCTTGGTCTATATCTTAGATATATATCAGAAGCTTATTGGATGAAGAAATACCCTGGGGGAGAATCGAACTCCCACGTCATTTCTGACACACGCTCCTGAAGCGTGCCTGTCTACCTGTTTCAGCACCAGGGCTAATTTCGTTTATTATATCAAATATTTGAGGTTTTAATAATTTTCTAATAAGCTATTATTAATATTATTGTCTTTAAAATGGATCCATCAGGAAGTTATGCCCGGAATAAAAAGCTTATATATATAGCCATTGGCTTCTTGTTATTTGGACTACTAGCTTTATTAATTCTAGCTGTGGCTTTCTTTAATCAATCTAAACCTAATCCCGACGCTTTAAAAAATACTCCAACACCAACAGTAAGCCTAACTGGTGTTCCCGTAACTTTAACTCCCTCAATTACTGTGAATGAAGATTCGAAATTATTCTATATCGCTTCAAATTCACTATATCGCTTTAATTCCTATACCAGGGAGAATATTAGTATTGACGAGAGCATCGATTACGATATTCTTTTTGGATTTAATAGCACTAACGAATATCTTGCTTTTAAAGCTAATGATGGATATCTCTACTTCAGAAATATGGCTCAATCACAAAATATTAGGTCTACTAAGATAAGTGGAGAGATAAAAGACAATTTCTGGAGTGATGAACAAACTTTTGTAATTGTTAATAATCAAGGCTATATTAAATACACAGCTCCAAATTTCAATAATGGTGAGACTTTCACAATAAATTTCCCGGAAGCATCTGATCTAATTGCCATATCTCCTGATTTACAATGGGTATTAGCAAGGGAAAATAGAAGGCTGGAAAGGCTGTATCTATTTAATCTTGATACAAATAAGATCCAATATATGGAGTTATTTGATCTGGATGATGAAGTGGCTTTCAATTACCTTAATTGGCTACCTCCTCACAGATTGATATTCTTTAATTCCATTGGTCTATCTGCTTTGAACCCTGATTCTATGGTTCAAACCAGATTATTAAGCTTTAATATTGATATTACAACCGGAGATAAATTAACACCATTACAGTCCAGTCTTGCTAATACACAATATTATTTTTCCTATTTTGGCAGATTGTATAAATACGTAGAAGGAACCTTGATCAATACTCAAGTATTGGATCTAAAAGATTACAATTTTTTAAATTTAAAGCAGATAGCAATATCACCTAATAGCAGATATGTAGCATTCGATAGAAGTAATGGGGCTGCTATAGTTATTAATCTTTCAACACTAAGTTCGCTCTCACTTTGTGATTTTGATTGTTATGATCCTACTTGGGAGAATTGATATGCCGAGGACAGGACTTGAACCTGCACAGGATTTCTCCCACTAGATCCTAAGTCTAGCGTGTCTACCATTTCACCACCTCGGCGTATTTTATTAGAAAGAACGTCATAATTATAGTAAAATTAGCAATATTATTAAAGGCTACTAGCATATATTTATGGCTACCCCAATGCAGGAGCAATATCTTGCTCTGAAAAAGAAATATTCGGATTCAATACTGCTGTTTAGATTAGGTGATTTTTATGAGGGTTTTTCTGAGGATGCTCAATTGCTCTCAAAGGTTTTAGGTTTAACCTTAACAGGAAGAGGTGAAGGAAGTAATAGAGTCCCTATGGCTGGTATACCGCATCATGCACTTAAAAATTATCTTCCAAAGCTAATTAAAGCGGGCTATAAAGTGGCTATTGCTGATCAATTGGAAGAACCCGTCCCGGGGCAATTAGTGGAAAGAGATGTAACAAAAGTTATAACTGCAGGAACAATTATTGATGAGAATGAGATGGACCCTGATAGGAATAACTACATCGCCTCTATATATCTTTCGCGTATCAAAGGTCATCAGTATTGGGGATTAGCATACTCAGATATAACCACGGGAGAATTCTTAGTATCTGATTATCTTTTAAAGCAAGTAAACCAATCTCTACCTGCAAATCTGGTACTAGACCTGTTTAGGGTCGATCCTAAAGAAATAATAGTGCCCTCAAGCCTGTTATCAAATTTGAAAAACGATTTCCCTTCATATAATTTCATCAAATTTGATGATAGGGAATATTTTCCTAATGAATTGAAAAATGACCTACTAGAATATTTCCAAGCGGCTAGTTTCAAATCATTCGGGCTTGATGATCTGGAACCTTCATTAATAGCAGCAGGGAAATTATTAGAGTATGTTAAGAACAATCGTAAGGGTACTACACCCAAATTGAAGCAATTAAAAAGGATCCAAAGTGATGATCTTATGTATCTTGATGATTCAACTATTAGAAGCTTGGAACTCATTTATCCTTTAAGAGGAAATGATATTTCCAAAACTCTTTATGGAGTGTTAGATCAAGCTCAAACTGCAATGGGTAAAAGGCTACTTCGTAATTGGATACTCCATCCTTTGATAAGAAAAGATCTAATTGAAAAAAGATATTTCTGTGTAGAACAGTTCTTTAAAAACGAACAATTAGCAAATGAAACAGGAGAATTATTAACCAATATCTCTGATCTGGAAAGGATCCTGATAAGACTTTCTGGAAAGAGCGCTAATGCAAGAGATCTGCAATTTTTAGCAAATTCGGTTAGTGCGTCTTTAAAGATACTTGATCTGAAAGGTATTGCTGAAGTAGTTAAATCTCTTGATAATAATATACCTACAAATATAAGCTCTTCCTTAAACTCTGAATTAGTTGAGTATATTTCTAAAGCCATAAAAGATGATCCTGCTTTGACCATAACTCAAGGGGATATGATCAGAGAAGGTTTTGATAAAGATCTAGATGAGATTAGACAGACAGCAGATAGTGGTAAAGTATTTTTAAAACAATTAGAAGAGAAAGAGATCAAACAGACAGGGATTTCCTCATTAAAGGTAAGATTCAATAAGGTCTTCGGTTATTATATTGAAGTTTCAAAATCTAATCTTAATAAAGTACCAGCCCACTATATCCGTAAACAAACTCTGGTTAATGCTGAAAGATATATTACAGAGGAATTAAAGGTCTGGGAAGAAAAAATCTTAAACAGCTCAGAACTTATTGCCCAAAGAGAATATCAACTATTTGAAACCATTAGAGAAAATGTCTTGCGCTATTTCAATGATGTTATGCAATTAGCATCGTTTATCTCTCACATTGACCTCTTTGTGAATTTCGCAAAGATCGCCAAGCTCAGAAATTATATTAAACCATCTCTAGAAGATCCTGGTGAGCAAAGCTATATCATTAACGGAAGACATCCAGTTGTAGAGAGCTTTTTAAAAGACGATTTCATTCCCAATGATATTTCTTTTAAGCCAGGTACTCAAGAATTGATACTCCTCACTGGTCCAAATATGTCTGGTAAATCAACATATATTAGACAAGTGGCCTTGATCTATCTAATGGCTCAGATTGGCTCATTTATCCCTGCATCTGATGCTAAGATAAGCATAGTGGATCGAATATTCACAAGAGTAGGAGCCTCCGATGATCTGGCTGGAGGCGAATCTACCTTCATGGTGGAAATGTTGGAGACAGCTAATATATTGAATAATGCTACTAAGAATTCCCTATTGATCCTGGATGAAGTCGGCAGAGGAACAAGTACATATGATGGCATGGCTTTAGCTTGGGCCATAATTGAACAAATAGTCAAAGATATTAAGGCCAAATGTCTATTTGCTACTCATTATCATGATCTGTTACTTCTAGAAGATCTGCATCCTATGATTAAAAATTTTAAAGTAAGTGTTTTGGAAACAAAAGATGAAGTATCATTCATGCATAAAATTGAAAAAGGTGGTATAGATAAAAGTTTTGGGATACATGTTGCTAAATTAGCAGGTATTCCTCCTAAAACCATTAAAAGAGCAAATCAAATTCTTGATGAATTACATAAAAAATCGATCAAGTCATTTATTGAAAAGCATAAGCTTATAGATACTCAATTAGGATTTAATGTGGAGCCAGCTACTTTGCAAAATCCTATTTTAAATGAACTAAATGAACTTGATATCAATACCTTATCCCCTTTAGAGGCATTAAATAAATTACAGGAGATCAAAAAGAAGCTCAGTAATGAAGGCAATTGATATTTTCAAAAACAATCCTGCATACGAAAAACTATCTAGGATTTTAGCTAGCGCATCCGATCATCTGATATTTACTACCACTCAGATCCAAGGTATTCCCTTTTCTTTACAAGAGAATCTAGGATTGAGTCTTGTTTATGATCTTGATAGATCTCTGGTTTTGATCACTAGAGATTCTTTAGAAATCCGTAAGTTGATTAATACCATGATGATAGTTTCTATAAAAGATCTATCATTTTCCAGTTTAAGCATATTATTAAAAAATCATGGCTTTAATAGAGTTCTAAAAGTACTAGAACCCGGTCAATTCAGCATAAGTGGAGATGTGATCAGTTTTTGGCCTTTAGGATATGCCCACCCGATAAGGTCAAGCTTCTTTGGAGAAACTTTAGATTCGATTTATTTATTTGATGAGATCTATCACCAAAAATTCACTAAATTAGAAGAACTGGTTATATCTGATCTATCAAAACTAAGTGAGAAAACAGAGTATCAAAATATTAAGATACTAGGTGTTGATAAAGATAACTTTATTAAACAGGCTTTATTATTTTCAGGAGAATTACAAACAAGTAATAACAACGCTGTTGAATTTGATTATACCTATCCTCAACTTTTCTTCCAAAGATTTGATCTATTAGGAATTGAAATTGATAAGAGGATAGAAAAAGATTATAAGATCCTGCTATTTACTAATAATAAAAGCGCTATACCTGAAAAATTCCAAAATTTGGTACAGGAGCCACTTGAGGGTTTAGATACAGGGATAGAATCGGCTAATCAAAAGATCTTCTATCTAAGTGACAGGGAGTTATTTGGAACCATCTTTTTAAGTAAGGTCACTAAAAGCTTAAGTTCCAGTAAAGCAAGACAAATGTTAGCTGATCTTGAAGGAGAGATCGGCATCGGTGATTATATCGTTCATGAAGATCATGGTATTGGAATATATAAAGGAATAAAGCAGGAAGAATTCGAACAAAGAATCCCATTAGGTTTTGGTGAATATACTATTAGTATAGTTAAAGAAGACTATATCCTTATTCAGTATGCTGGATCAGACGAGCTCTATGTTCCTTTGACCCAGATCGGTAAGATCACCAAGTATATTGCTCAAGATGGTTTAGCACCACAACTAACAAGCTTAGGTAAAGCTGAATGGTCTAATTACAATCGAAAGGTCAAAGCTGATATTAAGAAGATCGCAAAAGAATTAGTTAGTCTATATGCCCGAAGAGAATTAGCAGAGGCCCCCAAAATTGCAGTTAGTAAAGATGATGAGTATGAAGCATTTTGTGATGAATTCCAATATGAGGAGACCAAAGATCAAAAAAGATCGGAATTAGAAGTGCTCTCAGATTTAATGCTGGATAAGCCAATGAATAGATTAATTGTGGGCGATGTTGGATTTGGTAAGACTGAAATCGCTATAAGAGCATCATTTCAAGTAGCAAGAGCTGGAATGCAGGTGGCAGTTCTTTGTCCCACAACAGTCTTAGCCGCTCAGCATGAAAAAGTTTTCAAGGAAAGATTCAAAAACACACCATTTAACATTGCTTCTTTGTCCAGACTTAATAAATATGACAATACAAAAGTTATTAATGAATTGGAACAGGGTAAGATCGATATAGTTATTGGCACGCACAGGCTTCTTTCATCTGATGTAGTATTTAAGAATTTAGGATTATTGGTAATCGATGAAGAACAGAAATTTGGAGTAAAACAAAAAGAAAGAATTAAAGGTATATCTAGTAATATTCATATACTTAGTATGAGTGCTACTCCAATACCAAGAACACTGAGTATGGCTCTCTCCTCTATTCAGGAGATCTCTTTAATTTCCACTCCTCCCAGTAATAGATTGTCAATTAAAACCAAGGTGGAGCCAATGAATTGGTCAAAGGTCGTTAACGCAATCGACTATGAGGTACAACGGGGAGGTCAGATCTATTATCTTCACAACAGGGTCGAAACAATAGAATCAGTATATGCTAAGCTGCAGGCTTTAATGCCTAAGATTAAATTCGTTATCGCTCACGGGCAGTTAGATGTGAATACACTATCTAAAAGGATTACTGACTTCTATAATCAACAATATGATGTCCTTATCTGCACTACTATTATTGAAAATGGAATAGATATGCCTAATGTGAACACCATTATTATTGAACAAGCACAAAATTTTGGTTTGGGTCAGCTCTATCAATTAAGAGGGCGTGTGGGTAGAAGTAATAGGCAAGCTTATGCCTATCTCTTCTTTAAAGGGGATCTTGATTTTAAGCCCCAAACAGAAATTGAAGATCCAGCTAAGGCAGTGGAACAAAAATATGTAAAAAGATTAAAAGCTATATTAGAAACCAGTGAACTCGGATCAGGATTTAAATTAGCCAGCAAGGACTTGGAGATCAGGGGGGCTGGGAATTTATTAGGTAAAGCACAGCATGGGCATATCAAATATATGGGCTATGGCCTATATATGCAGCTGCTTGCTGAAGAGATTGAAAGACAGAAAAATAATGTCAAAGAAGCCATCTTTAACAATTGAAGTAAAAGTAAAACCAAGATCTAAAACTTCTTCATTTGTAAAATTATCAGAAGTAACCTATTATGCCCAAATCCATTCTATAGCTGAAAAGAACAAAGCAAATTTGGAACTCTTGCAATTAGTAGCGGGCTATTTTAAAGTAAATCAATCTCAGGTTAAAATATTAAAAGGATTAAGCAGTAAGAATAAATTAATTGGTATATATGAGTAAATATCTAAATTGGGGAGAAACAACCCTTGAAGAGGCATCAGAGACCGATATTTCCCTACATTATGATAAGGGATATCTCTTCACAAGAAAGAGTAAGGGCAACATGTATCAATCCCGCTCTCTTCGAATCAAACTAATTGATTTTTCACTTACAAGTGAGAATAGAAGAATATTAAAGAAAATGCCCGAATTAGAACTAGAGGTTGTTAAGCTTCCACTAATTGATTATGATTGGCGGATCCATAAACTTGGGAAAGATTTCTATACCAATAAATTTAAAGATATTTCATTTAGTGCAGCTAAAATAAAGCAGCTGCTCACTGCAGATAAAGCATCTAATTTCAATTCTCTATTTAGATTCTCGCTTAATTCAGAGAATATTGGCTACACTATAGCTTATATGAATCATGCATTGCTTCATTACGCTTATCCTTTCTATGATTATTTAACTTATCCAAATAATCTGGGTATGGCTATGATGCTTAGATCAATCCTTTATGCTCAAGAGCAAGGCTTACAATTTGTATATTTAGGAACTCTTTCCAGACCTTCGGATGTTTACAAATTGCAATTTAATGGACTGGAATGGTTTGATGGTCAAATTTGGGTTAAAGATCTTGAAAAAGCTAAGGAGATTTTAAGTAATAGTTAAGTTCTTCAATTTATACTTCCCCTATAATTTTTTAATGATTGTCATATATGAATATGCAACAATTATTAGTATTAGGCAGAGCAACAAAGCCTGCTGAGATACTGGAAAGCAAAGAGGGAAAGAAGTATGCTAGATTTTCCCTGGCAGTAAATGATTATTCAAGAACTAATGAGGAGTCTAAACCTTGTTTCTACAATGTTTTGATTTTCAACAAAAGCATTGAGAAAGTGGAGAAGATCGATAAAGGAGATCTTGTGCTAGTTGATGGAAAACCATCAGTTAATGCTTATCTAAGTAATGAAGGTGAAGCAAAGGCTAATATGGTGATCTATGCTAATAGATGGAGATTATTGAAATAGCAATGGGTAAATAACTGCCCTTTTATTTTAACAACCCAGGGTTTATCGCAGGTCTTACATCCATTAATAAATTCCTGGTATCGAATTTAGCTGGATCTAAATTCCTTAGATTTTGTGCAATCTCTGGAAATGCCACTGCCAATTGTTCCAGCAAAGACATTGTCTCAACTCTTTTATCAAGGCTTAAACCTTGGTGGGAATCTACGCCGATAGATAATAGAGCCAGCCCTAAAGTTGTTGGTTCAACTAATTGTCTGCCATTTTCTAAAGTAACGATATGATTCATCACAGGTAATTGATCTTGAAGTTTTAAAGGGTTGGGGTTAATTGGATTTTGATTACCATCAACTATTCAATTCCAAGTATGCAAATCAACAAAGGTCCCCGGAGCTAATATCCTAAATCCCATTCTTCTTAATTCTTCCGGTACCTCTTGTTCAGGTAATTCAGGAGAGCCTGCAGTTAATGCTTGCATAAATTCAGGAATGAAAGGAGCAACAGGGGTCTCGAATGGGCCAGGGACACAAAAGGAGGAACTGGATTATTCATTGTAGATAGTAATTAAATTAGAAATATGTTCTTTTAGATCAATGCCTAGTTCATTTACCCCATATTTAATCTCTTCTCTATCTATCTTGGCTGCGAAAGCTTTATCTTTGAATTTCTTTAGTGCTGATTTTGCCTCCATACCCTTAAATCCATCAGGTCTCATTAGTGAATAGGCATAAAGCAAACCAGCTAATTCATCAATAGCGATTAAAGATTTGGCCATATTTGATTCAGGTTTAACCCTGGGCATTGAGATCGCATGGGCTGCAACGGCATGTATCAATCTATGATCGTAACCCCATTTTGAAAACCATTCTAATGATCTTGAAGGATGCTCATTCGGGAATTGCTCATAATCAAGATCATGAAGCAAACCTGTTACATACCATAGGTTTTCATCTTCATTGTACTTATTTGCATAAGCTTTCATGGCTTTAGCAACCATTCTGCTATGTAATTGCAGATATGGTTCTTTGATATATTCTATTAATTTAGTTTCAGCCTCCTGTGGTGTTGGTATTATTTCCATAATGAGAATTTCTTGGTTAAGATATTGATCTTGTCATTCTCTCCAAATATCCCAATACCTAGAATATTTAATTTGTCTAGTTCTTTTTGGGAGATCATCTTAGCTAGTTGGACATCATCTGAGAATTTGATCATCTCATCAACATATATTAAGAATTGCAAGGATTCTTTATTTAACTTATCCATCAGATCAATTAGCTGGGAGGATTTAGCAGCAAGCGTGATTATGGGATATTGAGAATTAGCAGGCAATTCCTTTCCATCTTGAGTTGTAAAGGTAGGTCTGCTGGTGATATTCTCCCCTACTCTACTGCCTAGATAGGCACTCAAATGACCAATGGTATTTGTCAGTTCCCAGCCCTTCAATTCTTTATTAAGTACTAATACCATTTTACGGCTTTTATCCTGATGCCTTACTTTGATCTTATCAGGTCTTAAAATATCACCATAAATTTGTTTGGTGGAGTTTTCCAATTCTTGTCTCATTAATGGGAAGAATGTACCTTCCCTGCCAGAAATATCTTCCAAATACCAAAATACTCTTTCGCTCATTCCAAAGCCTGAGGTTGGGGGCATCCCATATTCAAGCATCTCCACAAAATCAATATCCAGCATTTGAGATTCATCATCTCCTTCAAGCCTGGCTTCCTCTTGTTCCAGAAATCTGTCTAATTGATCTACAGGATCATTAATTTCACTATAGCCATTACCAAGTTCACTTCCAGCAATAATAATGTGGAATCTCTGAGTTAGTTCGGGATTATCTGGTAAAGATTTGGCCAAGGGAGACATGAATTTAGGCTCATTAATAAGGAAGGCAGGTCCAGGTATTGTCTTTCTAATTATCTTCCATAAATTATCAATCAATCTGTTCCGGTTTAATCTACCCTTTAGGTGAATTCCAGCTTTTTCAATAACACGAAGCACTTTCAACTTGCAATCTTTAAAAATATTGATTATGAATTAGAATAAGAGCGTCCCGTAGGGACAAAACTCCTTCCAATCTTTAGCCAGATCAAATTTATGTCCTCTGGTTTCAAAAACTGTTCTGCCATATACTTGTTGGGCTAGATAAATGAATAGATCTTTAGTTAGCTGCATATTATCTTTATAGTCGGCATAGGCCCAATACCACTCTATCTGCTGATATTCCTGCAAATGCTCATCATCTACCCCTTCATTTCTAAAATTAGGTCCTAAGGTAAAGATCTTTTCATAGCCTCCGCCTATTAGTCTTTTTTGATAAAGTTCTGTTGAGATGCGCATATATAGATCAATGCCCAGATCGTTATGATGAGTAATAAATGGTCTGGCATCAGCTCCTCCTGTTTTATACTCTAATACCGGAGTCTCAACTTCCATAAAACCTCTACTGGTTAGGAAATCCCGAGCAGCTTCAAAAAATTTTGCCTTCCGAACAAATAGTTCTTTTGTTTCCTGATTCATGGTCAGATCCAGATACCTTCTTCTATAGCGTGTCTCTTTATCAGTGATACTCTTCCATTTATCTGGAAGTGGCCTTAAAGCTTTAGAAATCAACCATAAGTCCTTAACAAGGACGGAGATCTCTCCTGTTTTTGTTTTTGTAATAGTCCCTTCAACATTCACAAAATCACCAACATCAAGCAGGTTCAATTCGCTAAAGCCAAGATTCTGCCTCTCTTTATTATATGAATTAATGGTGTCATTTCTGATATATAGCTGGATCTTGGCACTTTGATCAGCAATATGGCCAAAAACAAGCTGGCCATGTTCTCTTAGGGACATTAATCTACCAGCTAGTTTAATGGTCTTATTCTCAAATTCGCTGAAGGATTCCAATACTTTTTTAATGTCTACGTCCTTTTTAGCTATGGCAGGATATGGATCTATGCCCATCTTTCTTAAGGACTGAATTTTTTCCAGCCTCACATCTCTTAATTGTGCTAAATTGCTTTTTTGTTCTTGTGTTTCCATAATGAGTGATTATACAAAAAAATACTGGAATAATCAGCTATTTAGTACTTTCAATTCTTACCCAGGTTTTATAGAAATCCTTTTTTAAGATCTTTTGTTCAATAAGAATCCTTAACCAAAGATAAGCTCTTAAGAAGTATAGCGTTAAAGACCAGATTAATTCTTTAATATTTTTTGCGTATTTGAGCGGGAACCAAAAGTATTCCAATTCTTTATAGAAATTGCGCACCTTAGTATTTTGACTCACTACACCATAATCCCATAATTGCATATATCCTCCTACCGATCTCGCTTTTTGATCGAACCAGTCTTTTAAAGTGGCAGGATACTTAACATAGACTTTAGCATTAGGCTCATAGGTTAAATAATATCCTTTGTTATGAATTATATATGACAGATAAGCATCATCAACTAAACAATCATTAGGAATATTAAATTTTAAATTCCTAATTAAGGATAAATATCCAGAAAGGACAAAGAAGTTTGGTTTTTGAGATACAAATTTTAAAGAATGACCTTGAGGATTTTTAGTCATTGTAACCATCCTTTTATGATGAGCGCCATCTGCTAGTAAATGCGATAGATACCCCCAATATTTTTCTCTGGGATCGGCAGAAACAGGCCTTCCTGTTACTGCCCCTACCTTTTTATCTTTAAAATGATCAAACATAGCAGGCAAACAGTCCTTAGAAACATGTACGTCTCCATCTGAAAGTAATAGGTATTGTCCCTTAGCTATTTTGAATGCCATATTTAAAGCATTGGGCTTACCTTTATGAGG
>ENA-UOWO01005252-UOWO01005252.1-activated-sludge-metagenome-genome-assembly--contig:-NODE-5252-length-13812-cov-11.057207_pt1 | contig 13812 bp, 10 predicted proteins | sample MGYA00238148_ERZ761564 | MGnify/ENA primary metagenome ERZ761564 (study PRJEB28885, sample SAMN05720194) | activated sludge metagenome | isolation source: Anaerobic digester | place: USA...
GGCTCACCGCTGGGCATGCCCCTTGTCATGCACAATATCCGCCTCGAACAGGAGCTGGCAAAGGTGGAAAAGCTGCCGACCCCGGAGAGCGTCACCCACCACTGGTTCAATCTCGCCGATCTCGCCGACAAGGTGGCCCTCAACTACCGTCTCAACGACGATTTCACGCCCAACAGCCGGGGGGTGGCGCCCGCCGACCTCGAGGTGTACAACGACTATATCATCGATGGCGACCCCAACCCCCACAAGGCCTACGGCTATTTGCGCACCCCCGAGCTGGCGCGGATCTGCTTCGACTTTATCAGCGCGGGAGCGCCTCCTGCGGCCATCCGCCGCCTGGACCTCCTCTTCAAGGTTTGGGAAAAGGGGAGCCGCCTCTTCAGCCCCCGCTGACCCTAACTGTTTTTAAGGATCTCCGTGCCGATGCCCTTGGGGGTAAAGATCTCCAGCAGGAGGGAGTGGCGGATGCGGCCGTCGATGATGTGGCCCTTGTTGACCCCGAATTGCAGTGCGGCCAGACAGGACTGCACTTTGGGGATCATGCCGCCGCTGATGACTCCTTTGTTGATCAGCTCCTCGGCCTGGTCGCGGCTGATGGTGCTGATCAGGGTCTGCTCATCCCCCTGCTCGCGCAGAATGCCGGGGGTGTCGGTCATGTAGACCAGCTTCCAGGCCCCGAGAGAGGAAGCGATCTCTCCCGCCGCCAGGTCGCCATTGATATTGTAACTCAGTCCGTCATCGCCGACCCCGATCGGGGCGATGACCGGTATCCTGCCCTGGTCGAGATACTCCCGCAGCAGATCCGTGTTGATATAGCGCACCCGGCCGACCCGGCCGATGTCGGCCTTTTGACCCTCCACCTCGGGCATCAGCTTGTCGACCTTGATCATCTGGCGGTCGCGTCCCGAAACCCCGACAGCCTCCCCCTGCAGATCGTTGAGCAGGGAGACGATCTGGGTGTTGATCTTGTGGGCGAGGATATCCTCCACCAGTTCCATGGTCTCCGCGTCGGTGACGCGCAGACCACTGACAAAGCGTGGGGGGATGCCCCGCGCCTTCATGCCGGCGCTGATGGCCGGGCCGCCGCCGTGGATGAGCACAGGGCGGATGCCGATCAGCTTCATGAACACCACATCCTGAAGTACCTCCCGCATCGAGGTCTCGCTCTCCATGATGCTCCCCCCAAACTTGACGATCATGATCTTGCCGCGGAAGGCCTGAATGTAGGGCATGGCTTCCATCAAGACCCGTGCTTTTTCGATATACTTTTGCATGGTGACCCCTGTCCTTCAGGTGTGGTACTCTGCGTTGATCTTGACATAGTCGTAGGAGAGATCCGAGGTGTAGACCACGGCGGAGTGGCCGCCCGTGAAGAGATTCAGTTCGATGTCGATCTCCTTCGGGGCCATCAGGGCCATCATCTCACGGCGGGAGAGCATCACCGGGTTGCCCTGGGAGAAGATATAGGTGTGGTTGATCATGAGATCGCTGCGGTCCGGATCAAAGTCGGGCCCGGCCATGCCCGCGGCCGAAAGGATGCGGCCCCAGTTGGGGTCCTGACCGAAGAGGGCGGTCTTGACCAGGGGTGAGTTGGCGATCGCGAAGGCGATGGTCCTGGCCGAGGCGGCGCTGTCGGCCTGGCCGACCCTGATGGTGACGAATTTGGTCGCCCCTTCGCCGTCGCGCACCACTGCCTGAGCCATGGCCAGCATGAGGGCCTTGAGGGCTCCACCGAACTGCTCCGCCTCCGCCGTGCCGGGCATGATCTCCGCATTGCCGGCCAGGCCGTTGGCCATGATCAGGGCGGTATCGTTGGTGCTGGTGTGGCCGTCGACGGTGATCATGTTATAGCTCGCGTCGACCGCCTCGGTGAAGAGGCGGTTGAGCAGGCCATGGTCGATGGCCGCGTCGCATACGACGAAGGCGAGGGTGGTGGCCATGTTGGGCATGATCATGCCAGAACCCTTGGTGATGCCGCTGAGGGTCACTGCCGCGCCGCCGATCTCGAGGCGCAGGGTGAAGGCCTTTTCGACGGTGTCGGTGGTCATGATCGCCTCGGCGCAGGCGGCGCCGCCGGCGATGCTGAGGCGGGAGGCCGCCCGCTCGATCGCCTTGCGCATTTTGGCCATGTCGAGGTAGCGGCCGATCACCCCGGTGCTGGAGGCGAGGATCAGGCCGGCGGGAATGCCGGTTTTTTCTGAGGTCCAGGCCAGGGTGTCGCGGACATCGCGCAGTCCCTGCTCGCCGGTGCCGGCGTTGGCGTTGCCGGAATTGATCACCAGGGCCTGGACCATCCCCTCCGACCTGCGCAGGGATTCGATGCCGGCGAGGACAGGCGCGGCCTTGACCCGGTTGGTGGTGAATTTGGCCGAACAGCGGGCGGGGACCTCGCTGACGATCAGGCAAAGGTCACGGCGTTTGCGTTTAAAACCGGCGCGGACGGCGGCGGCGGTGAAACCCCTGGCATCGGTTATCGCGGGATTCTCCAGAAACTGCATCGTTATCTTCCTTTTCTATGTATGTAGAGTCACCGGCGCGGGCTTGTACGCAGAGCTCCGGCCGCTTCCCCGCTAGAGCAGCCCCAGGGTCTCATCCAGCCCCAGCATAATGTTCATGTTCTGCACCGCCTGCCCCGAGGCGCCTTTGACCAGATTATCGATCGCGCTCATCAGGATCAGGTTTCTCCCCACCACGGTCATGCCGATATCGCAGAAATTCGAGCCGCAGACGTGCCGGGTCTGGGGGGCCTCGCCGGCAGGGAGGAGCCGGACGAAGGGCTCGCCGCGATAGCATTCCTCGTACGAGGCCAGCACCTCCTCCGTCTCCGCCGGAGCGCACAGCCGCGCATAGATGGTGCTGAAGATGCCGCGGGTCATCGGCGCCAGGTGGGGGACGAAGAGGATGTCGACCGGACCGCCGGCCATCCTGGCCAGCTCCTGCTCCATCTCGGGCTCGTGCTGGTGCCTGCCCACCTTGTAGGCGGCCAGATTCTCGTTGGCCTCGGGGTAATGAAAGGCGGGTTTGGGACTCTTGCCACCGCCCGAGACGCCGGTCTTGCTGTCGACGATGATTGATGCGGTCTCGATCAGACCCCCCTGCAGTGCCGGCATCAGGGCCAGTTCGACGCTGGTCGGAAAGCAGCCCGGATTGGCGACTACGGTTGAGGCGGCGATGCGGGAACGGTTGAACTCGGGCAACCCGTAGACGAACTGCTTGAGCGCCTCGGGCTGGCGGTGTTCACAGCCGTAGGCCGAGCGGTAGAGATCGGCCCGGTCAAGCCGGTAGTCGGCGCTGAGATCGATCAGCCGGATTCCGCTCTGCATGAAGCGGGGCACCCATTCCATGCTGCTGGTATGGGGCAGACCGAAAAAGACCAGGTCGCTTTCCTCCGTAATTTTTTCCACCTCAAAGCCGCTCAGGGGGAGGTCGCAGAGGCCGCGCAGGGCGGGAAAGAGGTCGGAAAAGCGCTGTCCGGCGGGCTCGCGCACGGCCAGGTGGGCCAGCCTGACTGCAGGATGGCGGAGGAGGATGCGCACCAGTTCCATCCCCGCATAGCCGGAAGCCCCGACGATCGAGACCCTGATCACTCTCTCTCCTCCTTCCGGAAGCGGGCGGCGACGATCCGGTAGGCCTCCCGGAAGGGGACACCCTCTTTCACCAGCTCATAAGCCTGGGCGGTGGCGTAAAGCTCTCCGGTCATGGCTGCCTGGCAGGCCTCCGCGTTGACCTCGAGGTTCTGCACGACCAGGCCGGCCATCTCCAGCGCGTCCAGGGCCGCGCCCAGACCGCGCAAGAGCGGCTCCTTGGTGGACTGCAGATCGCGGTGGTAGCCGGAGATCAGATTCACGGTGGCGGCGCGGAGCTGGGCCTCGCAGGCGGCGACTTCGTGGTACCTGGCGCGCAACAGCTCGAGTACATCAGGATTTTGCTTCTGCGGCATGATCGATGAGCCGGTCATAAAAACCGCCGGCAGGGTAAAATAATCGAATCCCGGCATGGTGTAGAGGATCAGGTCGGTGGCCATGCGGTTGAGATCGGCGAGGGTCACCGCCAGGGCGTGGAGGAGGATCCCCTCATACTTGCCGCGGCTGTTCTGGGCATGGAGGGGGTTGGCCATCACACGGCTGAAGCCCAGCTCGGCGGTGGTCATCTCGCGGTCGAGCGGCAGGGGGACACCATAGCCCGCCCCGGTGCCGAGAGGATTCTGGTCGATCAGGGCGGCGGCATGGCCGAGCAGCTCGAGGTCTTCGGAAAAGGCGTCGCGCCAGGCCCCGGCCCACATCTCCACGCTTGCGGGCATGGCCTTGCGGGTGTGGGTATAGCCCGGCAGAGGGATGGAGCCGCGGGCGGCGATCAGTGCATCGAGAGCGGCGATGATCCCCTGTGTGGCGGTCGCGCAGGCCCCGGCCCGCTCCTTGCAGTAGAGCCGCAGGGCGGTGAGGACCTGATCATTGCGGCTGCGTCCGGTGTGGATTTTTTTACCGGCCTCGCCGCAGCGCTGCACCAGAAAATTTTCGATGGCGGTGTGGCCATCCTCATCCGCCATGCTGATCCTGAATTCTCCCCAGCGGTGGAGGACAATGATCTCGTCGAGGCCCTCAATGAGGAGGCCCGCCTCCTCCTGGGTGAGCAAACCGGTATGGGCCAGCATGCGGGCGTGGGCCTTGGAGGCGAGACAATCCCAGGGGAGCAGCTCCAGGTCGAGACGGGGGTCGCTGCCGGCGGTAAATTGTTCCACGCGCGAGGTGAGCGGATCCGGCGGCGCAGCGGCCGCCGGAGGATTCTGCCAGAGTTTCATTTCACTCCTTGTGACGCCAGGTGTAGGGTTTTCCGTTCTTGAGAACGATGTTGTGCGCCTTGAGGCGGATGGCATGAATGCGGATAAAGCCGCCGGCATCCATGGCGTTATAGCCCCCTTCCACGTCCATGCTTGAAAGCTCCTGGTTGTAGAGCGAGATCGGGGAGTGCCGGCCGATGGGGGTGACGTTGCCCTTGTAGATCGCGAGTATCACCGTGCCGTTGATCTTCTCCTGACTTTTCTCGAAGGCGCTGAGAAGAAAGTCCATCTCGGGCGAGAACCAGAAGCCGTTGTAGATCAGCTCTGAGAAGAGCGGAGAGAGCATGTCGCGGATGCGCATCACCTCTTTGTCCATTGCAATGCCCTCGAGGTCGCGGTGGGCGGCCCAGAGGATGGTGGCGCCGGGGGTTTCATAGACTCCCCGCGATTTGATGCCGACGAAGCGGTTTTCGACCATGTCGACCCGGCCGACGCCGTTGGCTGCGCCCACCTGGTTGAGATAGGTGAAGATGGGGAGGGCGCCGGTCACGACTGTACTGTCGTTCTTGTTGGTCACCTTGACCGGATAGCCGTCGGCGAACTCGATCTCGAGGAGGGTCTCCGCATCCGGAGCCTTTTGCGGCGAGACGGTCCTGCTGAATATTTCCTCGCGGGGACGGAAGAGCGGGTCCTCGAGGATGCCGGCCTCATGGCTGATGTGCATCAGGTTTTCATCCTCGCTGTAGGATTTGGCGATCGAGGCCTTGACCGGGATGGACCATTTTTCGGCGAAGGCGATCATGTCGCTGCGCCCCTTGAACTGGCCGAGAAATTCGGGATCCTTCCAGGGGGAGATGACCTGAATGTCGGGCCGCAGGGCGTAGTAGGCCAGTTCGAACCGGACCTGATCGTTGCCCTTGCCGGTGGCGCCGTGTGAGACGTAGTGGGCCCCCTCCCTGGCGGCGATCTCGATCTGACGCTTGGCGATCAGGGGACGCGCGATGGCGGTGCCGAGGAAATAGCGGCCTTCGTAGAGTGCGTTGCCGCGCGCCGCCGGAAAGATGTACTCCTGCACCAGCTCCTCCTTCAGATCCTCGATGTAAACCTTGCTGGCGCCGGTTTTGAGGGCTTTCTCGCGCACCATTTCGAAATCTTCTTTCTGGCCGACGTCGGCGACGTAGGCGATGACTTCATAGCCTTTGAGTTCGAGCCACTTGAGGATGACGGAGGTGTCGAGGCCGCCGCTGTAGGCGAGAATTACTTTTTCTTTCATGACAGGCCTTTCTGTGATAGATGAAGATAGATACCGCATGCTGTGATTCCGGCCGATATTTCGGTGCCGGGGTTGTTCAGGAATTGTGCTGTGAAAGGATCGGGATCAGAAACGGTCGCGCAGTTCGGGGAGGCGCTCCAGAAGAAGCTGTCTGAATCGGTGATGGCTTACCCCCTCGGCCAGGACGATGATCAGGGTGTCATCTCCGGCGACGGTGCCGACCACCTCGGCCAGGTTGAGGCCGTCGAGCAGCAGACCAATGGAGGGGGCGAAGGAGGGCAGAGATTTGATTACGGCCAGATTGCCTGAGAAAGCGAGGGAACGGCAGGCGTGCAGGGCGGAGGTGTCCATCATCGGCGGAGCAAACGGTGCCGCGCCGGGGAGGGCGTAGATATAACCCTTTTCGGGATCGGGAATCCGCATCGCTCCCAGAAGCAAAAGATCGCGCGAAAGGGTCGCCTGGGTGACCTCAAAACCCAGCGCCTGCAGCTCCTCGAGGAGCTGATTCTGGCTGGCGATCCGGCGGGATTCGATCATCGCCCGGATGGCATGGTGGCGGTCGGTTCTCTGTTTCATGCATAAATATACAATAGAATGTATAAATATGCAATATATTTTTTATGCTGGAATGCCCCCCTCCCCGCGCATTGCGCGGGGAGGGGGAAGTGTCCTAGAGGTTATCGGTGAGTTTTTTGGAGGCCTTGTCGGTCAGCTTGTTGGCCTCCTTGACCTTCTTGCTGGCGGGATAGAGGTTGGGAACCATCTGATAGTACTCGATAGCCTTGCGGTAGTCCTTGAGCTTGTCCGCGCAGACGTTGCCTGCCTTGATCAGCAGTTCGGGTGCTTTTTCATCGGCGGTGTAGAGTTTGGAGACGCGGGCATAGCTGTTTGCTGCACTGAGATAATCCTTGAGGTTTTCAGCGTACAGATCGCCGGTCAATTCGAGGGCGCGGGCGCCGCGGGGATCGCTCACATAGTCCTTGATGATCTCGTCGTAGGTGGCGAGGGCGAGGTCGTACTCTTTCAGCCTGCGGTCCTGGATGTCGGCGATATAGAGGAGGACCTCTACGGCGCGCTCATCCTTGGGCCAGCCCGCGACCAGTTTGCGGTAGGCTTCGATGGCGCCGTTATAGTCCTTGAGTTCCCTCTCCTTGATCCTGCCGATGGTATAGGCGGCGGTGGGGGCCAGATCGCTCTCCGGATAGTGGGCCAGGATGCGGGTGCAGCGGCTGACCGCATCCTCGTGTTTGGCGACGCGTTCGGTGAGCAGCAGCGACTGCTGGTAGAGCGCGTAGGGCAGCTGGGGATGGTCGGGGAAGATCTCTTCAAGCTTACGGTAGCTGTAGATGGCCTCCCAGATCTTGCCGAGCCGGCTGTAGAGATCGCCGCTCCATTCCAGCACCGGATAGATGAGCGAATCGGTCGGGAAGCGGGTGACGAAGGTTCTGGCTTCAGCCAGCGACCAGTCGTAGAGTTTGGGCTGGTCGAGCTCCTTGAGCATGGTGAGATAGGCGTGCCAGCGCTCCAGGGTTACCGCATCGATGGCGGTGCCATAGACGGCGCTCTCGAGCAGGCCTTTTTTAGGCGCGTAGACCACTTCCTTGGCCAGGACCGTCTGGATGATGTCCCGGCATTCGCTCTCATGGAGGCTGCGCGGGTAGAGGTAGAGGGTCTTGAAGGCGGTGGCGAGCGCTTCATGTCGCTTGTTCTTGTCCAGATAGAGCTTGGCGAGCAGCCAGGAGGCGTCAGCCGCTCTGGCGTCATCCGGGAAGATGAGGCCGAACTGGGTGAGCTCGTCGATGAGATAACCGGAGATGTCGCCGTCGTTGCGTTCATAGACCGACTGCAGGTGCTGGTAGAGGTGCTCCGGGTTGTACTGCGCGGCTGCGGGCGAGACGAGCAGGCCGCCCAGGATCGCTGCAGTGACGCCGAGCAACAGGAGTTTCTTGCTCATGTATCGGCTCCTTGCAAATATAGTATAGTGTATAGTTTTGCACTCAGCCGGAGGCCGGGCGCATGGACTAGGCCACCTCCCCCTGCCAAATGACCCCATAGTATAGAATATTTTGCATTGGAATTCAACACTTTATTTTGCTGTCTTTGGGGTGAAGCCTGCCTCGAGTGGAATCTGCTTTATTCCGGTGAAGGTAAAAGAGAGCCGTTTGCTGGGCAGATAGCCAGTCTGATCGAAGAGTTTGATCTCCGCCTCAACGACAAAGATTTCGGGTTTGGCTGTGATCAAACCCTGAGCAGGCACACTGCCGCTGTAATCAAGCAGGTCGAGCAGACTGCGGCCGTCCCCGAGGCTGAGATACCAGTAGAGTTTGAGGAGGCAGCGACCGCCTGCGTCTATAGTCAAGGTTTGGCCGCTGAACTGGCTTGGTGGAGCGAAATGACGGTTATCTACCGGCAAGGTGATATGTACCTCCGGCCGGTTTTTCCACCAGACTACAAGATGGCCGTTCACCTCGACCTCGGCCTGGAAGGTTTCTTCATACCCGTTGGCGATGGTGATGATGAATTCCATATAGGGGCCGCTCTGGTGGATCCCCTGAGAAAAGGAGAGGTCGGTGATTTCCAGGGTGTTCTGCGGCACAATGCGTGCGGGCAGATGCTCCTCGCACCCCAGGGTGGTGAGCAGCGTGACCAGGATGGGCATCCACTTTTTCATAGGGCTCTCTTTTCTGGTCGATACAATCTGACCGGGCACTTCTAGAGGGTTGCGCGGAAGCCGGCCAGGGTGCGCCGCCCGATCTCCCAGGCGCCGGGGTCGCCAAGCTCGCCTCCGGCGCGGCCGGAGGCGTCCATCCAAAGGAGATTACGAGCGTTGAAGAGATTGCGTATATCGATATAGAGTTCGAGCGCTGGACGAATGGTTTTGCCCGCCGAACTGAGGAAAAAAGTCCGGCCGACGCGTAAATCGGTCATCTGCCACGCAGGCAGGCGGCGATTATTCGGTACAAAAGTCCTGCCGGAATCGGCTGGTGCAAAGCCGTCCGGCGAAGGGTAATAGGTGTAGGGTCGGCCGGTGTGGTATTGCCAGAGCAAGTCTACCACCAGACGCAGGGGCAGGGCGAAGCGGAGGTCGGCTTTGACTGTATGACGCTGGTCCCAGCTAAGATAGTAGGGGGTCTGGGCGACTGAAAATCCCCACTGGGCATAGGAGAGGCCCTGTGCCTCGGTCTCGCTCAGCCCCCTGGCCTCCATCCAGGTATAGGAGAACTGCCCGGTGATCCAGGCACCCTTCTCCCTACTCAGGCTGAACTCCAGGCCATGCGCAACGGCATAAGGATTATTTACATATTCAGCGAAGCCATAGTCCCCGGCGATGCGGCTGTTGGCGGAGACAAAGGTCTTGGTGTCGATCTGGTCGGTGGTCTCCTTTTGGAAATAGAGGGCTGAGGCGACCCAGTTCTCATGAAGGTTGACGCGACTGCTGATCTCCAGAGCGCTGCTTTTCTCTGCCAGCAGCTCGGGATTTCCCCGCAGCACCTTGACCCCGCGTGCAAAGGTGACATTGTCGAGGCCGGCGTAGAGCTGCTCGAAGAGGGGAAACTGCAGATAGCGGCCCCAGTTGATGAAGAAAAAGCTGCGATCGGTCAAAGGAAAAGCAAAACCGATGCGGGGACTGATCTGCCAGCTTGTTTTGGCGGGGACGTAGCCCTTAATCTCTTCTTGGAATTCGTTTTGTCCGGCGGGGATCAGCTCCACGGCCGGCCGCCGGGCGCGGGGATCGAGAAAATCGAGCCGAAGACCGGCGGAGATGACCGAACGCGTCGCCGCCGACTCGTATTTATCCTGAATGAAGAGGGCGCCAGCGCGCGGGTAATAGCGGAATCGGCTCGAAAAGTTGAGCATTTCCGCGTCGAGCAAAGGTTTGCCGAAGTAAGAGAGGCGCGGCTCCATCTTGAGCAGGGTGGAATGGATGGCATACTGGCGGAACTCGATGCCGGCTTTGAAGAGGTGGGCGCGGCGCCACTGGCTGGTCAACTCCGCCTTGGCTATGGTGGTGTTCTGGCGCGAGTCCGCCCACCAGTTGCGGTCGCCGCGGATGACATAGAGCAGGTAAAAATCATATTGATAGGGATCGCCGCGCAGGGAATCGGCCGGACCTTCTCCGATACGAGTGCGCAGCCAACCCTGGCTGAGGCTGAGCGTGTAAAAGGTGGCCGGATTCAGGGTGTGGGTCCAGGAGAGGGCGGCGCGCAAATTTTCATTGCGGCGCAGGGGCAAGCCGTCGAGATTGTAGCGCCAGCTGAAGGCATAGTCCCGATTGCGCTTGAGGGCGTAGAGGAGTTGAGCAGTCAGGCGTTTGTCCCCGGAAGCGAACCAATCCACTTTGCCGATGCCATAGAGTTCTTTCTGAGCGGGCAAGTCAAAAAAGTACTGCAGATCCTGCCACCAGCGTGTGCCGGAGAGGGAGAGTGTATGGGCAGTGAAGAAGGAAGCCTTTCGGGCGGCGAGTGGACCGCCGGCGGTCAGTTCGATTTCGCTGTATTTGCTCACCTGGGTGCCTCCGAAGAGGTTGTCGCGGGCGAGGCGCAACTGCAATTCAGGCCGGTCACCGCCGCTGCGGGTGATGGCATGGACAATGCCGGAGAGGGCTTGGCCGTATTCGGCGTCGAAGCCGCCAGTCTTGATGCTGACCTGGGAGATGGCGCTCTTGGGCAGTTCCATGCCGAGGCCGCCGCTGACCGCGTCCTGAACCGGCAAACCGTCGACCAGGTAGAGCACTTCGTGCGAGCGACCGCCGCGAATGTGACCGTCGGAGGTAGCGCCCGGCTGTAACCCGACAATCTCCTGAAATTTGCCAATGGGCAGTTCCTGCAGCTGGGTCTGGCTCTTCTCATAGGCCGTCCCGGTGATATCGGTCTGGATCAGCGGCCGTTCTGCAATCACTGCGAGGCTGCCCATCTCGATGGGTGCGGCAGTGAGATGGACGGAGAGGCGCGAGCGCAGGTCAGGCAGGATGGTGACCTCGCGATAGAGCAGGGTCTGATAGCTGAGGAGGGAGATGCGAACCTGATAGGTGCCGGCGCGCAGATTATGGATGACGAAGCGCCCCTCAAGGTCCGAGACTGCGCCCTGGCGGGTCTCGAGAATTAGGATGGTCGCCCCGGCCAGGGGCTCGCCAGTGCGGGCGTCGTGCACGTTGCCCTCAAGCCGGCCGGTGGTGCCCGCCTGCAGCATGCCTGGAGAGGCGAGAAGACCCAGGGCAGCAAACAGGAATGCGGTCAAGCGTGGGCAGTGGCAAGCCATGGCTGCGGATTTTCTCCAGTCAAAATGGGCACAGCGTTCGCCCCAACCCCGCAGTGCAGGTTGGGGGCCGCGGGCTATTACTCTGTAGTATATCAATATTTCTCGTTGTAATCAATGGTAATGTTATGTTTTCACCTGCAAATTCACCCGGCAGCGTATGATCAGACTTGCCCCTCTGATCAGGATTGCGTATATTGAGGTTGTACTTTTTCATGAGGATAGCATGAGACTTTGCATCTTTCTGGGATTATCCCTGCTCCTCGTCATCTCTGCTCTGCTCCCGTCGCTCTCCCGTGCAACCACCGGGACGGGGGGCGGCGATGCCATTGAACCTCTCACCGGAAATGCGATGAGCGATCAGCAGGGTGACCAGTTCACCCAATTTCTGCAGCGCGTCTACTCGCTTCCGGAAGGCGAGCGCCAGGCCGCCGCCGACAGCTTTTTGCAGGCGGCCGGCACCATGCCTTTCATCGTGGCCGACTCCGTGGTCTATTACCTCTACCGCGGCGGGGCCACAACCGTCGCAGTCGCCGGCGACGCCAACGGCTGGGATCCGTCCCCCCATCCCCTGAACCGGGTCTCCGGCACGAACCTCTGGTTTCTCCGCCAGCTCTATGAGCCCGATGCCCGGCTTGATTACAAGTTCGTCCTCAACAACTCGAGCTGGATCCTCGATCCGCGCAATCCCCTGCTTTGCTATGGCGGCTACGGCCCCAACTCGGAACTGCGCATGCCCGCCTATCTGCCGGCGGCCGAGTGCACGACGGACACCAGCGTCAGCGGCGGGATTATTGACAAGGGGACGTTCGTCAGCACCATCCTCGCCAACAGCCGGTCACTCCGGGTCTATCTCCCCGCGGGGTACGATCCGCAGCGGGAGGAAGGCTACCCGATGGTCCTCTTTCACGACGGCCTCGAATTCCTCACCCTGGGGGACGTCAAGACCGTCCTCGACAATCTGATCGGCTGGAAGCGGATCGAACCGATGATCGGCGTTTTTGTGCCCCCGGTCTCGAGCACGCAGCGGATCGAAGAGTACAGCGGGGCCACGGCAGTCAATTTCGAACGCTTCATCATCGAGGAACTGGTGCCCCACATCGACTCGACCTACAACACCGCGCGCGAACCGGCGAGGCGGGGAATGATGGGGCCCTCCCTGGCCGCATTGATATCGGCCCAGATCTGTTTTCACCATCCGGAGGTTTTCGGACTCTGCGGCCTCTATTCTCCGGCGATGTGGCCGAATGACAGGGTGGTGCTCAGGCAGCTGCTCGCCACCGCCCGCCCTTTTCAAAAGTGCTATATCGATGCCGGCAGCTACGAACCTTCTCTTATCGGGGATGCGCAAGCGCTCTTCGCCCATCTCCTTGACGGCGGGGTCGAGACCAGGTACAGGCTCTGGCACGAGGGGCACAGCTGGGGCAGCTGGCGCGCCCATGTCGATGAAGCGCTCGAGTTCTTCTTTCCCCTCTCGACGGGGATCAAACGGTTCGGTGCGGCCGAACCGCGGAAGCTGCAGCTCCATCCGGCCTATCCCAATCCCTTCAACGCGGAGGTGACCCTGGAATTCAGCCTGCCCCGGCCGGAGCGGGTTTCGCTGGCGATCTACAACATCCGGGGGGAGATGGTTGAGCAGTGGGCGCAGCAGGATTTGCAGGAGGGGCGTTATCGCCAACGCTGGACGGCGGCGGGGCGTCCGAGCGGCCTCTATGTATACCGGCTCCGGGCGGGAGCGGACGTGCGCACCGGCCGGGTGCTGCTGCTGCGTTAAAAATTGTGGACAGAACCTAAAACGGCAAGGAAAGAGCCATGATCGGTTTGCAGGAGAAGGTAGTACTCATCACCGGTGCCTCACGCGGCATCGGCCGGGCGGCGGCCCTCATCTTCAGCCGCTACGGGGCGCGGGTGGCGATCAATTATCATCAGCAGGAAGAGGCGGCCCGGGAGGTGCTGGCGCAGATCGAGTCCGGCGGGGGCGAAGGGATGATCGTGGGCTGCGATGTCAGCGACGCCGCAGCGGTCCGGGAGATGGTCGGCCGGGTGGCGGAAAAATGGGGACGCATCGATGTGCTGGTCAACAATGCGGGGGTGTGGCTGCCGGCGCCGATCGAGCGCTTTCCTGTCGATACCTACCGGCGCACCCTGGCGATCAATCTGGACGGGGTGGTCTTTTGCACCGAGGCGGTGGTGCCTCTGATGATCAGGCAGGGGGGAGGGCGGATCATCAACATCTCCTCGACCGCCGGACAGCGCGGCGAGCCGGTCTATTCGCCCTATGCGGCGAGCAAGGGGGCGGTGATCAGCCTGACCAAATCCCATGCCGTCGAGCTGGCGCAGCACAACATCCTGGTCAACAGCGTTGCGCCGGGCTGGGTCGACACCGACATGTCGGTCGAAGCGATCGAACAGTCGAAGGAGACCATTCTGCGCACCATCCCGATGCGGAGAGCCGGCCATGCCGAGGAGATCGCCTGGCCGATCGTTTTTCTCGCCTCCGACGGGG
>ENA-UOWO01005254-UOWO01005254.1-activated-sludge-metagenome-genome-assembly--contig:-NODE-5254-length-13810-cov-6.127953_pt1 | contig 13810 bp, 16 predicted proteins | sample MGYA00238148_ERZ761564 | MGnify/ENA primary metagenome ERZ761564 (study PRJEB28885, sample SAMN05720194) | activated sludge metagenome | isolation source: Anaerobic digester | place: USA...
GATATGAGGGCCCAACCCCGGCAGAAAGGCTAGAGGTTCTTAAAGATCAACCTATCCTTGGAAGTAAATTACCAAAAGATCAACAATATAAATCAAATGAAAGACCTAATCGATATATTGGTCGTGGAAGCGCATGGAATGGAAACGCCATTCTTCCGTTAGGAAAAGTTGATTTACGAACAGGAGAATGTCCTGTATTTAATGTTTATGATACTTGGGATGCTGATAGTACTGTTGAAGTGTGGGTGGATCCAAAGGGACACGACTTTACACACTTGCAGGGTGCTGAAGCTCCAACATCTGGAATATCAAGTATATTAAAACCGAAACCAAAAGAAGAAATTGATCTAACAAAAAGAAAATTTTTCAATTATAGACTTATATTTACATCAGGAAATCAACCTAATTATCCAATAGGACAAAGACAAAATTTCTATCATGATCAAAATGGAAATCATATAGGACAATGGCAGATGGTTGATTATGTGCCGCTTAAGTGGATGAGAGAATTGATATTACCTTATGGAGGACATATTGCAGGATATGTTTATAAATAATATTTTGATATGAAAGCAAAAAAAGTATATGAAGCCTTAGGAGATATTTTAAAACCAAAGACAGGAGCTGAGGTTTTAGATCAAATAAAAAATTTGCCAGTTAATAAAAAAATTGAGCATATTAAAAAGATGCAAAGTCAACACGGGCAAATGTATAAGGGGCTTCTTCAACAACCTGAAGTCATTTCTAACATACGTGAGGAGTTAACTCGAGAATTACAAAAGCTTGATGTTATTGAAAAAGTAAATCGTATTGAAGAAATTGAAAAACAACTTCCTGAGATTTTTTCAGGAATGAAGGACGACAACTTATTAAAAGAACTTAAAGATTATATTTTAAACAAGAAAGATTTTAATGAAAAGGCTCGTTTAGTATGGAGATTCTTTAAATCCTGGCCTGATTTATTTAGAGATGTTGAGGATGATCCAAGAGTGGATCCTGAAACTAACCAAATAATGTTATTGTTTAAAATTAAAGGAGCTATCGATCGTCATGAAGTAAACACACTTCAAAGTTTAATTCATGAAATGGGAGAAAGATACGGAAGAAGCAATATTCTTGATAAGGCTTCAAATATTACTATTCCTGAAAATAGATATGCTGATAATAAGTTATTTAACAAAAAGGATATTGAACAATTAAAATTATCTTTGTATAAAGAAACTCGCTCTGAAGAAGAAGAATTGAGAGATCAGCTTTATGATGTTTATGCTTTCATTGGTTATCCTGAGTATATAGACAAAGTTATAAAGGGCGAAACTTTTCAAAAGAGAAGAATGGGAATTGAAAATCTTGTGAAGTTAAACAAATATGATTCAGGAAGTTTATCACAAGTTCCAATGATGAAAATACGCGCAGCACATCAATATCAACATCAAGAAGGTAGTGGTGTTTGGGCGGTTTATATTCCTAAGGATATGTGGGATAAAGAATACGCCCATAATGAAGAAATACCTGATGATTTACGAAAATTTATTGATGAAAATAAATTTAAATTATAATGAGAGCTAAGTTTATAAATGAAGCTTACGGAGATGCTAAAATGGTATTTACTCATAAGATAAATCCTGCATTGTCTTTTACAGTATTTAAAAGCTTAGATGGTAAAATATCTAAAATTGAAGGTTTAAATGGACGAATTAGATTTCCATTTAGCGTTGGCCAACGATTAAGTCGAAATATAGAGACCTGGGCTTGTAATAATAATTTTTTGATTGACGGTAACGACCCTTGTCCAGAACAAAAAATATTTGGAGTAAAAGTATCAGATGTCCCAATGGGGCATGAATGGAGAACAATATTTCCCAATAAATTTAGATAGAAAACTTCAAACTTATTTTTTCATAAAATATATATGGGCATTTTTGAAGTGCGGAGTGCGTGTGAATTTCACTTCAAAAATAAATCTTTTTTGTGAATTAATATGTTAAAAAATTGTTAAAAATGACATTAATAGGATTTGACTTTTCAATCAATAAACCCGCAGCTTGTATTTTAAAAGATGGTCAGTATTATTTTATTTCGTGGCCTTATGGATTATCCGAATCCAACAAAAATACTTATAAAGATGCCCCTATTCTTTTAGTTGAAAGAACTGATGACAAGGATAAAGGAGATAATGTATCTGAAAAACTTCGTTATGAAGTTGAAAATTCTAAATATTTAGCAAAACTTATACTTAGTTCTGTTTCTCCCTTTCTTGATAATGAAACTTATTTAGCATTCGAAGGTTTATCTTATGGATCATCAGGAGATGTTGTCCTACAATTAGGGGGTTATAAATATATTTTAATGGATGTTTTGTCGGATGTTGTTTCTCTAGACAATATGTATACTTATGCACCCATCACTATAAAGAAAACTGCTGGATGTTCCAAAAAAGGACAGAAGAAAGCTGATATGATAGAAGCATTCAAAAAAGCCCCTACTGAATTTAGCGATTATTTAGCTCGAAACGAAGAGGAATTTAAAACTAAAAAAGGCAATTGGATTGTTCACCTTGACGACCTTGTGGATGCTTACTGGACTCTCGAGACCCTACGGGTAAAATTGAATATTTAGTATATTTTAAAATAGTCTTTTCCTTGAGTACTTAGGTACTTATTTTATGAACCCAGAGCCCGAGGTTTTAAAAATCTCGTTAAATTTTTGTTAAATTTTAACATAACATGCTGCCAAAGCATTTAATAAGGATAAATACATAAAAACCATATGACCGAGCAAGCTAATATATTTTTAAAGAAAATCGATGAAAGAATTCAAAACGGTGAGTTTGATAAATCGATTTCAATATTTGTTTCTAAAAACTTAATTCGTTCATCTATTAAAGCCAGAGTTATTAAAAAGATTGAAACCAATGCAATACCCATACTAACGGAGACAGAAATTAAAGAAGCTATTAAAGATGCTAAAGAAATTGGGGCTTTTACTGCAAAGATATTTTATGAAAGTGGTTTTATAAAGAGAACAGAAGAAGGATATTCAGTTTCTGAAAAAATAGAGAAATTTTTAAGAATCCAATAATTTTATTATATTTGTTTCATGAAAGTGTCATTTGATTTTGACAGCACCCTAGATAGGCCTCATATTCAAGAGTATGCTCGTGAACTTATTGAAAGAGGATTAGAAGTATGGATAGTTACTTCGCGCTATGATTGTGAACATCATCGAATAGCTTATCATACAACGCCTGAATTTGCTGCAAAAGCAAATCAAGATCTTTTTGAAGTTGCAGATAAACTAGGGATTCCAATAGAAAGAATATTTTTTACAAACTTTATAGATAAATGGGTATTTTTCAAAGACAACCCTGGATTTGTTTGGCATCTAGATGATGATTGGGTTGAGAATCGTGGAATTCTAAATAATACGAAAACTTTAGCAGTCAGTTCTTGGGCAAATTCCGCTTGGAAAGGAAAATGTGAAAGGTTTATAAATAAAAGATTAAAGCAAGAATCACAAGACGTAAAGGGAGTTAATTAGTTAGCTCCCTTTGAATATATAATAAAAAATACGTTATGTGGTTTAAATCAAAGAGTCCTTATGAGGGCATAACTCCCGATTGGGATTGGTCAAATTTAGCCCCTTTATCATTAGATGATGAAGATTTAGTTCAAGTTCCTTGGCTAAAATATTACAAAGAAATTTATTCCAAAAAACAAATTGTTCTTCACCACACGGTTAGTGGTCCAGGAATTGACGGTGATCTAGAAACATGGAAAAAATTTACAGATCACATTGCTACTTGTGTAATCATAGGTAGAGACGGAAAAATCAATCAATTATTTTCATCTAAGTATTGGGGTTGGCACTTAGGTTGTGGAAGAAAAGATTTAGATTCTCAATCTATAGCAGTAGAGTTAGATAGTTGGGGACAACTAGAAGAACGAGGTGGTGATTTTTATACTGTTTATGGCACAAAAGTTGAAGTTCCAGTTACTCATTATCCTCAGGGATTTAGGGGAGAACAAAATTTTGAATCTTATACTTATAAACAATTAAAATCCTTAGGTGAACTCATACTCTTATGGAATAAAACTTATAATATTCCATTAAAATATAATCAGGATATGTGGGAAGTTTCTCCAAAAGCTCTAGGAGGCACTCCAGGGGTCTGGACTCATGTATCTTATAGACCTTATCCACAAAAATTTGATTGTCACCCGGATCCAAATCTAATAGCATTATTAAAAACCCTTCCAAATTTAGTTTAAGGAGTGTAAACACTCCTTTTTTTATTGAATAAATAAAATAAAGTCAATTAATGAGAGCCCGATTAATAAATGAAAGTACACTAGATTATGATCGAGTTAATTTTGCAGGTAAAATTGAAATAAATGTCAATGAACCAATTCAAGATAAATTTAGAATGTTTGGTTTCGAAATTCCTGAAGAAAAACAAGGTGAAATTATTTTTAATGGTGAAAAAGTTGGAATGAAACACACGGGTTCTTTGCATTTAGATCCAGATTTTGTTTTGCAGAACTTTAAATTAGTAAACAATATAATAGAATTATCAAAAGCCCCTTTTTGGTATGTTAATGACCGACAACCAAAATTTAATGCAGATCCAAAATCGCCATATGTTATATCCAAAGAAAATGAATTTAACGATATGAAAGGATTTAAAAAATGGAGTAACATATACAAAATTATTAGTCAAAGAAAAAAGGATGGGGGTATTATGGGTAAATTTGAAAATTTAGCAACCGGAAAAATTGAAGAATGGTGGTTGTTAGAAGGTAATTGGAGAAGAATCCCTGTAGAAGAATTAAAAAGATATTTATCATCTTTAAGAGATAAACTAGATGAAATGATACTGGATATAAAATGAGAGCAAAATTTATAAACGAAGCCAAAATATCTCCTAATCGAGATTTATTCAATCAATTCAAGGATGTTTTTAATAATACGCTTACACCTGAAACATGGGATCCTTTTTATGATTTAAATCAAGAATTAGATTCTTTAGGAATAACATTGGTAGATTTTGATGAACACATGGCGGCAAAACCACCTGAAGAAAGAAAATCTTTTATGAAGGCTAATATGGTTCCTGAATTAGGAATTAGAATGTTGGGATTTGATCCATCAATTGGCAAGATAACTCTATTAGTTGATAAATCGTTTGATGATAAAGTTTTAAAAACTTCAAGACCTAGATTAAATTCTCTATTAGATCGATTATGGTCTGGATTTGGTCATGAAACAATTCATTTACAACAAGTTGATCGAATGAAAGTTAAACAAAACCCAACATTTAAATCTAAAGAAGATTATTATGGCAACAAACAAGAAATAATGGCAATGGCATTTAGTTTTGTTCAAGAAATGTCTGAGTTCCATACTAAGGAAGATATTTTGAACATGATAAAAAATGCACAATACGAACCAGGTCCTCCAAAGAGAATGCCGCCCCCTCCACCTCCTGGAATGATGCCTCCTCCAGGAATGCGTCCACCAATGTTTGGAGGAAGAATGTTAAGAAGACCACCTGATCATCCATTATTGGGTATTTATAAAGAGTTAGGTGGAAAAGCATATAAATTATTTTTAAAATATGCAATTCAATATTTAGATGAATTAAACGAAGGTGTTGAAGATATATTTCGTGCAAAAACTGGAGAAGAAATAGTTGATGCAATTCAAAAACAGGATGGCGGAATATCTCAATACATTCGTTATTCTTTAACTGATCCTGCGTCTGGTGGAGTGCCAGAAAAAGATTCTATAACATTATTACAGAATGAAAGATTAATCGTCCGTTTAGTTAATGATTTTCAAGGTCATTTTAATATAGATATAAAATTTATTGTGAATCTCAAAACCGGAGAATATGAGTATGAAGCTCATGGATATTCAGATAAAAATTCCGACTTTTATTATACGAATTCAGATGCCGATAAAATAGAACCAACTTTTTATGTGAATCCTAAAGAATTTGTTAGTGAGTTAGAAGATATAATTATAAATGTATTTGATGACGAAGAATCGAATACTGAATATGATTTTAAACAGAATTATGAAATTGAAGACGAAGATGATGAAGACTAATTTTTTAAGTATAGATCATTGGCTTCTTGAACAAAAGAAAGAAGAACCAGTTTACGGCTGTGTGATGATGGAACCTAGTAAAATTAAGGGTTGGAAAGAAAATCACTTAGACGGCATTGAAGAAGATGATGTTTACATAAAACCTAGTGATGATTCGTATGGGTTAGAAGAACAACCACATATAACAGTGTTATATGGAATTCATGAAGATGAAATAGATCCATCGGTTATAGTTGATATGATGGAACAAAAAATGAAACCCATAAAGGTACAAATAACTGAGATTGACATCTTTGAAAATCCTGAATATGATGTTGTTAAATATAATGTTCCTGTCACTCCAGAATTGCAAGCTTATAGAGATATGTTTATAGAATCATTTCCAAATACACAAACTTTTCCTGATTATCATCCTCACATGACCATAGCATATGTAAAACCAGGAACTGGAAAAAAATATAAAAAAATATTAAATGAACCATTTGATGTTAGATTTGTTAAAGGAGTTTATTCATATCATAAAGATGGTCAAAAAGATGAACTAATTCGAAGAGTAGTTAATTTAGAAGAAAAAAAGAAAGAAGAAGATAAAGATAGTATTGTCAAATCAAAACCTTTTAAAAATAACTAAATATAAGCAAAAATGGGTGTTTTAAGTCCTAAAAGGAATTCACACATAATAAAAGATCTTCGCGATAAAGGATTTAGTTATCAAGAGGTATTTGAATTTGCTGTGATAAAAGATTTAGAAGTAATTGTAAGATACCTATTGATGTTTAAAAGAAATAAGATAAAAGATATTAGAGGAACTAATGATTATCTTTTAAAACAATCTTATGAACAAAATAAAAATATTTATAACTTACTTATAAATGAATTACATAAAATGGGAGGCAAAGCAGTAAAAGACGTTAGACCATTAGAATGGGATGAAGTTAAGCCGACATATGAATGGGTAGAACAAAATATTCTTCCTCTTATTTTTATTGATAAGAGCGAAGCAATTCCCATCGGATCCTTTGGAAAAAAACCTAAAGGTGAAAAATCAGGAGATATTGATGTAGCTATAGATGCTAAAAGATATTTAGATAATGGAATGCAATTTGAAGAAGTTTGCGAAGCTATAAATCAGATATTAAATGAAGAGCATGGATTAGAAACTACTCTTCTAAAAGGATTTGATCAAGTATCTGTAAAAGTTCCTATATGTGGAGATGAATCAAAAGGATATGCACAGGTAGATTTAATGCCTTCTCCAGACTTAAAATGGGCTAAATTTATGTATCACTCTCCTAATCTTGCTGAACAGGAATCTAAATATAAAGGGGCTGCAAGAAATGCATTGTTGATGGCACTTATTTCTGAATCAACAAAAGAAATTACGAAATTATTTGAGGGCAAAGCAGAAGAATATGCATCTTTAGCAATAAGATTTCCAACTGGTGTTTGGAATATTAAGAGATCTTTTATGGGTAAGAAAGGAAAACTTGTCCAAACAGGAACAGTTTTAGAATCAGAATTTATAACAAGAGATCCTCAAGATGTAATAGATATTGCTCTTGGAGAAGGATTCAAACCAGATTCTGCTAATTCCTTTGAAACATTATGGGAAATAATTCACAGAAAAGACTTCATCCACAAGTCTAGATTAAATGAGATTATGACTAAATTCAAGGTTAATCTCAAAAGTATGAAACAAGATATTCCTACAGAAACAGCTGAAAAATATCCTTTTCTAGTTGAGGATATATCTAATGTGTTAAAACCTAAATCAGAAGAAGATATTTTTAAAGAAGCAAATGACTATCTTGAAAAAGAGGATTTAAGATTATATGAATTAGAAAAATTACACAATTCCGGAGTATTAAAGATTTTGCCAAAAGAAAAAGTTAGACAAGCTATTATCGATACTACTGGAAGAGAAACAAAAAATAGATGGCGCTCGACAAATTTAATTCAATCAAATAATAATTGGATGTTAACTTATATTTCTCGTGACGAATTTCAAAAAATATTAGATGAAGCGAAATACGATGAATTAATGGTTAAATATGGTCATCTTCCATATGTTTTACCTAAATATACCGGAAAAGGTCCTAAAGAATTAAGACAACTTGAAAAAGAATTTAAATTTCTTCATGATAAAAATTTCTTTGAAGAAATAATCAAATTATTATATTATAATTTATCTCATAAATCTATACTTAGAATTGTTCATGAACGAATTAAACGAAATCAATTTGTCTTCTTTGTAAAAGCGATAAACTATATTGATGATCATAAAAATAGTCATTATCCTCCAGGTCATGTAAAAAAAGTATTACGATTATTAGATGGATCTGAAAGTCAAATGGAAAGATCAGCTTTTAGGGTGGCTCGCGGAAATCAATTTGGATTAAAATTTATTAATGATTTGATTAATGACGGCATTTTAATATTGTATAAAGAAGGAAACAAACAAATTCTTAAAGCTAATCCTAATTATAAAGATTCTGAAACATTTGTATCAGAAAACTATTATAAATTTTTAAAGTATTTAACATCTAACATTGAAAAATACAATCTAACAAAATTAAATGAATCAAATGAAATTCCAATCATTAAATGAATACGAGAATAGACTAGAGGGTGTTACTATTCTTTATCCAGGGGGTTTTAAACCTCTTACAGGAGCTCATATTGATTTCATAGATAGGTATTTGCAAAATCCAGAAGTTAAAAAAGTCGTATTGTTTATAAGTCCTGGAAAAAGAGACGAAATATCTGCTGACGTAGCATATACAATAGCTCAAAACATATTATCTAATAAAAATGTAGACGTTATATTAGATAAAGATTCTTATTCTCCAATTTTATCATGTTATCGTTGGATTGAAAAGCCTGAAAGAACTCCTGGAAAATATGCATTAGCTTCATCAACAAAAGGAAGCGATTATAAAAGAGTTAAAGAATTTGTGAATAACTATTCTCCAGAAAAGTTTGGAAAAAATCTTCCAAATGGCGTTGAAATAGTTGAGTTACTTATAAATGTAGAGCCATTAACTTATCCAAACGGAGAACCAATTTCAGCTACTAGAACAAGAGAAGATTTGGCATCTGGAAATTATGAAAAATTTAAAGAAAATTACCCGACATTACCCGATAAGGACATTAAATTTATATGGAACACTCTAAATCAATCACTTAATAAGGGACAAAATTTCCCGGTATTGCCCGATAAAGATTTAGAAGAAGCAGGAGAAGGAATTAGGGGAAAAGAAGATATTTATCCATCAGACAAATATAAAACAATAAAAGGAATATACGAAATGGGAGGAGCAGCAGGACATATACAAAATGTATGGGAAGCTTCAGATTTAACATTTGAAGATTTAAGAGAAATAGTAAATAAATCTCTTCATGGAGAATTAGAAAATATCACTGAGAAATTAGATGGCCAAAATATTTTAATAACTTGTCGTGATAATAAAGTCTATTCGGCTAGATCAACCAGACATTTGAAAAACTTTGGAGAAGAAGCAATGGATGTCGATCAAATGAATTCTTATTTTAGCGATAGAGGATCGCCAGAAAGTGTAAGAAAGGCCTTTGTGAATGCAATGGAAGATTTTCAAAATATCTTCGATGTTACACATATCAATTTAAAAAAGATTTTTGCAGATGGAGCTAGATGGCTTAATATAGAAATTCTGTATACTGATAATGAAAATGTAATTCCATATGAAAGAAATCAATTAAGAATTCATCATCTTCGAGAATTAGACAAAGATGGAAAAATTGTTAAAATAATTGAAAAGGGAAATTTATCTGTTTTAATTGATGAAATAGAAAAATTACAGAACGAAGGAAAAGTAGACAATACATTTTTAATAAAGAAAACAGATCCAATAATTATAAAATACATAACAGATTCAAATAATATTGCAGAAGGTCTGATAAGAAAATTGATGGTTTTACAGAATGACAATAATTTAAATGATACATCAACAATTGCTGATTATGTAGAAGCTGAAACTTTAAAATATATTGAGGAAAAGATTCCTCAGATTGAAGAACCTATTGATAATGAATTCAAGAAAACCTTAGCCGCACGTTGGGCAAAAGGAGATAAAAATATCACAATAAACAAATTATTGAAAGACAAACCAGAAGACCTACAAAAATGGGTTAAGGATGAAGAGAAGAATGTAAAAGACATTACTGAATCTCTTATAGAGCCTTTTGTAGATATTTTTACTACATTAGGTGTAACTGTTTTGAAAAATCTTGAAGGTCTCGCTACTATGGATTCTGATAAAGCAACTAAAGGAATACAGGACAAATTAAATAGAGCGATGGATCATCTAAAACATTTTATGGAGAAAAAAGATGTTGAAGATGTGGATGCATTTAACAAAAAAATAAAAGAGATGATTAAACATCTTGAACGATTGGAAAAAGCTGGAGGAATTCATTCTGTTGTTCCTGTGGAAGGAATAGTTTTTCAATATGATGAAAAAATACTTAAGTTAACAGGGAGTTTTACCCCTCTTCTTAGAATTATTGGCTTTTTAAATTTTGATCCTGAGTATTTAAAGCAATTTAATTCCTAAAACAAAAGAACAAATCGAAAAATCCGTCAATGAATATTTAAAGGACGCATATCCATTCAAAAAATTCATTGAAGATTATAAACCCGTAAAAAAGGAATTAAAAACATATGCATATATAATGTCAAAATTAGATGAAAAAGCTGATGACATTTATATCATAACAAATACTAACTCATTATACATAACTTTATCTCAACATATTACAGGATATTTTATGATTAACTCAGCTCGTAAAAAAGTTGATTTTACTGTACGTGGAAGTTGCTTTAATAAAGCATTAATTTATGGAGATGAATTTGCCTTACTAGAAGGAGGATCTCTTGGATTAAGTGCTTTAATGATAAGCAAAGATAGAATTTTAAAAAAAATTTTTGAAGATGTTTGATCAATTTACACACGATCCTTGGTTGATACCAGTTTACATATTTTTTGCAATTTTAATGTGTGTTTTAGGATGGAATGCATTAAAATTTATATACTTTATTTTTACCTTTAAAGGTAAGAAAAGTACCAAAAAATCTGTTAAAAAATAATCGCAATGTATTCGGTATTAAATGTTTACCTGTTAAAAAAATTTAACAGAAAAATGAAAACTTTGTGCATATTCGTGAATATATAATATAATTAAACGGACTAATAAGGTACCTAAAAAGTCTAATAAGTAGTAACTAAACTAAAAAGAGTAAAAAGATGAGTGAGAATTACGATGCTCTATTTAATCCTAATGTAGAGATTAAGGAGCCAACTTCGAAAAACGCTGAGGAATATACTCCATCAGCAGACAAGGGTCAAGGCGGAATTTACCGCGCAATAGTTAGATTCATACCCTGGTGGCAAGATCCCACATACGGTTCGATTCAAGAAAAATGGGTAGCATGGCTTGAAGATCCAGTTACTCAAAGAGGTCGTGCAGTAGACTGTCCTTCTTCAGTAGGTAAACAATCAATCCTTCAGGATATGTATTGGAAACTTAAGAAGAGTGACAACGTAGCTATGCAGAATAAAGCAGCTATCTTCTCCAGACGTCACACATTTGCATCTTTAATTCAGGTTCTGCAAGATAAACAGCAGCCAGAATTGGAAGGTAAAATATTAGTGTATCGTTATGGGGTTAAAATCTGGGAAAAGATCAACGCCGAACTTAAGCCTATTATAGGTGAAAAGCATGATCCGTTTGATATACTAACTGGAAAAGCTTTTGCACTTGTAATTACTAAGGTTTCTGGTTATAATAACTATGATCAGTCAAAATTCCTTAGTGGAGAAAAAGAGAGAATTCCACTATGCATTCCTAATGCAGAAGGCAAACTTATTCCAATCACTGCCAAAAGTGATAAGAAAAAAGTATTTGAATGGGTTAAAGAAAACTCTCCTGATCTTGGTAAGTATGCATTCCAGGAATGGGATGAAGATACTTATGAATACGTCAATCATGTGATCGCAGCAGTGACTGGACAAGCAACTAAGTCACAGAACTTTGCAGATGTAAAGGGAAATAAAGAGAAGAGCAAAACAGGCGCTCCTGTTGATGCAGCTTCCATAACATCACAAGAACTCAATCTTGATGACCTTGAAGATGGTGGGGAATCTACACAGTTTCCTGACTTAACAATGCCTGAATTAGATTCAGACCAAGGAATTCAAGGAAGTCTTGATGATGTCCTAAATAATCTGTAAAAATGAATCCCTTAATATTACAAGAGGATATCGCTCTTCACGAAGAGCGATATCCTATATGGGGGTTTAAACATGGCGATGTAGTTAAAACAGAATCAGGTGTTGGTATATTTGGAAATTATTATAAATCAGCTGAAAGAGATGATCTTTGTGTTGTTTATATAGTTTCAAACGATTCAACTGATGTTTTTTATAAAAAATTCATAGAAATATGGGAACAAAATAATCCATTTTCTAATACTGCAAAAACTGTTGTTTGTTTATCTTCTGTATCTAAAATTTATTTAGAAGATTGATACATTATGTTTACATAACAACTAATGTTGTCAATGGTAAACAATATATTGGCGACCACTCTTCAAATAATTTAAATGATAATTATTTGGGAAGTGGTGTCGCCTTTAGAAAAGCTATTAAAAAATACGGAAAAGAAAATTTTACAAAACAAATTTTAGAACTATTTAATACTAAGGAAGAAGCGGAAGGAGCCCAATTGTTTTATATAGAAAGATTTAATACGTTAATTCCAAACGGATATAATATTTCACCATCAGGTGGAATACATTGGGGAGGTGTTCATTCCGAGGAATCTAAACGTAAAATGAGTTTATCTAAAAAGGGAAAGCCATCTTGGAATAAAGGAAAAACAAACGTATATTCAGAAGAAACAAGATTAAAATGGTCTGAAAAAAGAAAAGGAAAAAAACTTAGTGATGAATCAAAAATAAAATTATCAAAAAGCACAAAAGGTAAAATACTAAATCCTAACACGAGACACAAAATTAGTATTTCAAAAATGGGAGCTAAAAATCCTATGTTCGGAAAACCCGCTTGGGACGCCATTAATAAAATAGAAAAAACTTGTGAATTTTGTGGAATTAAAACAAACATAGGAAATTATGGTCGATGGCATGGAGAAAAATGTAAACATAAATCTTAATACAAATTTTGATATAGATTTCGATAAAACTATATCAAAGGAGGAATATGTAGAACGACTTATTTACTTGTTAAATGGAATTTTGAAACAGCGTTTTCCTGATATAATTCCTAAACAACAAATTAAAATTCATCGTGATCGCATATCGTTTGCGTGCCCAATTTGCGGAGACTCAATGCAAAGCTCTTTTAAGAAGCGTGGAAATATTATTTTAGAAGGAAAGCACAAGGGTTATTATAAATGTTTTAATTGTGGAGAATTTAAGCGAGTAGATCAATTCTTCAAAAATTACAAAATTGATTTAGAATTAGATGTAGTCAATTATATCTCTAATAATTTAGGAGATTTTACCACCACATCCGGAGGGAAATATGATATATCCCTCCTATTAGATGTGAAGACCATAGAGGGACATGCCATTGACAGACAGGAGCTCAAAATGAAATTTGGTTTAACCGAAGTTAAAGAGTCTCCTGTCTGGTCATGGTTA
>ENA-UOWO01005261-UOWO01005261.1-activated-sludge-metagenome-genome-assembly--contig:-NODE-5261-length-13802-cov-6.619335_pt1 | contig 13802 bp, 8 predicted proteins | sample MGYA00238148_ERZ761564 | MGnify/ENA primary metagenome ERZ761564 (study PRJEB28885, sample SAMN05720194) | activated sludge metagenome | isolation source: Anaerobic digester | place: USA...
GATGCGCCGGCCACCGCATCGTTCGCGGTGGCCGGCGCAGCCGACGACTCCGGATCACCGTGGCCCCGGTGCCCGAAGATCGCCATCAGTCTTTGTGGCTCAGCCGGTGCACCCGAATGAGGTTGGTGGAACCGGAGGTGTTCGGCGGCGCGCCGGCCACGATGACCACGGTGTCGCCGGATTCGAACCCGGGGATCTCCAACATGGCCTGGTCGACCTGCTCGACCATCTCGTCGGTGGTGTCCACCGGCGGGGTGACGAAGGTCCGCACGCCCCAGGTCAGGGCGAGCTGGTTGCGCACCTCTTCCTTCGGCGTGAACGCGATGACCGGCAGTCCGGTGTGCAGGCGGGCCATCCGGCGCACGGTGTCACCGGTGAAGGTGAACGCGATGACAGCCTTGGCGTCGATCCGCTCGGCGATGTCGCGGGCCGCGAAAGACAGCACGCCGCCGCGGGTTCGCGGGGTGTGGGTCAGCGCGGGGGCGGCGACCGACTCGGTCTCGACGGCCTCGATGATCCGGGCCATGGTCTTGACGGCGATGATCGGGTACTTGCCGACGGAGGTCTCCCCGGACAGCATGACCGCGTCGGCCCCGTCCAGGATGGCGTTGGCGACGTCCGAGGCCTCGGCCCGGGTCGGCCGAGAGTGCTCGATCATCGAGTCGAGCATCTGGGTGGCGACGATGACCGGGCGGGCGTTCTCCCGGGCCACCTGCACGGCGCGCTTCTGGACCAGCGGCACCTGCTGCAGCGGCAGCTCGACGCCCAGATCGCCGCGGGCGACCATGATTCCGTCGAACGCGCGCACGATCGCTTCGAGATTGGCGACGGCCTCGGGCTTTTCCAGCTTGGCGATGACCGGGCGGCGATCGGCCCCGACCTCGTCCATCACGTTGCGGACCAGGTCGACGTCGGTCGGCGAGCGGACGAAGGACAGCGCGATCACGTCGACACCCAGGGACAGCGCGAACTTCAGGTCGGCGATGTCCTTCTCGGACATGGCCGGCACCGAGACGTTCATGCCGGGCAGCGAGATGCCCTTGTTGTTGGAGACGGGGCCGCCCTCGGTGACCGAGCAGGTCACGTCGTCGCCGTCGACGGCGGTGACGACCAGGCCGACCTTGCCGTCGTCGATCAGCAGACGGTCACCCGGGCGGGCGTCCCGGGCCAGACCCTTGTAGGTGGTGGACACCCGGTCCTTGGAGCCGACGACATCCTGCACCGTGATGGTCACCGTGTCGCCGGTGTTCCAGTCGTGCGGGCCGTCGGCGAACCGGCCGAGGCGGATCTTGGGGCCCTGCAGGTCGGCCATGATGGCCAACGCCTTGCCGGAAGACCTGGCCGCATCCCGCAGCCGGTGGTAGATCACTTCGTGGTCCGCGTAATCACCGTGCGAGAAATTCATCCGGGCCACGTTCATCCCGGCGTCCAGCAGAGCGGCGATCGCCTCCTCCGACGAGGTGGCCGGACCCAAGGTGCAGACGATCTTTGCGCGACGAGTCATGTCTGTACCCTAGCGGACTTCTGAACCGATACAGAAGACAGGGTCACATGATCACAATGTGATCGCTGTCGCACCCTGGGGCCCCGCCACCGCGTCCCCCGCCCCCCGAAAATCAGCGAGGGCGGGGGCGCGGTCCCGGTCAGCGCAGGGCGGTGGCGGTCGGCTCCAGCGGGTCCGGCAGGAAGCTCTGGCCGGCCAGGTAGGCATCGACACCTGCGGCCGCGGAACGACCTTCGGCGATCGACCAGACGATCAGGGACTGGCCGCGGCCGGCATCGCCGGCGACGAAGACGCCCGGCACCGAGGTCATGTAGTTCTCGTCGCGCACGATGGTGCCGCGCGAGGAGATCTCCACGCCGAGCGCGTCCAGCAGGCCCGGCCGCTCGGGGCCGACGAAGCCCAGGGCGATCAGGATCATGTCGGCGTCGATGTGGAACTCGGTGCCCTCGGTCGGGATGAAGCCGCCCGGAATCCGCTTGCCCTCAACCAGGTTCAGGCCGGTGACCTTGCCGTCCTGGCCCTCGATGGAGGTCGAGTTGACGCCGAAGACCCGCTCGCCGCCCTCCTCGTGGGCGGCCGAGATCCGCAGCATCAGCGGGTAGGTCGGCCACGGGGTGGACTGGTCACGGGTGGGCGGCGGCATCACGTGGATGTCCAGCTGGGTCACCGAGGCCGCGTTCTGCCGCAGCGCGGTGCCGTAGCAGTCGGCCCCGGTGTCGCCGCCGCCGATGATCACCACCCGCTTGCCCTCGGCGCTGATCTCGACCTGCTCGCGGGTGCCCTCGCAGACCTCGTTCTGCTGAATCAGGTACGGCATCGCCAGGTGCACGCCGTCCAGATCCCGGCCGTCCACGGTCAGCTCCCGGGGAACGGTGGACCCGGTGGCGATGATGGTGGCGTCGAAATCGGACTGCAGCTTGTCGACGGTGACGTCGCCGTCGCCGTCACCGCCGACGGCACAGCCGGCGACGAACGTGACGCCCTCGGCCTCCATCTGGGCCAGCCGGCGGTCCAGCACGTCCCGGGCCATCTTGAACTCGGGGATGCCGTAGCGCATCAGACCGCCGATGCGGCCGTCCCGCTCGAAGACGGTCACCGCATGCCCGGCCCGGGCCAGCTGCTGGGCGGCGGCCAGGCCGGCCGGACCGGAGCCGATCACCGCAACCGAACGGCCGGTGGACAGTTCGGCCGGGCGGGGCTCCAGGCCGTCGCCGTCGGCGATGGCCCGGTCGGCGATCTCCTGCTCGACCAGCTTGATCGAGACCGGGTCGTCGGCGATGCCCAGCACGCAGGCACCCTCGCAGGGCGCCGGGCACAACCGCCCGGTGAACTCCGGGAAGTTGTTGGTCGCGTGCAGCCGGTCGGAGGCCTCGGCCCACTTGCCGGTGCGGACCAGGTCGTTCCACTCCGGGATGATGTTGCCCAGCGGGCAACCCTGGTGGCAGAACGGGATGCCGCAGTCCATGCACCGCGCGGCCTGGTTGCGGGTGGCCTGCTCGTCGTAGGGCTCGTAGACCTCGCGCCAGTCCTTCAGGCGCAGCGGGATGGGCCGGCGCGCCGGCCCGCCCCGGGTGTGCTTGAGGAATCCACTCGGATCAGCCATGACTGGCCTCCATGATCATCTCGTCGGCGTCGACCCCGAGCGCGGCGGCCTCGGCGCGCAACCCCAGCACCCGTCGGTAGTCGCGGGGCATCACCCGGGAGAACCGGACCGCGGCGATCGGCCAGTCGGCCAGCAGCGCGGCCGCCACCCGGGAACCGGTCAGCTTGGCGTGCGAACCGATGACCTCACCCAGCCAGGCCACCTCGTCGACGTCCAGCGCCTCCAGGTCGACCAGCTCCGGGTTCACCTTGGCCGGTTCCGGGTCGAGCAGGTAGGCGATGCCACCGCTCATGCCGGCCCCGACGTTGCGTCCGGTGCGGCCCAGGATGACCACCCGGCCACCGGTCATGTACTCGCAGGCATGGTCGCCCGTGCCCTCGACCACCATCAGCGCACCCGAGTTGCGGACGGCGAACCGCTCGCCCACCCGGCCGCGCAGGTAGATCTCGCCGGAGGTGGCGCCGTAGCCGATGGTGTTGCCGGCGATCACCTGGGTCTTGACCCCGGGCGCCTGGGACGGCGAGTTCTCGTCCGGTCGGACCACGATCCGGCCCCCGGACAGGCCCTTGCCGACGTAGTCGTTGGCGTCGCCGAGCAGATCGATGGACACCCCGCGAGGCAGGAACGCGCCCAGCGACTGGCCGGCGGTACCGGTCAGGTTGACCTCGATCGTGTGGTCGGGCAGCCCCTCCGGGCCGTGCACCCGGGTGACCTCGGAGCCGAGCATGGTGCCGGCCGTGCGGTCGACGTTGCGGATGGGCAGGTCGATACGCACCCCCCGGGCATCCTGCAGGGCCGGGGCGGCCAGCTTGATCAACTGGGCGTCCAGGGTCTTGGACAGGTCGTGCCGGGCCGGGTTGGTGCACGAGTACTCGCTGGCCACCTGCGGGATCTCCAGCAGCGGGGCCAGATCCAGCCCGCGGGCCCGGTGGTGCTCCACCGCGGCCGAGACGTCCAGCATCTCGGCATGCCCGACGGCCTCGTTCACCGAGCGGAACCCGAGCGCGGCCAGGTACTCCCGGACCATCTCGGCCACGTAGAGGAAGAAGGTCTCGACGAACTCGGGGGTGCCGGTGTACCGCTCGCGCAGCACCGGATTCTGGGTGGCGATGCCCACCGGGCAGGTGTCCAGGTGACAGACCCGCATCATCACGCAGCCGGCGACCACCAGCGGCGCGGTGGAGAAGCCGAACTCCTCCCCGCCCAGCAGCATGGCCACGACGACGTCCCGCGGGGTGCGCAAGCCGCCGTCGACCTGCACCCGCACCTGCTCGCGCAGCTGGTTGATGCGCAGCGTCTGCTGGGTCTCGGCGATGCCGAGCTCCCACGGCTGGCCCGCGTGCTTGAGCGAGGTCAGCGGCGCCGCGCCGGTGCCGCCGTCGTAGCCGGCGATGATCACCTTGTCGGCGTGCGCCTTGGTGACGCCGGCCGCGACCGTGCCCACGCCGGGCTCGGAGACCAGCTTGACCGACACGTCGGCCGCCGGGTTGGCGTTGCGCAGGTCGTGGATGAGCTGCTTGAGGTCCTCGATCGAGTAGATGTCGTGGTGCGGCGGCGGCGAGATCAGCCCGACGCCGGCGGTGGCGTGCCGGGTCGAGGCGATCCACGGGTAGACCTTGCTGCCGGGCAGCTGACCACCCTCACCGGGCTTGGCCCCCTGGGCCATCTTGATCTGGATCTCGGCCGCGTTGACCAGGTACGGGCTGGTCACGCCGAACCGGCCGGAGGCGACCTGCTTGATCGCCGACCGGCGCACCGGGTCGAGCAGCCGGTCGACGTCCTCGCCGCCCTCGCCGGTATTGGACTTGCCGCCCAGCCGGTTCATCGCGATGGCCAGCGTCTGGTGCGCCTCGATCGAGATCGAGCCGTAGGACATGGCCCCGGTGACGAACCGCTTGACGATCTCGCTGGCCGGCTCGACCTCCTCCAGCGGCACGGGGGTGGCGTCGGCGGTGCGCAGCTCGAACAGCCCGCGCAGCGTGCCGCCCTGCTTGGTCAGCTTGTCGACCGTCTCGGCGTAGCGGCGGAAGATCTTCTGCTGCTTGCTCCGGGTGGAGTGCTGCAGCAGGTAGACCGTCTCCGGGTTGAACAGGTGGATCTCGCCCTCACGGCGCCACTGGTACTGGCCGCCGATCTCCAGCCCCCGGTGCTCCAGGGTCTGCGGGTTCGGCACGAAGGCCAGCGCATGCCGGGCGGCCACGTCGTTGGCGATGGTGTCCAGGCCGCTGCCGCCGGTGCGGGTGGTGCTGCCGGTGAAGTACTCGTCGAGCACGTCCTGGTTCAGGCCGAAGACGGCGAACACCTGCGCGGCCCGGTACGAGCCGACGGTGGAGATGCCCATCTTGCTCATCACCTTGAGCACGCCCTTGCCCAGCGCGTAGACGGTGTTCTTGACCGCCTTCTCCGGGGTGACGTCGCCGAGCTGGCCGTGCCGGGACAGGTCCTCGGCGGTCTCGATGGCCAGGTACGGGTTGACCGCGCCGGCGCCGTAGCCCAGCAGGGTCGCGATGTGGTGGACCTCGCGGGCATCGCCGGACTCGACGACCAGCGCGACCTTGGTCCGCGACTTCTGCCGGACCAGGTGCTGGTGCACCGCCGAGGTCAGCAGCAGCGACGGGATCGGCGCCTTGTCGGCGGTGGAGTGCCGGTCCGAGAGCATGATCACCCGCGCGCCGCGGGCGATGGCCTCGTCGGTCTCCAGCCGACATCGCTCGATCGCGGCGGCCAGCGCTTCCCCACCGCCGTGCACGTCGTACAGGCCCGAGATGGTGGCCGAGGCGAAGCCGGGCAGGTTGCCGTCGGCATTCATGCCCATCAGCTTGGCCAGGTCGTCGTTGTCCAGGACCGGGAACGGCAGCACCACCTGGCGACACGACCACGGCCCGGGTTCGAGCAGGTTGGCCTCCGGCCCGATCACCGAGGACAGCGAGGTGACCACGGCCTCCCGGATCGCGTCCAGCGGCGGGTTGGTGACCTGCGCGAACAGCTGGGTGAAGTAGTCGAAGATCTGCCGCGGCCGCTGCGAGAGCACGGCCTCGGGGGTGTCGGTGCCCATCGACCCGATGCCCTCGGCGCCGGTGGCCGCCATCGGGGTCAGGATGATCCGCAGCTCTTCCTCGGTGTAGCCGAAGATGCGCTGGCGGGCCAGCACGCTGCGGTGCGAGACGGTGACGTGCTCCCGCGGCGGCAGCTCGGTCAGCCGCATCAGACCGGCGTGCACCCAGTCCCGGTACGGGTGCTCGGCGGCCAGCGAGGTCTTCACATCGGTGTCGTTGAGGATCTTGCCCTGGTCGGTGTCGACCAGGAACATCCGGCCCGGCTGCAGCCGGCCGCGCTCGATGACCTTCTCCGGGGCGATCGGCAGCACGCCCGCCTCGGAGGCCAGCACCACGATGTCGTCGCTGGTCAGCCACCAGCGGCCAGGGCGCAGCCCGTTGCGGTCGAGCACCGCGCCGAGCAGGGTGCCGTCGGTGAAGGTCACACAGGCCGGACCGTCCCACGGCTCGATCAGCGAGGCGTGGAACTCGGCGAACCCGCGGATGGCCGGGTCCAGGGTGGCGTTGTTCTCCCAGGCCTCCGGGATCATCATCATCACCGCGTGCGGCAGGCTCCGGCCGCCCAGGTGCAGCAGCTCGAGCACCTCGTCCAGCGACGCCGAGTCCGACGCCGCCCCCGGGGTGACGATCGGGAACGCCCGGGACAGGTCGCCCGGGATCAGCTTGGAGGACAGCATGGCCTCGCGGGCCCGCATCCGGTTGCGGTTGCCGCGGACGGTGTTGATCTCACCGTTGTGCGCCAGGTACCGGAACGGGTGGGCCAGCGGCCACGCCGGGAACGTGTTGGTGGAGAACCGGGAGTGCACGATGGCGATCGCGCTCATCGTCCGCTTGTCGGTGATGTCGGCGTAGAACGCCGGCAGCTGCTCGGTGGTGAGCATGCCCTTGTAGACGATGGTGCGGCTGGACAGCGACGGGAAGTAAACCCCGTCCCCGCCGATCTCGGCCTGCGACTCGTGTTCGATCCGCTTGCGGGCCGGGTAGACCATCCGGTCCAGCTCCAGCCCGTAGGGCAGGTCGCCGTCCTCGCCGACCGGGCCGGCGACGAACAGCTGCTCGAACGCGGGCATGACGTCCAGCGCCATCTGCCCGACGCCGGCGCCCTGCGCGTCGGTCGGCACGGTGCGCCAGCCCAGCAGGGTCAGGTTCTCCCCGCCGAGCACGCGGTTGACGATGGCCTTGGCCTTGGCCCGCTCGGCCGGGTCGACCGGCAGCATGGCGATGCCGACCGCGTACGCCTGACCGTGCCGGGGGTCGGGGCTGACCGGCAGCTCGAAGTCCACCTCGGCCCGCAGCAGCTCGTCGGGCACCTGGATCAGGATGCCGGCGCCGTCACCGACCGCCGGATCGGCGCCGGCGGCGCCGCGGTGGTCCAGGTTGATCAGCGCGGTCACGCCGTTGCTGACGATCGAGTGGCTGCGTCGGCCCTTGATGTCGGCCACCGCGGCCACGCCGCAGGCGTCGCGTTCGTATTGTGGGTCGTACAGCCCCTGGGGGGCGGGTGTTGCCGAGAACTTCACGGCAGACCTCCCGTCGTCGGCAAGGCGACCGCACCGGCGGCAGCCGGCACGGTGGACAGAAGAAAGCGGTGCACACAACGGTCCCGGTCAGGCTGCGGCGTGCGTGCTGACCGGTGGGGCGGCGGGCCGTCTGCGGCGGAGGAGACCAGCCACCGGGCCCATGCGCGACTTCGGGAGGATGGGGCGGGATCGCCGCCGGTCGCCTCCGTTGTCCACGCACACGTCCTGATCACGGGGACACCGGGACGACGATGGCCCAGTAGGGCCAAAACTACCGCACCGGTCCCGCCTGCCGGTAATCGAAACCGGTCCCGACGAGCCCGGAGCCAAGCAGTAACCCGGCCGTCATATTCGGTGCTGACGGCACCTCGCCGGCCGGCCTCGACGGCGGCCGGTCAGCCGGTGCCGGGCCCCTTGTCGGCCGGGTGCGGCTCGTCCGCCGGGGTCGTCGGGGCTGCGGCCGGGCCATCGGCGGACTCGCCGCTCGGTGCGCCGGCCCCGTCGCCGGCCGGGGCGCCCGGCTCGTCCGCGCGGCCCCGCTGGCCCGGCCCCCAGACCAGGGCCGGGTCCTCCCGGGTGACGTGGCGCCGCAGGTACAGGAACAGCACCGCCCCCAGGAACACCACGATCGAGGTGAACACGTTGATCCGCAGGCCGAAGAAGTGGTTGGCCGGGTCGATGCGCAGCATCTCGATCCACACCCGGCCCAGGGTGTAGGCGGCGACGTAGAGCGCGAACGCCCGCCCGCCGCCGAGGCGGAACCGCTTGTCCGCCCAGATGACCAGCGCGGCCACGCCCAGGCACCACAGCAGTTCGTACAGGAACGTCGGCTGGTAGGTGCCGCACAGCACCTCGGGCGCGGCCTTGACGTAGTCGGTCGGGAACTCGCAGTTGCCGTCGGCCGGGATGACGCCGGGTACCCCGCCCGGGGTCCGGACGAAGACGTCCAGGCCCCACGGCAGGGTGGTCGGCGCGCCGAACAGCTCCTGGTTGAAGTAGTTGCCCAGCCGGCCAATGGCCTGGGCGACGGCGATGCCCGGGGCCACCGAGTCGGCGAACGAGGCCAGCGGGACCTTGTAGTGGCGGCAGCCGATCCAGGCGCCGACCGCGCCCAGGGCGATCGCCCCCCAGATGCCCAACCCGCCGTTCCAGATGGCGAACGCGTTCCAGGGGTTGCGGCCCTCGCCGAAGTACAGCTGGTTGTCGGTGATGACGTGGTAGAGCCGGCCACCGATGATCCCGAACGGGACGGCGAACACCGCGATGTCGGTGACCCGGCCCGGGCGGCCGCCGCGGGCGACGAACCGCTTGTTGCCGATCCAGACCGCCACGACGATGCCGACGATGATGAAGATCGCGTAGGCCCGCAGCGCGATCGGACCGACGTACCAGACGCCCTGGGACGGCGACGGGATGGACGCCAGCTGGGCCGCGCTGATCATTGCGCCACGGAACCGGACGAAACGGGCGCAGAATCGGCACTTCGATCAGCGCGGGCGGTTCCGTCGGCGCGGGCGGTTCCGTCGGCGCGGGCGGCCCGGATGCCGGCGGCGAACTCGCCGGCCAGCGCGGCGGCAGCGTCCCGGCCACCGCGGGCGTAGGCGTCCAGGAACGCGCTGCCGACGATCACCGCGTCGGCGTACTCGGCGATCTGCCGGGCCTGTTCGCCGGTGCGCACGCCCAGCCCGACGCCGATCGGCAGGTCGGTCACGGTGCGGCAGCGGGCGACCAGATCCGGCGCCGCGCTGGACACCTGGTCCCGGGCCCCGGTCACGCCCATCACCGAGGCGGCGTAGACGAAGCCGCCGCCGGAGGCCGCGGTGAGCGCGATCCGCTCCGCCGACGACGACGGGGCGACCAGGAAGATCGGGTCGATGCCGTGCGCGTGCACCGCGTCCAGCCAGGGGCCGGCCTCGTCGACGATCAGGTCGGGGGTGATCACGCCCGCTCCCCCGGCCGCGGCCAGGTCCCGGGCGAACGCGTCGACCCCGTAGGCCAGCACCGGGTTGAAGTAGGTCATCACGACGGCGCGGCCGCCGCGGGCGGTGATCGACTCGACGATCTCGAACGTGTCGCGGACCCGGAAGCCCCCGGCCAGGGACTGCTGGGCGGCGTGCTGGATGACCGGGCCGTCCAGGACCGGGTCGGAGAACGGCAGGCCGACCTCGACGAGGTCGCAGCCCCCCTCGATGATCGCGGCGTACAGGTCCTTGGACGCGGCCAGGTCCGGGTAGCCGGCCGGCAGGTAGCCCACCAGGGCGGCCCGGTTCTGCGCCCGCAGGCCGGCGAACAGCTCGGCCAGGACTGTCGGCTGGCTGGGCGGCTGGCTGGTCGGCTGGCTGGTCACTGGACGGCTCCCGTCGGTTCGGCCAGCTTGAACCACTGCATGGCCGTCTCCATGTCCTTGTCCCCCCGGCCGGAGACGTTGATCAACACGATGCCCTCGGGGCCGATCTCCCGGGCCAGGTCCAGCGCGCCGGCCACGGCGTGCGCGGACTCGATGGCCGGGATGATGCCCTCGGTCCGGGCCAGCAGCGCGAACGCATCCATGGCCTGGGTGTCGGTGATCGAGCGGTACTCGGCCCGGCCGATCTCGGCCAGGTGCGAGTGCTCGGGGCCGACGCCGGGGTAGTCCAGTCCGGCGCTGATCGAGTGCGACTCGATGATCTGGCCGTCGGCGTCCTGCAGCAGGAAGGAGCGGGCGCCGTGCAGCACCCCGACCGAGCCGCCGCTGATGGTGGAGGCGTGCCGTCCGGTCTCGATGCCGTCGCCGCCGGCCTCCAGGCCGACCAGCCGCACGTCCGGGTCGTCCAGGAAGGCGTGGAAGATGCCCATCGCGTTGGAGCCGCCGCCGACGCAGGCGGCGACCGCGTCGGGCAGCCGGCCGGTGCGGTCAAGCACCTGGGCCCGGGCCTCCAGGCCGATGATCCGCTGGAAGTCGCGGACGATCACCGGGAACGGATGCGGGCCGGCCACCGTGCCGAACAGGTAGAAGGTGTGGTCGACGGTGGCCACCCAGTCCCGGAACGCCTCGTTGATGGCGTCCTTGAGGGTGGCCGAGCCGGCCTCGACGGCGACGACCTCGGCGCCCAGCAGCCGCATCCGGGCCACGTTCAGGGCCTGCCGTTCGGTGTCGACCCGGCCCATGTAGATGCAGCACTCCAGGCCGAGCAGGGCCGCGGCGGTGGCGGTGGCCACCCCGTGCTGGCCGGCCCCGGTCTCGGCGATCAGCCGGGTCTTGCCCATGCGCTGGGCCAGCAGGGCCTGCCCGAGCACGTTGTTGATCTTGTGGCTGCCGGTGTGGTTCAGGTCCTCGCGCTTGAGCAGGATCCGAGCGCCGCCGACCTCGGCGGTCAGCCGGGGGGCGTCGGACAGCGGGCTCGGGCGGCCGGCGTAGTTGGCCGCCAGGTCGTCCAGCCGGCCCAGGAAATCGGGATCCCGGCGGGCCTTGCGGTAGTAGTCGGCGACCTCGTCCAGGGCCCCGACCAGGGCCTCGGGCAACCACCGGCCGCCCATGGTGCCGAAGTAGCCGCGGTCGTCGGGATCGTGGTCGGTGCCGGCCAGCCCGTCGGACGGGCGTGGCAGATCGACGGCCGCTCGCGCGGGCACACTCATGGTGATTGCTCCAGAAGGACGGTGCGCGCGCCCGCTCAGCGGGACGGGCGCGGACAGGACGGGTGCGAACCGGCGGTCACCAGGTCGGCCAGCGCCGCCCGGGGGTCACCGCTGGTGACCAGTCCCTCGCCCACCAGCACGGCGTCCGCGCCGGCGCCGGCGTAGGCCAGCAGATCGGACGGACCACGCACCCCGGACTCGGCCACGGTGACCACGCCCGAGGGTAGCCCGGGAGCGATCCGGGCAAACACGTCCCGGTCGATGGTCAGGGTGGTCAGGTCGCGGGCGTTGACCCCGATCACCTTGGCCCCGGCGGCCAGCGCCCGGTCGGCCTCGGCCTCGGTGTGGATCTCGACCAGCGCGGTCATGCCGAGCGATTCGACCCGCTCGAGCAGCCCGATCAGCACGTTCTGGTCCAGCGCGGCGACGATCAGCAGGACCAGGTCGGCGCCGTGCGCCCGGGCCTCGTGCACCTGGTACGGGCTGACAATGAAGTCCTTGCGCAGCACCGGGATGTCGACCGCGGCGCGCACCGCGTCCAGGTCGGCCAGGCTGCCGTTGAAGCGGCGCTGCTCGGTCAGCACCGAGATCACCCGGGCCCCGGCCTCGGCATAGGTGCGGGCCAGCGCGGCCGGGTCGGCGATGGTGGCCAGCGCCCCCTTGGAGGGGCTGGCCCGCTTCACCTCGGCGATGACGCCGACGCCCGGTTCGAGCAGCACCGGCAGGACGGGCTTGGGGGGCGGCGCGTTGCGGGCCATGGCCCGAACGTCGGCCATGGGCACCTGTGCCTCGCGGACGGCGAGATCCTCACGAACACCGGCCAGGATCCCGTCCAGCACATTCACGCGAAGGTCTCCTCGTCCGGGGCCTGCAGGTGTGTCCCTGCGCCGCCACTGGAAAACTGCCGTCAACGTCACACTTACGTCTCTCGCCCTTATGTAGCGCGATTGTTGTGGTCATGGTAGCCGCCCGGCGGGGTCGGTTTGGCCACGGGCGGGTCGGTGGGATCGGTACCCGCATCGAGAGCTTTCCACCAGTCCGCCGGATCGGTGGCGGCGGCCTCGTCCGGCTCGGCCACCCCCGCCGCCGAGGCCGCGACCGCCGCCTGCGCGGCCACCGCGGGCGCCTCGTAGCGGGAGCCGAGCCGGCGCCGGCCGCCCAGCCCGGCCGCGATCAGCCCCCCGGCCAGGGTCAGCAGCGCCCCGCCGGCCAGGGCCAGCAGGGGCCCGACCGGATGCAGCTGCGCCGCGCCCACCGGGGTGGCCGGCCGGACCAGCGAGCCAGTCAGGCCGGCCGGGGCACCACCGAGGGCGAGCCCGGCCCGCACCGCCACCAGCAGCCCGCCGGCCAGCAGGATCACCCCGACCAGCCGGCGCAGCCAGCCCTGGGTGGCCAGGGCGGCGCCGAACCCGGCCAGTGCCACCAGCGCCACCGGCACCAGCTCGGGCAGGCAGTCCGACCCGGTGGCGGTCAGGGTGAGCGGCCCGGTCAGCGGATCGTCGTAGTCGGCCGTCCACCAGGTCATCGCCGCCGCCCCGGCGCAGGCCGCCGCGCCGCCCAGGACCAAGGCGGCGAGCACGGCGACCGGTCGGCGGCCGGCCCGGGGTTCAGTCACCGATCACCTGCGTGGCCCCGACCACCTGCATGGTCGCGGCGGCGCCGACGGCGGCGATGACGGCGGCGGCCTTGTTCCGGCACTCCGCGTCCTCGTTCTCGGGTACCGAGTCGGCCACCACCCCGGCGCCGGCCTGCACGTAGGCGGTGCCGTCGACCACCAGCGCGGTACGGATGGTGATCGCGGTGTCGGCGTCCCCGGCGAAGTCCAGGTAGCCCACGACTCCCCCGTACACGCCGCGGCGCAGCGGTTCGAGCTCGTTGATGATCTGCATGGCCCGCGGCTTGGGCGCCCCGGACAGGGTGCCCGCGGGGAAGCAGGCGGCCAGCGCGTCGTAGGCGGTGCGGTCGGCGGCCAGCTGCCCGGTGACCGTCGAGACGATGTGCATGACGTGGCTGTACCGCTCGATGGTGAAGAAGTCGACCACCTTGACCGTGCCCGGGGCGCAGACCCGGCCCAGGTCGTTGCGGCCCAGGTCGACCAGCATGACGTGCTCGCTGCGTTCCTTCTCGTCGGCCAGCAGGTCCTTGGCCAGCCAGACGTCGTCCTCCTCGGTGTGCCCGCGGGGCCGGGTGCCGGCGATCGGGTGCATCGTCACCAGGCCCTCGCGCACGGTGACCAACGCCTCGGGCGAGGAACCGACCACCGAGAAGGAGCCGCCGTCGGGGGTGGGCAGGCGCAGCAGGTACATGTACGGGCTCGGGTTGGTGGCCCGCAGCACCCGGTAGATCTCCAGCGGATCCGCGTCCGTGGCCACGTCGAAGCGCTGGGACAGCACGATCTGGAAGGCGTCGCCGGCCCGGATGTGCTCCTTGGCCACCTCCACCTTGGCCCGGTAGTCGGCCGACTCCATCCGGCGGGTCACCTCGGGGGTCCTGGCCGTGAAGTG
>ENA-UOWO01005264-UOWO01005264.1-activated-sludge-metagenome-genome-assembly--contig:-NODE-5264-length-13797-cov-4.969801_pt1 | contig 13797 bp, 13 predicted proteins | sample MGYA00238148_ERZ761564 | MGnify/ENA primary metagenome ERZ761564 (study PRJEB28885, sample SAMN05720194) | activated sludge metagenome | isolation source: Anaerobic digester | place: USA...
CGTCAAAGTTGTCGTGAACTGCTGATAATGTTGTGGGCACAATGATCGTCAGTCCGGATTTTGCCGCTTTGACATGGGTGGAGGTTAGCCCGACAACAGTAACCTGTATGCCGGCCCGGGAGAGAAGATCAATGGGTGTCGCCGCTTCAATATCTTCAAACCCGTCTGCTAAAATAACCAAAGCCGTTTTAGGCATCAGAGTGCTCCTTTATAGGGGGTAGAAGTCATTGTGTTTATTTTAGCAGAAATGACGCTTATTGAGAACTCCGATTGTTTTCTCCTCCCGGAAGAAGTCCTTCCCCCGGGGTTCAACAACTAAAAAGTTCCGCAGGACAGTGCCGATAACGAGAGGAGAATGGCGGTCGCTTGTTTTATGTTGTAATCGTCTTCAATGCGGCCTGTTGTTTGATATAATAATATTATGTGGTATGCTTACATTTTAGAAACAATGAAAGGGACTTTTTATACTGGCATAACCAATAACCTGGAGCGGCGTATTAAGGAGCATGCTCAAGGGCGTGGAGCCCGCTATACGAGGAATTGCGGTGTCCACAAATTGTTGTACACTGAGTCCTTCCCTTCCCGGGGTTTAGCTTTGAAGCGGGAATCTCAAATCAAGGCGTTGTCCCGGTCGTCTAAAATCGCGTTAATAAAAGGTTGTCCCGGGACAACAGGCGCGGAGGTCTAGGCCTTTTAAAATTAGCAGGGTGGATATGCAAAAATGCGGAGGGCGAGGACGATGTCTTTCCCGGAACAATGGGGTTATGTGAACAAAGAGGGCCAGGTCTGGCAGAAAGACTGCCAGTATTTTAAAGGACGTCAAATCGGGCGGTTGGACGGGAAGAGCCCGGAGGAAATTTTGGCTTTTTACGCTTTGCGTTTTGAAAAGTTGGTGCAGTATCAGGAAGAGTTGCAGGCGCAGTTTGAGCAGGGCCATGACCGGCCTGGCCTTGTGGATAAAATAAATCGCATGCTTGATTTTATCGTTGAATCTGATGCTTTGGGCAATTTTGATGATTTGATAGGGCGGCTTATGACAATGAAAGGGGTTTTGGACGCAGAATTGAACGCGCACTTGGAGGAACAGGAGAGATTGTGTGCCCGGGTTGAAGAATTATTGAGTCCCGCGGACTGGAAGGCGGCGACCGAAGAGGTGAAGAAATTGCAGGCCCAATTTAAGCTTACCGGCCCGGTTCCGGAGCAGAAATCCCGGTTGCAGTGGGACCGTTTTCGGGCGGTCTGTGATCAGTTCTTTGAGAACCGGCGTTTATTTTTTGCGGAACTGGATCGGCAGAAAGAAGAAAATTATCAAAGAAAACTGGACCTGTGCCGGAAAGCGGAAGAGCTGAGCCTGTCCTCGGAGTGGAAAGAGACCGGTGAGGCGCTAAAACATTTACTAGATGAGTGGAAGTCGATCGGGCCGGTTGCCCGGGATAAAACTGAATACATTTGGCAGAGGTTTAAGACCGCTAGTGACACGTTCTTTGAACGCCGGGATTCTCATTATGCGGAAAAAGAGCGGGAACGGCTGGAAAATTTGAAGAAGAAGCAGGCTTTGTGTGAACGATCGGAGATATTATCCGAATTTGATGACTGGAAAGCGGCCGGAGAAGAGCTTAAACAGTTGCAGGAAGAATGGAAACATGTCGGCCCGGTTCCCAAGCAGGATACGGAGCAGATTTGGAAGCGTTTCAAGGAGGCGCATGACCGTTTTTTTGAACGCCGTCATGCGTATTATAAAGCGCGCGATGAAGAGCGGCTGGCCCACCTGAAGGAGAAAGAACGGCTTTGTGAAGAAGTGGAAAGCTTATATTCTTTGCGGGACCTCGTGAGGGTCAGGGAAGAGGTTAAAGAGATACAGAAGAAGTGGAAAATAATCGGGCCAGTGTCTCCGGACCAGGCTGATGGACTCTGGGCCCGGTTTAAACTGGCTTGTGACCGGATTTTTCAGGGGGAGGGGACCTCTTCCCCTGGCGGCGATAGTTAGTCAAAAAGGAGGTCACGGTTTCTAGTTGCCATCTTGACAATTGAATGGTAAACTTTAAATAGTTCAAGGAGAGGATTATGAGCGATTTACAGCGCTATGGCATTATCGAAGGAGAGACCCCCAGCCAGGAAAAGTCGATTTACAGTTTAGCTTTGATTTATAATGTTTGTCATAATGAATTAACATCGTTTCTTAGGCCGTATCAACTCACCCCTGGCAAGCTGAACATCCTCGTTGCCATCCGGTTTCACGGGAGCAAGGCGGGATTAAGCCAGGTGGAGGTCAGCAAACATCTGATTGTAACCCCTTCTAATATGACGAAGTTAATTGATAAGCTTGAGGGCGAGGGATTTGTCGTCCGTTCGGCCTGTGAAGGAGACCGGCGAGTCAATGTGGTTAAAGTGACGAAAAAAGCCGAGGAATTATTAGACCGCCTCTGGGGTTTGTATATCGAGAAATTGCATAAATTTATGGAGCCGCTTTCTAAAAAAGAGCAGGATGCCTTGGCCGCTTTGCTGGTGAAATGGCTTGCCGCTCTGACGGGGTAAAATTTTTTTGTTTATATAATTGAATGGTTAATATTCTGTCATGAAAAACAGCGCTTCTCAAAAACAGTATTCCATGAAAAATTACGTTCTGGTCGGCGTTCTTATCCTTGGAGTAATAAATATTTTGTATCAAGCGCCGCGGTCATATGCCTTAACGGTCGCCAAAGCAAAAATGATCCGGTACGCTGATAACATGGATATTCAGTCGGGGGATTTTATATTTCAACATTTGCCGGGGCCCTTGACAGAAATGATCGCCGCTGTCACGCACAGCGATTATTCACATTGCGGAATCATCGTGAGAAAGACAGGCCAATGGTTTGTCTTAGAAGCGATTGAGCCGGTCTCGTGGACGCCCCTTAATAAATGGATTGCCCGGGGGGAGGGCGCGCACGTCACCATTGTCAGGTTAAAACCTCCGTACCGTCAGTATATTCCGCGAATCATTCAAGAGGCCGAACATTATGTCGGCCGTCCTTATGATCTGCAATATGAATGGGATGATTCGGCCATCTACTGCTCAGAATTGATTTATAAGGCCGTGTGGAAGGGGGCTGGGATCCGTTTGGCTGATTTTGTCGGCCTCGGGGAGTTGAACTGGCGTCCTTATGAGCCCCTGATCCGTTCACTGGCCGGTGGCCGTCTGCCGCTTGACCGGCGGATGATTACTCCAGATGCCCTGGTGTTTTCTGATACGGTCGTGATGGTGTATTCCTCTTTTCCGGCCCGGGAGATAAAAGGAATTCAATACTCACGGCGTGATTTCAACGGGACCTGGCAGGGGAGATACCTGCTGTTGAATATCCCGCTGGACTTGCGGGTTGAAACTGATTCTAGAGGCGGTATCCTCGGCGGTAGACTGGCAAGCGGCTTGGAGTTCGACCCTGGGCCGATGGAAGCATTCGATCCCCGGACAGGGACTTTTAGTTATACATTTTTTTCTGATAATCATGTTCGCGTTCACGTCAAGGGCCGGATGGATAAGTCCAAAGAAGTTATTTTCGGGTCTTGGGAAGACACCCTCGGTTTTTCGGGAACCTTTGTCGGGAATAAGTTTGGTCAGGGTTAGGATATGTGCGTTCACTTGCGACAGCGTGTTTTTTTTATTAAAGGGTTGCTCCTGATGTCCGGCTCTTGGTGTGTTGTGTTGGTCGTTCATCATAGGCTGCCGTTTGCGAACGAGGTCTTTTATATGAGCTTGCCGCTTGTCTGGCTTTTGTTTCATGTTTTATTCAGGCGGTCCTGGCTGAGTAACAGGTTGACAGGCCGTAACGCACTTGAAGGATTGGTTTCTTTGGCCGGGATCATGGGATTCTTTTGGTATTTCAGCGCATCTATGCAAGGGAAGATGATCTGGAAAGAAGTTTTGCTCGCGGCATATTTTTTAGTTTCCGTCGGTATTATTTTATATTACGCCCGCCGGGCCCTAAAAGCGGCCGCATCCTTTCTAACGAAACGTTTGAGGGACGGCAGGATAAAACGGCTGGTGGCCGGAATCGCCTATGGCGTATTATGGCTTTGTCTGGTTTTCCCTTATGTCCTTGCGACGTTTTCGATTCACCGGCCCAAGATCGGGGACCGGCTGAACCCGGTCAGCGCCTTGGCCCTGCCTTATGAGGATGTCCGGTTGATGACACAGGACGGCATCCGTCTTTGCGCCTGGTTTGTCCCAGCCCCGGATAGTGATAAAAGCGTTGTGATCGGCCACGGATTGGGAGCGAATAAATCAAACTTTATGCCGCTGGTCGACCTCTGGCACGGCCTTGGCTATAATGTTTTGATTTTCGATTTCCGTGGTCACGGGCATAGCGGGGGGCATACTGTGACCTTCGGCGCGCGGGAGAAATACGATATAAGGGCTGCCGTAGATTATTTGGCATCCCGGCAGGGGCTGGATGCGGGCGGGATTATCGGATACGGAGTCTCTTTTGGCGGGGCCGCTCTTATTCAGGCAGCGGCAGAAGAGCGGCGCATTCAGGCGCTGGTCGTTGATTCTGCTTTTGCCGATATTGAAACTATGGCTCAACAGGTCGTGGCCCTGGTCCGGTTCGTTCCGCCCTTTCTTAGGGGTGTTATTGCACGGGTGGGGGTCATGTTTGTTAATTTAGAATTGGGCTTTGATCTTCGCGAAATTTCACCGCATCAGGCTATTCCCAAACTTAAAGATCAGCCAATTTTGCTCATTCATGGGCAGAAAGATGCGCTGATCCCTTGGGAGGAGTCGAAACAATTATATAGACTCGCTTCGGAACCCAAGTCCTGTTACTGGGTGAATTCGGCCGGGCATTATGCGACCCTCGTTGATCAGGATTATCGGGAACATATTCAGGCGTTCCTATCCGAGCATGGGTTATAAATGATTTCTTGTCCTCTCCCGGTTTCGGGAGCCCCGGAATTTGGATTGGTTTCTTTTGTATCGTTAGGGGAGATGGTATACTATATTTTTCTGGTCATCCGGATTTGGATTTTTTGAAAAGTTTAATGATCCCTATTTCTTATGTTGTTTAATTCATTAGCCTTTGCCCTCTTCTTGCCGCTCACCCTTATCGTCTACTGGGGCCTCTCCAGGAATTTGCGGGTGCAGAATCTGTTTGTTATGGTTATGAGTTATTTCTTTTATGGTTGGTGGGACGCCCGGTTCCTGGCCTTGCTTTACATGAGCACGATTATAGATTTTTTTGCGGGACAGAAAATTTATACCGCGCGGACTTTGACGCGGAAGAGAATATTCCTGGCCGTTAGCCTCATCGCCAACTTGGGTATCCTGGGGTTTTTTAAGTATTGTAATTTTTTTATGGAGAGTTTCGTGCTTTTGCTCGGCCGCATGGGATGGCCGGCACATCTCCCCGCATTAAGGATTATTCTTCCCGTCGGGATTAGTTTTTATACTTTTCAGACTTTGAGTTATACGATCGATATTTACCGTCGGCGCATTGAACCGACAAAAGATTTTATTGCGTTTTCTGCTTTTGTGAGTTTTTTCCCCCAGTTGGTGGCTGGCCCGATCGAACGGGCCAGGAATCTCCTGGGTCAGTTTTTACAGCCCAGGAGATTTGACTATGATGAGGCCCGGGACGCTTTGCGTCGGATGCTTTGGGGATTTTTTAAAAAGGTCGTGATTGCAGACCGGTGCGCTTACCTCGTGGATTTGGTCTTTATCGGGGAAGAGGATCCGACCGGGGTGTCTCTTTTGTTGGGCGTTTTCTTCTTTTCTTTTCAAATTTATTGTGACTTTTCCGGGTATTCGGATATCGCCATTGGCACGGCGAAACTTTTCGGTTTCCAGCTTATGCAGAATTTTAATTACCCGTATTTTTCACACGATATTGTCGAGTTCTGGCAGCGCTGGCACATATCCTTGTCAACCTGGTTCCGGGATTATGTTTATATCCCTTTGGGAGGGAACCGTTGTTCGCGGCCGAAGCATTTAAGAAATATATTCCTGACGTTCGTTTTAAGCGGACTATGGCATGGGGCGAACTGGACTTTTGTTTTCTGGGGCGCCCTTCATGGTCTGTATTATGTGATGCACCACGTGTTCTTTATCAGAACGAACCGCCCCCCGGGACACAGTGCCCGGAACTGGCTAGGGCGGGTCCAACAGGGAGTGAACGGGATAATGACGTTTGGCTTGGTTGGGTTGAGTTGGATTTTTTTCCGTTGCGAAACGCTCGGCCAGGCGTTTAATTATATTTTTTCTGTTTTCTTCCTGAAATTCGGCCGTATCCCGAATAAGATGATCCCTGGCTTGATCTTAGTGCTCGTTTTTGTCCTGGTTGAGTTTTTGCAGCGGAATAAGGCCCATGCTCTGGATGTCCGGCACCTCCCGGTCGCCACGCGTTGGGGAATTTATTATGTCATCATATTCTTAATCATGAACCTGTATGTCCCGGCTAAACCTTTTATCTATTTTCAATTTTAACCGATTATGAAAAAGTTATTTTTAAGATTAGGACTATTTTCCCTTATTGGATTTACTCTGTTCATGATGGTTTCCCTTGGGCATTATCGGCTCTTGCAGCGATTGTTTCGTCCGGAACATCTGCGGGTCGATTCCGGTGTGTCTGTTTTAGTCATCGGGGACTCCCATCCTGAATGCGGTTTAAACCCGGACGCCATGAAAGGGGTCGTGAATGTTTCTCTTAGCGCAGAGCATTATTTGCTGACTTATTCCAAAATGAAAGCCCTTTTGGATGCCAATCCGCGGATTCATACGGTTATTCTAGGGTATTCGTTTCACAACCTGAACCAGTTTTACGATGATTTCTTAAAGAAAGACGACCATGGCCAAGAGTGGCTCGACGCGTATTTCCCTTTATTGGATGCGGAAGGACGGGATATGGTCCGGGCGGCCCCGGGTTTCCTTATAAGCAGGTTGAAATATCATTACGGATTCCCGTTGAGGATGGATTTTCGCATTTTGTATAAACTTTTGCGCGGGACACTCCGTGTTTCCGATTTTTATTTTTGGGGACATTTTCGTGAAGGGATAAAGAATTTACTGGAAGATAAATATCTCAAGAGGACGATAGACATCCATTTCTACCAGGAAGGGAGGGTTCAAGGTCTATCGCCTTTACAAATATATTATTTGTTCAGGATGGCTGAGGACTGTGAGCGCCGCCGGGTTAATTTGGTCTTGCTGATGACTCCTCTTCATAAGACATACCGCACTAATATCCCTCCTGGGTTTCTTAGGTTTTATCGAGGGTTGGCAGAAACATTAATTCGCAGATATCCGCGCGCTCAATTCTGGGATTTTTCTGAACTCCCTCTTCCGGATAATTTTTTTAGGGACTCTGATCATATGAGTAAAGATGGCGCGGCCTATTTCTCAAGAATGATCATGAGGTGCCTGGAGAACAGCTGGTAGGTTTAGTCAGTCATTTTTAATGGATTCCGGCCTCTCGGTGACGCAAAGAGGGAAGGACATTTGTATTTTCTAAAGAATGGTCCGGTGATGTGATGATTTCTAAAAGTTAAGAAAATAATTTTAAAATGATTAGGCGAAAAATATGTGTTTTATTTTGCGTGCTATTTTTGACGCTGGCTGTCGCTGGGCACGGCCAGGGGAGAGAGCCGGGTGCTGGATTCGTTCCGTCCCAGGGACGGGTGCTTGTTATTGGCCAGCAGAAAGACAGCATGGAAATATATATCAAAGAGTTCGGGACCGTGCCGGCCGGGTTTATGATTTACACCTCTATTCAGGAACTGAACGGACTCGAGCAGCCTGATGATAAGGGCGCCGGAGTCGGCCACGGCCAGTATTGGGTGGACACCTATCCGGGGACGGTTCTGCAGGTCGGATTGTATCTGGTGGGGGCTTTGCCGGAAATCCTCTCCGGACAATATGATGATCATCTCAGGAAGATGGGGGAATGGATCCTTCGAACCCGTCGGCCGGTTTATTTAAGGATCGGGTATGAGTTTGATAATAAAGACAACCAGTATGACCCTAAGCTGTATCAACAGGCGTTCCGCTATATCGTGGAGATGTTCCAGAAGCAAGGTGTGACCAACACGGCTTTTGTCTGGCATTCCACGGCTTATTCGGAGGGCGGAGTTGCCGTGATGGATTGGTATCCCGGCGATGCTTATGTTGATTGGTTTGGGGTTTCGTTTTTTTCAACGCAGCAACGCAGCCAGGTTGAAGCATTTTGCCGGCTGGCCCGTGAGCACGGGAAACCGGTTATGATCGCTGAATCCGCGCCGGCCGGCCTTTACACAACCAGAGGAAAACTGGAATGGCTGAAACATTTTTTTGATTTGATTGAAAAGGAAGATATCAAGATCGTTTCGTATATCAACAGCGACTGGGACAAACTGCCCATGTTCGCGCACATGAAATGGGGTAACAGCCGTCTGCACCGCACGAAAGAACTTCGGGACTATTGGCTTTCGCGCGTGCAGAATTCATCCTACCTTGTTTGTTCACCAGAACTTTTTATGATCCTGGGTTTTTCTTCAATACCTTTAAAATAGTATCCCGGAAGAGCAATAGGTTTTCGGGCGTGCGTTCTAGCGGGGAAGATCATTGAGCCGTGAGGGCGAGAGGAATTTTAACGAGGCGGTCCGCGGACGTGCTTTCGCAGATATTGGCTTTGATTTGAAGGCGGTTTTCCGTCAGGTGTCCTTCCTGTATGAGCAGGGCTTTGAGATTTTCCGCTCTCTGTTTTCCAATATCCTGCAGAACAGCGGTTTCGACCTGATACCTTTCCACAAGCTGTTTTCGGAGTTCTTTGTAAAAGGCGGCCCTGTTTTCCGCCTTGTCCTGGCCCTCCCGGGCCAGCTGCCGGTATGTGTCGCGCAATTCGGTTAATGGTTTCCATCCGACATATTTTTTATACATCTGTTCAAGGATAAATTCCTCGGATTTGGTCGATTCCCGTCTCGCCTCAGCGTAGCTATTTTGAAACGCGGCGAGTCTTAACGCGTCCGTGTCACTTTGTGGGTCGTATGCTCCCTGTATTTCCAGAATAAGTTTGGGCCGATCCAGGAGGGCCTTGGATATCTTCAGGACTTTTTCTCTCTGCGGGCCGGTTAAGTCGGCTGTCCCGGCCGGAAAGCCGATGTAATCCAGCGGTTCGCTGGATTCTCCTCCTCCCACCAGGCCGGCGAGCATGCTGAACGGGGCGGTGACAATTTTGGTGAAAATATTTTTAAACGCCATCAGAATAATATGCTTGAATTCAAATTCCGGCTCCGCCGGATTCCCTTTCACGGGTATCGCGAGGTCAATTTGCTGACGGCTGTCTTCCATAATAGCCAGGGCCAGCTTAATCGGCACTTTAATGGCGTCGGGGCTGTCGACTTTATTGCCCAGGGTGAATTTGTTTAAGATCAGGCGATGGTCTCCGGCCATTTGCTGTGGTTTGATGTCATAGGAGATGTCTATTTTTAAACGCCCCAGGTCGATCGCATATCCAAGATATTTCCCGAAATAGGGGGAAAGAGCCGTCATTTCATAATCCTGTAAGGATAAACTCAATTTTTTATCCGCGTCCATATTGAGCGGATAAACATAACCGTTGATCGCCAGAGTACCGGTGGTATCCAGGCGAGTTTTAAGATCAAAGTCGGTGCGCTGGGCGCTGTGCCCGGAAACAGGGGCCAGGGTCAGGTCCAGGGAAGACACGTTTGTTTTGAACGGCGGCTTAACGGATTGATCGGTGAAGGAGACGGTCCCGTCCTTGAATTGCACCCGGTTGACCAAAAACTGAAAAGCCGGGTTCGAATTTAAGGTTCCTGCGGTCCCGGCTTGACTTGGCTGGGCCGGAGGTGTTGGGCCGGGTTTTGCTTCCGTATCGGACGGCCCGGGTGATGCCGGGGCGAATAACCGCACGAAATTGATTTGGCCTTTTTCGTCCATGACGGCGGAAATATGGAGTTTATCCAAGAGGATGTCTTCAATGTTCAGGGTTTGGTCCAGGAGGGAAAGATTGATATTCTTAAAGGAAAGAGTTTCCCACCCGAAAACGTCCATTTGGGTTTGGGGGTCAAAAATTTTTAAACCTGCCAAACGCAAGGACCCTTTAAAGCCAGCATTAGGCTGGGCCTGATTCCCTGCTCGGTAAGACATTTCGCCGTTCAGGGACAAGGTCCCGTCCTTAAGCTGCAGGGGGAGGGTATTGGCGATATACGGCTGCAGGACGTTTAAGGGTATGGAATGGATATCAATGGTCGTGTGACAGGCTAAGGCCCCGATCGAGCAGGCGCCCTGAACAGCAATCGTTCCCTGGGGGCCGTTGAGGAGGCGGACCTGTAAGCCGCTGGCTTTGTCGACTCGGGTGGTTAGACGCTCCAGACGGGTGTTGATGGGCCGGAGAGAGAATTCAAAGGGTGTTTGCGGTGTTTCATCGCGAAAATGGACTGTGCCGTTTGTGAGGCGGAAGGAAGAGATGAGGACCGCTTTGGGGTTTTCCTTTTTATCTTCTTGCTCCTCTGTTTCGGGTTTTGGAGTCGGCGAAGGGGCGCCGTCGCCTGGTGTGGCAGCGTCCCCGGCAGGCGGTACTAAGTCTAACAGGTTCAAGCGGCCGTCCCGGGTTAAGACGATGTTGATATACGGCTGGTCTAGAAAAATATGTTGAAACGACCAATCATCAGCCCAAAGGGAGGACAACTGAAAGTCAACGTCCAGTCCTTCAAACCCGACAACCCGGGTTCCGGATTGGTTGATCAATTCAAACTGCTGCAGGGTGAACCTGAATTGGAAGGGGTCGAAGTGTATCTTGCGGATATAGATGTTATGTCTAAGGAGGGCCGGGATTTTATGACTCAGCGTCCAGTGCAGCGCGTACGGCACAACAACACACCCCAGGAAGGCGTAGAATAATATCAGTCCAATGAAAATATAAGCAATTTTCTTGAGAAATTTTGGCGCTGATATTTTTATCATAAGACGGCAACAGGTATATCCCAGGTTGATTTTCCAGAAAGGCAGTCAGGCTGGGGCAACCGGAGCGTTGGGTTCGGGTTTTTATTTTGATTTAAAAAACTGTTCGAGCCGTGACAGGTTTTTTTCAATCACAGCCAATTCATCCTCTGAGGCCGTAGACAGTTGCTGCAAGCCGGGAAGCATATCGGGGGTGTCGCTCTTTTTTAATTTTATGATAGTTATGCCGGTAGCGATTTTTTGAAGTAATAGCGAGAAACTTTCCGGGGTCAATCCGTGATCCCGGAGCAACTGATCTCGTTCTTCTTTGAATTTTAGGCTCTTTGGAATCGCATTGATATTGTTTGCGTTTTCTCCATATTTCCACGCAATTTCTTTATATTGGGAGAAAACATTAATGAACTTATTAATAACATCATCATTCAAGACCAAGTCATCCGCAGCGATGGCGCTGACACACAAGCCCAGGATGCATAACGCCGTGATAAAGATTTTCATGTCATTTCTCCTTAAGGGTGCACTCGGTGAATTTGGCTGTGCCTATGGTATCATTAAAAAGAAAGGACGGCAATAAATAACCCTTTTAAAGTATCATGTTTTGTCTGTATAATACAACAAAAAGGCTTGAATGGGAAGAGGGTGTGTGTTAGCGTAATCATGGTTTGTGGTTCTCTGTCCCTTTTTCACGGAAGTGAAATTAATAAAAAAAATCCGTTTGAAACGCCAAGAATCATTGGACATTATGAGGGCAGCCGTAGAAAATGGGGTGTGGCTGTCCTTGCTTGCGTACGATGGAGTTATTAAATACTTTCTAAAGGTGTCGTATGAATACGCTTGTGTTAATAGGGGTTTTGTTTTGCGTTGCGCCTGTGATGGCTCTGGCCGGGGATGTTCCGCAAGACGGAATTCATACACAATATTATGATTCCGGCAAGATTAAAGCGGAATATCGTTATCAAAACGGTCAATTAAACGGCCCGGCGAAGCTGTATTATGAAAATGGGTTTCTACGGGAAGAAGCCTTTTATAAAGAGGGGCGGCTTCACGGGATTAACAAGAAATATTATACCAACGGGCTGCTTTCCGAACGGATGACGTATAATAACGGTGTCCTTGCCGACGTGCCGTTTAAATTTGAATATGGGGATATCCCTTTACATGAGGCTTTGCCGGTGCCGAGAGAGGAACGGAAGATCAAAAGTTCGGCTTGGCGGATTATGCTCGAGGAAAAACAGGCGGGCGAAAACAGGTCTGTCGCATTGACAAAATTGGAGGAATTTATCAGGGCGCGGCTTATGTTTGCCGGCATCCTGGAGGTGGATTACACCTTGACGCTGGAGCAGGACCAAATTTATGTCCGGGTCAACAGTTTATTTGATGCACAGGATTTTGTCCTGCTGTTTTCTTCTCCCGGTGTCCTTTATTTTAAAGGGATAGAATCATCCCCGGATGTGATCCAAAATAATGCACAAAAAATTAGCCCGGAATACGAATGGATCGAAATTAATCAAGAAAAATTGATGATGGAGAAACGTCCTTGGTTAACGGTTAAGGCCGTGGAAACCGCGGATTTCCAGGATGCCGGTTATAACAAAAAGAATCTTGTCCTGAAGTTTAAAGAAGCAGAGGCGGAAGTCCTTAAAAAGATGACAGAGAAGCATGTCGGGGAGCAAACAGCGCTTGTCGTTGGAGATTATGTGGTTGCGGTTTTGGATGTGAAGCAGCCCCTGCGTGCGGGTGAACTGACGCTTGGCAGTGAACTTTTATCAGAGAACATGCAAAAGGTGGTGTTTAGCCTTGTTTTTAGTCCGGATATCCCTGTGAACTTTAAGATTGAAGAAATCAGAGAAGACACCCCTGGAAAGAATCCTTCAGCCCAAGAGGACTGCTCGTGCAAGATGCTCCGGCCCGTAGAAAAGCCCGATGGAAGGGTATCGTTGCGCTTAGCACGGTATCTTGCGGTTTATTGAGCGCCTGTTTTACGGCCGCTGGAGCGAATTGTTGTGGGGGGGAATAGCCGTCTTGGGGGAAGAGATTCCCGATGACCTGTCGATACCCTGTGCAATATTTATGAAACGATGATGGATGCCCTCCTTATTTCATTAGAAGAACATTCTTTCCTTAAATTTCTTTCATTTAACTTTTTCGCGCTATTATATCCCCTGGACAGGGGCATTTTTAGAAAACACTATGATACGCAGGATAGCCCAAGCAGGGTTTCTGCGCGTTTTTTATTTTATGCAACAAAAGGTCCTGGCTGGTTGTCAAAAGGAGTGAAGGATCAACCAGCAACAACAGGAGGATGTTATGATGAATCATGTTAAATTTGACAGGAAGATTTTGATGACAGGGGGGCTGTTAGCGGGCCTCTGCTTGAGTCAGACGGTTAGTGCGGGGGAGATGGAGCTGGCGAAACGCCATGGCCCCACAAGGCATAAGGAGGAGAGGGGGTGGAGTTCTTATGACCACGGGAGCCACGCTATGCGCTATCCCGATCACAGGCATTATCGCCTACTGTCCCCTTATTTCAATGTTGAAGGGGGAGGGCAGTTCATTCGAAGCTTGCCATTTCGTACGGAAAGAATATATTTTAACGGGGCGGTCTTTTATTACTATAATGGCCTTTTTTATCGTCCCAAGGATTACGGATATATCCTGGTGGCAGCGCCTATCGGGATCTGTGTCGCACGCTTGCCTGCTGTTCATCGCGGGGTTATCCACCATGAAGGGCCGGCGTATGAACATAATGGCCATTTTTACGTTAAATATCATGGAAAATATAAAGTCATCGCTCCTTAGCTTTATTGGGCTGCCCCGGCGTGGAGAGAAAGATGCCGCCATGGTTTGTCTTTTTGATAAAAAATATATAG
>ENA-UOWO01005267-UOWO01005267.1-activated-sludge-metagenome-genome-assembly--contig:-NODE-5267-length-13796-cov-4.468962_pt1 | contig 13796 bp, 13 predicted proteins | sample MGYA00238148_ERZ761564 | MGnify/ENA primary metagenome ERZ761564 (study PRJEB28885, sample SAMN05720194) | activated sludge metagenome | isolation source: Anaerobic digester | place: USA...
TATTTTCGTATTTTTGATGCAATTAATAATTTATTTAGGACACTATTGTAATGATACTGTTTCTTTAATGTTTTTCTCTGAGGATGCTCCAAAAACTACAGATTGTATATTTTGTTGATTAATAAATTCATAAGCTTCTTTTGCTGGTATTGCCCCTGAAGCCATAGTCGACATTACCATAATTTGGTAATCCGCAGGATCATTATTTTTTGTAGCTTTTATATATTCTTCAACACTAGGCGACATCAGATATCCAATTTTATTAAAAGAACTGCACAAAACGATATCTTTAATTCCCCATTCTTCAAGTTTTGTCTTTAGATAAGGTAGATTTTGTGTTATTAATCCGGCATTACATTTATATTTCTTTCGTATATATTCGCAATATTCGTAAAAAACCTCTTTAACTCCATAACCGAGCATAAGATCTGTTATGATATTTTGCAAAAATACTGTATTTAAATTTAAACCTTTAAACATCTTCATCTCTGTGTCAATCAGCATTTGCATCATTTTCATTTCATCTTTACCCAAAACTGCCATACCTCCTTTTGTAACCATTCCTAAAACACCCAAAGCAGAATTATCTTTAAAGAGTACCTCGTTGATTGTGGGCAAGATACCTTTTTCAGCAATCAAATTTGCATATTTATGAGGATATGGCACCGAAGGATACCATGATATATCTTTGAACTTATTATTATTGTCTCTGAAATAACTACATATTTCTTTTGCACGATCATTACTATTAAGCATTATCCCTCTAATTCCACCATCGAAAGCAATATGATACACTTTAAAAATGTTTTTAATATCATAAAATTTCTCAGAAAGTTCCTGGGCTTTATCTTGTGACATATGATTAATGCCGAAAAACTGATTATCTCCAAAAACTATTTTATCTATTTTTTGCATCTTATATCCTCCCGTTTTTTTCATAATCATTAAAAATATTTTCTATAATCTCTATTGTATCTGCTCCATCTTTAAATGAACATTTATTTATTTTAGTTTTTCCCTGAATACAATCAATAAAATGGTAAAGCTGACTTGTAAACTCGTTACCTCTTACATAAAATGGCACAGGTTTAAATACATCGGTTATATATACAGTGTTCCAGCCTTGGCGTAGTTTATATTCGTCATTTGGTTTATTTAGAAAAACTTTAATTGTATATTGATCTGCCAAAATGCGACCTCCATTCCCGAATATCTCTATTTTATTTGTTGGTTTTCGATAACTTGTATCGCTCCAATTGATGTATAAAGTTCCCGTTATTCCATTTTCATATAAGAATGTTGAAGAAACAGCATCTTCGACATTTTTAGAATAGATATTGTTGAATGAAGTACCTATTATTTTATCAGGTTTGCCAACAAGAAAATTGACCAAATCAATAGCATGTGAAGCCATTTCGAAAACAGCCCCTCCTCCGCTATCTCTTGAAGATCGCCATCCCGAGCCATCATCTGAATGTGTAATTGTGCAACTAAACATTTCAGATTTAAATCGAACAATTTTTCCGATTAAACCTGCTTCAACAAATTCTTTTACTTTTCCGAAAATATCATTAAAACGATTTACATATCCTACTTGATTTACTAAACCTTTTTCGGAATATAAATTACGCAATGCCGATGACTCTGATAACTTTGTAGTAAAAGGCTTTTCCACAAAAGCATGTATCCCTTTTTCGGCAGCCAACTTAACTATGGGATAATGTAATACTGGAGGAGTACAAACTAGAACTGCATCCGGATTTGTCTCTTTAAATAAATCTTCATAGTTTTTAAAAGTCTTGATTTTAAGATATTTACTTATCATACTCAAAGCTAATCTTGATGGATCTGCAACAGATTCAATGATTACATCAGGGTGACTGTTAATAATAGAATAATGGGTGATGCCCATACGCCCCATCCCAATAATTGCAAGTTTAATAGTTTTTGAATTCATCTGTGCTAAATTAATTACTGTTTAATAAATTATTTTTATAAATTGAAGTAATACGTTTCCATGTGTATCTTCGTTTTGAAATTTCTAACATATCTTCTTTAATCCTTAGTAATGTAATGTCTTCAATTGAATTAATTACTTCAATTAGAGTGGCTGTGTCTTTAAAATATAATGCTTTATTTTCTGTGGTTGCTCTATTAGTTGGTATATCATAAGAAATTACTGGAAGATTCAAAGACATTGCCTCCACCAAGGAAGGTGCTGTGCCGCATAAAGAATGTGTATGAATATATATAGAACAATTGCTACGGATAATATTTAATATATTTTGATCGTAAATGGCATTTAATAATATAATGTTTGGATATTTATTATTATTCTCAGAATAAAGTTTCTTTCCATAAGATGAAATATCCCAATTTGAGATAATTACAACAGAACGATTGGGTAATAATTTGTAGGTTTCAATTATAATATGTATATTCATATCTTCTTGAGCGCGTGAAACAGATAGATCATAAGAGTTTTTCAAAAATGGATATTTATCTAACAATTCTATAGAAACTGATTCATAAACTGCATTATCTCCACCGTATTCAGCAAGAACTGGTTGAATACGATATTCCTTTATTAGATACTCTTTAAAAGCAAGATTATCAATAATGACAGTTTTTGAATTTCTTATACATATTTTTTCCATCCACTTTTTCAACCTGATTTCAATTTTAGAAAAACCTTTAGACCCTCTCACTTTTTGCCATTCTATACCGCCGATATTGAATATAATATTCTTTTTGAATATCTTATTAAAAGGGAAAGCAAAGGCTCCAGATAAGCCAAGAATAATAAGATTATCTGATTTAAAATAAGCATGAAAGATAGTAATTATATCATATGGGATAGATTGCCAACCATTTGCACTTAAAGGGAAATATAAAAGTTTTGCTGATTTATACTCTTTTAATCTTTTCTGTTTTGATGTTCTGGAACAGTAAACAGTAATATCGAAATCCATTGAAAGGTATTCTACTAAATAATTTGAAAGTGTCTCAAAACCACCATAACGAGCAGGAATACCATTTGTTCCAATAATTGCAACTTTTTTTTTCTTATCCATTTTAAAGATAATCTTGGTAGTAATTCTCAATATATTCTTTCAACGACACTTTCCAATCTCGCATATTATTCACACCTCTAAGATCTAGTTTCTTTGTAAGTAAACGCTCTGAATCTGGTCTTGATGCGAAATATTCCTGTTTGAAATACTCTGATGTTACTACATTTATTTTTACAGAATCTTCAAGTTTTAGAATTTTTATAAGTTCCTGAGCAACTTCAAGACGACTAGTTTGGCCTCCGCACACACAATTATACAATCCCCAAAATTCCTTTTCAATCAATTCTTTAACGGTTTTTGCAAAATCGTGTGTATAAGTTGGAGTCCCGTCTTTATCATTAACAATATGCAATTCTTTTTTACCGTCTTTGATTTGTTTCATCAATTTTTGGATGAATTTTTTGTCCTTCTGGGGACCCGACCCCATCATCCATCCAGCACGACAAACCAAAAACCGGTGGGCATTTTCTACCACAAAGCGTTCGCCCATGTACTTCGAACGTGCGTACACGCCTAGTGGATTGGGTAGATCCCAGTCATCATACAATTCTTTCTTACCGTCAAAAATTCCTGCAGTGCTGATATACAATAAAGGAATATCCAATGCATTTGCAATATAGACCGCATTCTCAACACTAAGTGTGTTAGTCATGTACGTATCATCGGCATTTTGTTCGCAAAATTCCAAATCGGTATAGGCACCCAAGTGGAACAAATAGTCGGGCTTGAAATTCATTACGTCCTTTCTGTAGGCATTAAAATCTCTGAAATCAAGGAACGATAACCATTCTGCGTTTACATCTTTGTCGGTGCATTTAATTTGGTATTCGTTTTTAAATTGGGTATAAAATGCTTCACCCAACATGCCGCCACAACCGGCAATGTAGATTTTTTTCTTATTCATTGATGATATTTTTATAAATAGAAGTAATTTTTTTTGCAACAGACTCAATGTCAAGTTCATTTTTTATCAAATGTTCTCTACCAATGTATTCATTGTTGTTTTGTAATGCTTTGTACGCCAGTTCTGCCAGCTCTTCTGCATCTTTTGTGTTTGACACCCAAGAGCCATCAACTTTTTTTAATAATTCTTCAACATTACCAACATTGGTTGAAACTACCGGAGTATTGCAGGCCATAGCTTCTTTTACCGAATTGGGTGAACCTTCGAAATCCGAAGTTAGTAAATGCAAACTAGCAGCATTAAAATACAAAGGAACCAGTGGGCGTTCGGTGTTAATTAATTTGAGTTCTTCAATATCTGAGAGTTTATATTTGTTTTTCAAAATAGTCAACACCTCTTGAAATCGATCATACCTTTTTTGCTCACGTATAAAGTTGGAACTTACAAAAAGGATGTACCGTTTATTGCTTTGAAGGTTTAGTTTGTGGATGCAATCTTCTCTATTAATTGGTTTAAAGAAATTGGTATTTACTCCGTTTGGCTGATAATACACAGTAGAGTTGTCAACTATGGGCGAATCGCTTTTTAAAATGATGGCATTGAACTTTTTTTTTATAAAGTTGTAAATAAATTTGCCTCCTTCATTAAGTGGATCGTTTTGATATGAAATAAGCGATTGAAATTTTTTTGATTTGCCACTAAAAATGAAACAAAGACCACTTAAAGCATGATGGCAATGTACAACATCAAAGTTTTTCCCATCAAGAAATTTTCTAAGCTTAAATATTGATTTCAAATATTCAAACTTTCCTTTTTCCCTTCCGTTAATAAAAAACACTTCATTTTCCAAGCCTTGATTTTTGAGCGAATCAATTTGTTCTTTAACGAAAATGCCGAAAATGGGGTGCTTATCTGTGGGGTAATTATTAGTAATGTGAAGGACTTTCATGATATAATAAACAAAATACTAGTCATAAATTATTTATAAAACTGCGTAATTTATAAGACACCTTTTTATAATTTAAATTATTATTCATCCAAATAAATCCATTATTAGATATTTTTTTTACTAAATTATTATCTAATATCAGTTTTTCAAATCCTTCAGCAATATTATCAATATCGTTTGGATTAACAATTATTGCATGCTCTTCATTTTTTAAATATAATGAAATATCACCAACACGAGTAATCAAAACAGGTTTTTTACAAGCAAAATATTCTCCCAATTTAGTAGGGAATCCTGCTTCTGCAAAAATACCAGAAGGTCTAGTTAATGTTAATATTTGACAGGAATTCAGGTAATCAGGTATTTTATTAAAGGGTACAAGACCTGTGAATGTAATATTGTCATTACAGCCTAATTCAATTGCCATTTCTTTAAGTTTAGGGATGACAGAATTCCCATTAATAACATCCCCTATAATTAATAAGTGAGTATTATTATATTTTTTATTTATAATTGCAAAACTTTTGATTAAGTCAATTACCCCATCTTTACGAGTGGGAGTTCCTGTATATCCTATAGTAATTCTTCCCTGTTTAAATTCTTTTTGTTGTTTAGAAACAAATACTTCTGGATTTAATAAACTTGGCAATATATAATTTGGTTTACTTATTTTTAATTCTTGGGCTATATAATTTTGCATATAATGAGATACCGAAATATATGCATCAGCATACTTAGCGAAATATTTTAGCCCCCAATAAAAATCATACCAGTGAAATAATGCTAGTATATTATTTTTAGGTTTTTCATAAAATTCTGGTAAAATTAAAATAAGTTTTTTCCTTAAAATTATTTTTATGAGGATTAAATGGAAAATCCTAGAAATATGCGTATTGTATGATATTATTAAATCAAACGGTTTTTTCAGGTTTGAAAAAAACAAATATATTGGAGTGAAAAATAATGCTACAATATTATCAATAAATTTGCCAGCGATATTTTGTGGATGTATTTTAAATCCAAGATGCTTATATTTTACATTATCAATTTTACCTTTTTTTTGGTTTTTTAATTCAATATTTTTCCCATAAACATTTCCTGTTGGTAAAATTACTTCAATTCCTGTATCATCAGAAGATAATGAAAAAGAAAAAAATCTAAGAAAATTTGCTGGAGCACCACCAAAAGGAAAATTTTCATAGCTTACAATTTTAATATCCTTCATAATATCATTTTTTCCAAACATTTTTATTCACATAATCAATATAACTTAAAATGGCTCTTGCTACCTTTATGGAGTAATTATCAACATTGTAGTCATTGACTATTTTTGTAGGTTTTTTTTCATAAGCAAATTGTGAAACAATCATGTTTATTGATTGCAAAATTCTTTCTTCCTTTAATCCTGTCATAATCACTGTTCCTTCGTCCATGCCTTCAGGCCTTTCGTGTGTTTGCCTTATAGTGATTGCAGGAAAATTTAAAATTGAAGATTCTTCTGTAATAGTACCACTATCTGAAATCACGCAATAAGCATTTTGTTGTAATTTGTTGTAATCAAAAAACCCAAGAGGTTTTAGAAACTGAATTAAAGGATTAAAATCATTTCGGTTTAATTGTTCCAGTTTTTTGCGAGTACGGGGGTGTGTTGAAACAATAATTGGGTAATTATATTTTGATGCAATTGCATTTAAAGAACCTAAAAGGTCGTTGAAATTTTCTTTGGAATCTACATTTTCTTCACGATGTGCGCTAACAATAAAATATTTGTCTGATTTTAAGTTTAGTTTTTCAAGTATGTTTGATGAATTAATATCAGTTGAATGAAAGTCCAAAACTTCTTTCATTGGGGACCCTAGTTTAATGATTGTATCTGGTTTTATTCCTTCGGATAATAAGTATCTTCGGGCATGTTCTGTTAATGGGAAATTGATATCACTTAAATGATCAACCAGCTTACGGTTCAATTCTTCGGGAACACGCTGATCAAAACAACGGTTTCCTGCTTCAAAATGAAAAACAGGAATTTTTCTTCTTTTTGCTGCGATGACTGAAAGGCAACTGTTAGTGTCCCCATAAAGCAAAACTGCATCGGGCTTTTCAATTTCAAGAACATCATCGGATTTTGATATAATGTTACCAATGGTATGAGCAACATTTTTACTTGCAACATTCAAAAAATAGTGCGGTTTTTTCACTCCAAGGTTTTCTAAAAATATTTCGTTGAGTTCATAATCGTAATTCTGACCAGTATGAACAAGAACATGATTTACATATTTTTCCAATTCAGCCATCACCCGGCTCATCTTAATTATTTCTGGGCGAGTACCCACTATGGTCATTATTTTCATTTCATTTCACATTAAATGTATTATAAATTATAATGAGGATATAGTTTTTTGTGGTCTAATATCCATCCTTTCATTTCAATTATCATTTCTTCGTATGATGGAACAACAAATGTAAAATCATTTCTTTTACTTCTCAATGACTTATCAAGATTTAGATGTTCGCTCTTATTTATTTTTAATCCATTATTCCTAAAATGCTTATTAAACAAGCAAAGTAAATCATATTTTGAAATACTTGAATTATTAACCAAATTATATAATCCACAAAGATTTTCCTTGATTGCTTGTTCCATTGCTTTTGCAAGAGTTAGAGTTGTAACTCCAGTCCACATTGCACCTGTAAATCCATTTATTTCTCCACTTTGTTTCATAAACCAATTGAATAGCCCTATTCCATTTTCGTTCATATCAGGACCAATTATTGAATTTCTAAAAGTTAAGTTTTTAGAATCATTTACTTCTCCCATAGCTTTAGAACGATCGTAATATGTTTTCCCGTCAGGAAGACTGTCTTCATAATATGGCCCGGTATTTCCTGCAAAAACACAATCGGTACTCATATGTAACAGCTTGGTATTACTTTCTTTTAAAGTATCTACAATAAGATGTGGTAAATAACTATTTAAATAAATAGCTTGTGATGGATTATTTTCTGCAAACTGATTTAGCAAACCAATGCAATTAATAATTGTATCATATTCTCCAACTTTTAATATATTTTGAAATTCTTCCTTTTCAAAAGCATTTCCTTTAATATTATTACAATAAGGAAAGTGCCTAATAGAAAATGCTGTCACATCATATCCTTTTTCTTTAAAATAAAGTGTAATAGTATGACCCGCCATGCCTGTAGAACCTAAAATTAATATTTTCATATTTTTTATTTATTATTTATTATTTTTTATTTAAAAACCACTTACCTAAAACAACAAGACAAGATAATTATAACGACAAAATTATTTTGATTTATAATTTTTTAATTCTTTTTGTATATAATCTAAGGCTAATAATTTTTCTTTTATCTCTGCTATGTCCAATCTATGCGTATTATGTGAATTATAATCTTCTAATGCGGAAGTTTTTTGATTACCGAATTCATAATATTTCCCATAGTTTAAATCACGATTGTCTGAAGGAATTCTATAAAAGTCTCCTAAATCAATTGCTTTTACCATTTCTTCTCGTGTGCATAATGTTTCATACAATTTTTCCCCGTGTCTAGTGCCAATTATTTGAATATTACTTGGGGCATTGAATAATTCTATTATAGCTTTAGCCAAATCTCCGATAGTAGATGCAGAAGCTTTTTGTACAAACAAATCACCTTGTAATCCATGTTTAAAAGCGAACAATACTAGATCTACTGCTTCATCAAGAGACATTAGATAGCGGGTCATATTAGGATCAGTTACAGTAATGGCTTTACCTTTTTTTATTTGCTCAACGAAGAGGGGAATTACAGATCCACGAGATGCCATTACATTGCCATAACGCGTTAGACAAATGTTTGTTCCGCCTTCAGGGATATTACGCGATGCTGCAACAGCAACTTTTTCCATTAATGCTTTGCTCATACCCATAGCATTAATAGGATATGCTGCCTTATCAGTACTTAAACAAATTACATTTTTTACATTGTTAGCTACAGCAGCTTTAATTACATTATCTGTTCCCAAAACATTGGTTTGGGTAGCCTCAATTGGGAAAAACTCACATGAAGGAACTTGTTTTAAAGCAGCAGCTTGAAAAACATAATCTACTCCGTGCATTGCCAATTCAATGCTGTTGTAATTGCGTACATCCCCAATATAGAATTTTACTTTTGGGTTGTTTAGTGCTACACGCATGTCGTGCTGTTTTTTCTCATCGCGACTAAAAATACGTATTTCTTTAATTTCAGTATCGAGAAAACGGTTTAATACAGCATTCCCAAACGAGCCTGTACCACCAGTAATAAGGAGTATTTTGTCTTTAAACATTTTTAATTTTATTTTTTGTTTTTTTGGTTAATTCTATTAACAAAGCTGGAATAAATACACTTATAAAAAATAGTTGAGTAAACCCTGATGTTCCTTTAAAAAGAGATAAAATTATATAAGGCAATATTGAAAATATGAAGAATATTCTGAAATTGTAATTTATTTTCATATATGCGTTTTTCAATATATAATACAAAAAAAGGATTAATGGAACTGTTCCCAATAATCCAAACATTCCGAGAAAATCAATTAACATAGAATGTCGTCCTATCACACCTTTTCCACCCCATACAGGTGAATTTAAAAAGCTCTGCAATGACATATCATATAAATCTCCCCTTGTTTCAAGCTGACCAATTCTTGTATCTGTTGTTATTGAAAAAACAATATCGGTAAGTTTATCAGCCATAATTGTCCCTTCAAAGAAAGGGATTACCATTGAAAATAGCTTCACGATGAAATCAACACTTAAAAAAGGCAAAGTAATAATACCAATTATGGAGTATCTCAAAATATTTTTCTTCATATTTTCGCTTGTAATCGCACACAATAATAATAAAATTGTACTTATAATTATTACTGTTCCAAAACTTGTTCTAAGAATAAAATAGTATATAAGTATTATAAGGAAAATATAACAGTATTTATATTTAAGTGTAGTCTCTTTTTTCATAAGTAAAAACAATAAAGGGAAAATAGAAGGAATTGCATGTATAAAAGCATAATCAACCATACCTTTTCGTTGCATTGATATAAATACTTCCTTTGCACCAATTTCATTTCTGTTAGCATCCGTTATTACACCTCTTATCATCATTGGATTATTGTAAACAATCGGTATAGAAAGAAATATTGAGAATAATACAATCCAAAATATGGTTTTGCCGAAAATGTTAAGATTCAAAACATTAAGTTTATATATAAATAAATTTGATAAAGCTAAACAATTAAGCCACGAAAAAATAAATGTTTGTAGCCATAATAGCTGTTGCATATCGTTCCGGATTAACAACAATACAATCCAGAAAAACACACTTATCAGAATCCAGAATGTTTGTTTGTTAAAAAATGCTCTTGGAAAAATGATAAAGGAAATAATTGGGAAACTTAAGTATAAAACGCCTTTTAATGAAATAAAACCTAATGCCAATGGAAATATATATATAATTACCAATGCAATAGAAAGTAAAAGTAGAAATTTTTTACTATTCATTTTTAGCGTTTTTCAAATATTCATTCCAATCGCCAATGTCTTTCCACGAGCCTTCGTTAACAGGGAAAACTCCAATACGACTTCTATTCTTTTTAACTTTTTCAATTAATTCTGTAATATGAAAGAACTTGTTCTCTGGAATCTCATATAATACTTCTGGTTCGAGAATGTACATCCCTGAATTAATTTGAAATGTAAGTTTGGGTTTTTCAAAAAGTTCTTTCAATATTCCTCCATTTTCAGTTTCTATGGTTCCATAAGGAATATAGTAATTTTTTAGTACCGAAACTATGGTTATTTTATTGCCGTTTTGTTTATGATATTTATATAATTCTTCAAGATCCTGATCAATAATAATGTCGCAATTGCTAACAAAAAAAGTGGATTTTATTTTATCTCTGATTAAAAACATTGAACCTGCAGTACCAAGTGGTTTATCTTCTTTGAAATATTCTATGTGGTAGTTATAGTTTTTCAGAGTATCAAAATAGTTGACTATCATTTCAGCTTTATAATTTACCGAAATTAAAAAATTACTACAGCCTGCATTTACGAATTTATCCATAATTTCTTCCATAATGGTTTTTTCACCAAGAGGGATAAGCGGTTTTGGTAATATGTTTGTAATTGGCTTTAATCGTGATCCTGTACCTCCTGCCATAATTACTACTGGTAAGTTGAGAGAATATGGACGTTTTTGTTCTTCATGGTCAAAAAGTTCATTCCAAAATATGACATCAACAATCTCATTATTCTTTGAAATAACTGGCATAAATTCGTTACGTTTTATACGCATTCGTTCTTTTACTTTTTCCATATTATCTGTATCAAGTGCCACACGAATATCTTTTCTCGTTATATCGCAAACCGGGGTTTCTAAATCAATTTTGGACAAAATTGCACGCTGTATATCGCCAATACTTACTAAACTGTAAAATTTATTTCTTTCAGTTAAAATAAGCAGTTTCCTGTTTATTTTATTCATACGCTCTATAGCATTAAGTATAGTCAAATTTTTGTCAATACAAATATCTTGTAATTCATTCATAATATTTATTTTATCTGAGTTTTTTTGCAGGGTTGCCAATCCACGTTTCACCATCAGGAATATTTTTGGTTACTACAGAACCCATGCCTACAATACAATTTTCCCCAATTTCCAGGTGTTCTCTTATTGTCGCAGATGGTGCAATTATAGTATTTCTTCCTATTTTAACACTTCCCGAAGTCATTACATTTGGTCTAATAGAGCAATTAATACCTATATTGTTATTTGCTCCTATAAAAACCAACTGTGCAATTTTTGTATTTTCTCCAACAATTGTATCGCTTAAAACCCCACGTGAAACAACCGATTGAGCGCCGATAATAACATTTTTGCCAACAATGGTTTTTCCCAAATGTGGAAATTTTATTTTATTACTAGCTGCATCTTCTACAAAATTATGAGCTTCATTTCCAATTATTGCTCCTGCATGAATTTCCACATTGTTCTTAATTACTACATTATCGTAAATATAGTTATTCCCATATATTGTTACATTGTTTCCAATCGTGCAATTACCAATAATGCAATGGGGACCTATAAAAACGTTCTGACCAATTTTTGCTTCTGGATGAATAGATACAGAAGGATGTATCTGTGGAAAAATTTTATCTACAAAAAAAGCATTGGCTATTTGAGCAATAACAAATTTTGGGTTCCTTACTATCAAAAGGATTTTGCCTTGTTGCTTCAATACTAATGAATATACAATTTCATCGTTTGCAACAATAACTCTAGCTTTAGAACATTCGGCAACATGTTGTTTGTTTTCTTTGCCCAGATTTATCCAATCAAGTGTAAACTCATCTACATCGGCGGGTTCTTTTAAGTACTTTATAATCACATTTTCGTAATTATCGCCTTTGATTTCAAGTAAGTCTTTATCTATAAAGTCTATTATTTTAGATAATTTTATATCCATAATTTATTAGTATAAAGGAAATTCATCAGTATTGAAAAGCTGATTTTTATTTATTTCTTTTCCGTTACGATAATGTTCTATTACTTCATAGTAATTGTCCAATAAACGTTGAGCGGATTTAGAATTTTCAAAAGTTAATTTAACAAATTCTTTTGCATTAGTTGCCAATTGCTTTGCGTATTGTTCATCATTTAATAATTTCAGCATATTTTTTGCTAGGCTTTGAATATTCCCAATGTTAGAAATTAATATACATTCTTTTTCTCTATTTAAATATGGAGTTCCGGTTGTTTTGTATGTAACTACTGGTAAATTTAATAATGCAGCTTCTATAATTGTCCCAGAAATTACATCTAATTTTATTGGAAGTAAAGCAATTTTAGATTTTACAATATGTTGATGCATATCTGCATGAATGGGGAAATAGTTTGTAAATATTATGTCGTTTTCAAGTTTTAGCTCTTTTATTTTTTTAAATAAGTACAAGTAATAATCGTGTTTTATATTTCCCACAACATTTAAAGTAACTTTTGGATAATCTGCTTTTACAAGTGAAAGTGCTTCAATAGCATCTTCAATGCCTTTCTTTGCACTAACAACTTGTGCAAAAAAAACAAAATCATATTCTTTGGGTACTTCCTGTATAAATTCTGGTTTTTCTATTGTGAAAAAATGTTTAAAAATAATTGCATTAGGATTATTCTTAAGAATAATATCTCTATGCATCCTTCCTGTACAGCCATAATATCTGACTTTTTGGTGTATTTTATATTCTATATTCCATCTATTATTATTTAGTTCACTGGAATAAATTTTTCTATTAGGGTTCGTATATACGGTTTGAACAGACAAATAAATTGGGATGTTTTCAATATCTAAAACTGTTGCTGAGTAATAAGGGTTTTCAGATCCGATAAGGTTTACTATATCAGGCTGTATTTTATTTATTAAACTCGAGACTAAATAACGATTTACCCTATAAGACGGATTTTTAAACAAGAAATCAGTTTTAATGTTAAGTATCGGTAAATCAGGTTTAAAAAAATAGTAATTGATGTTGTTGTGAACAAAGTTTTGAGTCCATTTTTTTAACCCCATGTGTGGGGAAATTATATGTAATTCAATATCATTGAATTTTTCAAACTCAATAATAAGATTAATAACCCAAGGCGCAAAATCGCAATATTCTTTTGCTTTCTTTTTACCTAATAACTTTCGAATTATATTTGTAACTACATTATGTGATAATGACAAATGTTTTCTTATCTCTGAATTTGAAAAATGACAAATCCAAACTATTTTAATTTTTTTATGCATATCGTTCAATTTTAATCCGACTTTTCAATATAGATAGAGAAA
>ENA-UOWO01005270-UOWO01005270.1-activated-sludge-metagenome-genome-assembly--contig:-NODE-5270-length-13790-cov-5.176192_pt1 | contig 13790 bp, 11 predicted proteins | sample MGYA00238148_ERZ761564 | MGnify/ENA primary metagenome ERZ761564 (study PRJEB28885, sample SAMN05720194) | activated sludge metagenome | isolation source: Anaerobic digester | place: USA...
AGATAATTTTAAAATAAATTTCATATATTTAGCACTATAAGTTATAAAAACAACAAATACTTAACCCTAGATCCTGCACCTTAATATGCTTATACGCTCCTATACAAGTTCAGATATCTTATTAAGAGTGGTCAGTATATTGATCATTTTTTGTTTGGTGTCTTCATGTGCATCCAACCGTGGTGCAGAGGTTGACGAGCGATCTGGTCGCTTAACTCCTAAAGGAAAAGTACATACGGTTAGCGCCGGCGAAACGCTCTTTTCGATTGCGTGGCGATATGGTGTAGACCTTAAAAAACTCGCTGAATTTAACGCTATAAAATCGCCTTATACTATCTATCCCTCACAGAAAGTTCGTGTTGATCTGCGTGCCGGAAATGGCCAGAACACAAATACCGGCAATACCAAGTCAACTGTAAAAAATAGTCATGGCAAAGGGGGCGTTTCAGGCAGTTCTCGGTCAGAAAAAGGATCGACTGCTTCGTCTAAATCAAAGGGCAGTGCTGGTTTACAAAGCGCTCCTAAGTGGCACTGGCCATCCGCTGGGAAACTGATTGCCCTATTTCAGGGCGAGACTGGATTAAATAAAGGTATTGATCTTAGTGGGAAATTGGGGGAGCCTGTGCTTGCAGCAGCTTCTGGGAGAGTGGTTTACGCCGGAAGCGGGTTGAGCGGGTACGGTAAGTTGCTCATCATAAAACATAACGAAACCTTCTTAAGTGCTTACGCACATAATGATGAAATATCAGTAAAAGAAGGCGATTTCGTTAAAGCTGGGCAAAGAATTGCCGATATGGGTTCAAGCGGTACTGATAGAGTTAAGCTTCACTTTGAGATTCGTAGCGAAGGTAGTCCAGTGGATCCACTGAAATTTTTACCCAAGCGTTAATAGTGCTGACACATTCGATAAGTAAATATAACTGGGGTCTGTGAAGCGACTCGAAAACCTGATCCAGAATAAAGAAGTAGGCTGAAGGGAATGGGTATAGCTTGGGTAAGCTAGTTTGAACTAGCTAAATTTTACGATTTAAGGGGCTGAAAATGACTTTGCAAACTAAAGAATCAGGCGTATTTGATCGCGACGACGTGTTCATGGCGCAAGAAGTTGATTTTGATGAAAGTGATATGTTACTGGCGGAAGAAGAGGAAGTACCGAAAGCAACACGCTCAGCAGGTGTTAGTGAACGAATTCTAGACGATAAATTTAATAAAACCCTCGATGCAACTCAGATTTACCTCAACGAAATTGGATTCTCCCCATTATTAAGCGCTGAAGAAGAAGTGTTCTTTGCTCGCAAAGCCCTTAAAGGCGACGAAGCTGCACGTAAGCGCATGATTGAAAGTAACCTTCGCCTAGTTGTAAAAATTTCCCGTCGTTATGTAAACCGTGGTTTAGCGCTTCTAGATTTGATCGAAGAAGGCAACTTGGGTTTGATTCGCGCTGTTGAAAAATTTGACCCAGAGCGCGGCTTCCGTTTCTCTACTTATGCGACTTGGTGGATTCGTCAAACCATCGAGCGCGCGATCATGAACCAAACGCGTACCATCCGTTTGCCGATTCATGTTGTTAAAGAATTGAATATTTACTTACGTGCTGCGCGCGAGCTTTCTCAGAAGCTTGACCACGAACCGTCACCAGAAGAAATTGCACACTTGTTAGAAAAGCCAGTAGCAGATGTAGAGCGCATGCTGAGCTTGAATGAGCGTGTAACTTCAATTGATACCCCCATTGGCCCATCATCTGACAGAACCATTGTAGATACCATTGCCGATACTCATATCTCTGACCCCGCTGCTATTTTGCAAGAGCGCGATTTGACCATGAGTTTAGATTCTTGGTTAGATGAATTAACTGAAAAACAACGCGAAGTACTTTCACGTCGTTTTGGTTTACGCGGCCACGAAGTAAGCACTTTGGAAGAGGTTGGTCATGAAATTGGTTTGACTCGCGAACGTGTCCGTCAAATTCAAGTAGAAGCCTTAAAGCGTCTGCGCGATATTATGGAAAAACAAGGTTTGGATAGCACCGCATTATTTAGCGCCTAATCAATCCTGATGTAACACAAAAGGCAGCTTCGGCTGCCTTTGTTGTTTCTGGTATTTACGTTTTGCTGGGACTAGAAATATTCGAGCAATAAAAAACCGCGACTAGCGCGGTTTTTAGAAGACACTTTAAAGTGTGCGATTAACGTTCCAGCAACTTTAACTTACCTGGTACGCCATCCCATTCTTCAGCATCTGCCGGAGACTCTTTAATCTCGGTGATATTTGGCCAAACTTCTGCCAATTCAGCATTAAGCTCAAGGAATACCGCTTGATCTTCTGGCAGTTCATCTTCAGAGAAGATCGCGCCTACGGGGCATTCTGGCTCACACAGAGCACAATCAATACACTCGTCTGGGTGAATCACCAAAAAATTGGGGCCTTCGTAGAAGCAATCTACTGGGCAGACTTCCACACAATCTGTGTGCTTACACTTGATGCAATTTTCCCCAACAACAAAAGTCATAGTTGACTCCCCAAACGACTAGAAAATAAATGGCTGATACTCAGAAGCGCGCATTCTAAACAGGCTGGGCTGTTTTGGGTAGCGGTTTGCGCGCAGCCCTTAGAGTTTAGCGCCCTTTCTTCAATATTTCCTTCAAGCGATAGAGTTGTTCCAGCGCTTCTCGCGGCGATAGGTTATCTGGATTGATTTTTTTCAAGGCTTCCAGCGCAGGGTCTGGCAAAGCATCGAACAATCCTGATTGCAGAGGAGACACAGGATCTGGTGATACTGGCAGTGCCGTTTGCGTAAGCGCGACAGTAGAGTGCTCAGGATGCACGCCTTGCTCAAGTAGGTGTAACTGCGCCTGCGCCTGCGCTAAAACTTCGGCAGGAATACCGGCAAGCTTCGCCACCTGTAAACCGTAACTCTTGCTGGCAGGGCCTTCCTGAACCTTATGCAAAAACACAATATTGTCGTTGTGTTCGGTGGCATTCAGGTGGACGTTGGCGATACCGGGAATGGATTCCGGCAAGCTCGTAATTTCAAAGTAGTGAGTCGCAAACAAAGTAAATGCACTGACTTTTTCGGCAAGATGTTTAGCGCAGGCCCACGCTAACGAAAGGCCATCGAAGGTACTGGTGCCGCGCCCGATTTCATCCATCAATACCAAACTGCGGGCGGTGGCATTGTGGAGAATATTCGCGGTTTCGGTCATCTCCACCATAAAGGTTGAGCGACCACCGGCTAAGTCATCGGACGAGCCAATACGCGTAAATATGCGGTCTACAATGCCAATTTCAGCGCTCTGCGCAGGCACGAAGCTACCTATATGGGCGAGCAGCACAATCAATGCTGCTTGGCGCATATAGGTTGATTTACCGCCCATATTCGGGCCGGTCACAATCAACATATGGCGCTCGCGATGAAACACTAAATCATTCGGCACAAAGGGCGTGCTGGTCACTTGTTCCACCACTGGGTGGCGACCGCCTTGAATATTGATGCCTGCTTTAAGCGAAAGCACGGGGCGACAAAAACCAAGTGCGTCTGCACGTTCGGCCAGCGTTGCCAGTACATCCAATTCGGATACCGCATTTGCCGAGTTCTGTAGTGGAATCAGCTGTTCATTGAGAATATCCAACAACTCTTCATAAAGCGCTTTTTCGCGGGCAAGCGCGCGGCTCTTGGCTGAGAGCGCCTTATCTTCAAACTCTTTCAATTCGGGGGTGATGTAGCGCTCGGCATTCTTCAGTGTTTGGCGACGAATATAATCCGCCGGTGCCTTTTCCGATTGCGCGCTAGTCAGTTCGATAAAATATCCGTGTACACGGTTGTAACCCACTTTTAAGGTTGGGATGCCCGTGCGCTCGCGTTCGCGCAATTCCAAGTCCAGCAGGTATTGGCCAGCGTTAGTGCTGATATTGCGTAAGTCATCCAGCTCGGCATCATAGCCATCCGCAATTACGCCGCCTTCGCGAATTACTACGGGCGGGTTTTCGATAATCGCGCGCGACAGCAATTCAACCAATTCAGGGAAGGTGCTGATTTGCTGTGCAAGTTCGTGAATTAAGTGCGATGAATGTTTTGCGAGTTCGGATTGTAGTTCGGGGTAGCAGGCAATAGACATCATCAGGCGCGACAAATCCCGTGGGCGGGATGAGCGCAACGCCAAGCGGCCCAGAATTCGCTCCATATCACCAACTTGCTTCAAGATTCCGTTAGTCACCTCAAACGCATAGTTGTGGCGCAGGCTGGTGATGGCATCTTGGCGTGCGTTGAGTAAATCAATATCGCGCAAGGGGCGATTCAACCAGCGGCGCAGCAAGCGGCTGCCCATGCTAGTAGCGGCGCGATTCAATACAGAGAAAAGCGTGTGTTCATCGCCGCCATTGAGGTTGATATCCAACTCTAAATTGCGGCGCGTGGCGGCATCCATAATCACCGCTTCATCGCGGTTTTCGTGGGCTAGGCTGCGCACATGGGGCAGGGCGGTGCGCTGGGTTTCGCGCGCATAACTCAATAGGCAACCAGCGGCGCAAAGTGCGGCTTTGAGGTGCTCGCAGCCAAAGCCCGCCAAATCTTTAGTGCTAAATTGTTGCACCAGTAAACGTTCAGCGGTTTCGTAATCAAATTCCCACGGGCCACGGCGGCGCAGGCCTTTGCGGTTTTCAATCAAGGCTGGTGTTGTAAGGTGATCGCTCAATAACAATTCCGCAGGGCTTAAACGCTGCAACTCGCCGAGTGCCGCATCCAATCCCTCAACTTCAAGCACTAAGAAACGGCCGCTCGCCATATCGAGCGATGCAATGCCAAATGTTTCGCCGGATTGGTGCAGCGCAACCAGCAAATTATCGCGACGCGAATCCAGCAGCGCTTCATCGCTCACAGTGCCCGGCGTAACAATGCGCATGACCTTACGTTCAACGGGCCCTTTGCTGGTAGCTGGGTCGCCGATTTGTTCGCAGATGGCAACCGACACACCTTCTTTTACCAATTTAGCCAAGTAGCCATCGGCGGAATGAAACGGAATCCCCGCCATGGGAATAGGCTCGCCGTTAGATTTGCCGCGCGCGGTGAGGGTGATATCCAAAATTTGCGACGCGCGTTTAGCATCATCAAAAAACAACTCATAGAAATCGCCCATGCGATAAAACACGATTTCATCTTTATGCTGAGCTTTGATGCGTAAATATTGCTGCATCATAGGGGTGTGAGAGTTATTTTGATCAATCTGTAAGTCGTTGTTTTCGCTCATTTTAAGTATTTTTCTCGTTATAAATCATAAGCTTATGAGATTAAATTCGTCTAACTAGGTAGTATCATCTGGTATCAAGAAGTCTCAGAGAATGTCACTATGTTGCAGTGTTTAGTGTAGCTTGTAGTGTAGTTTGACAGCTAAGCTACACTGAATACTACGAGCTACGAGCTACGAGCTACGAGCTACGAGCTACGAGCTACGAGCTACGAGCTACAAGTCGAAAAACTCTCATGAAAATGATAATCATTATCAATAAAGAAGGCTTTAAGTATGTCAGATCGAGATTCTAGCAAACCGCTCGATGCACTCACAGTAAAACGTCATAAAGAGGGTGTTTTAGCGGATACAGCACCTCATAGGGGTTTGCGTCTGAAAGCCAATAAAAACGGAACTAAAACATGGGTATATAGATATAAGGTCGCGGGCGACAAATTAAGGCAAATTAAGCTAGGTAGTTACCCATCTATGACTTTGAGTGAAGCGCGAGCTGCCTATATTAAGCAGAAATCAATCAGAGAGACGCATGGTGATCCCCGAGAGTTTAGGGATTTAGAAATGACAAAACAAAAAGAAGCGTTATTGAAAGAGAGTATGACGGGTTATCTAACCGCTCAAATGATAGATCATTATTTGATAGAGCACGTGGAGCGACATAGGTGTTGATTTGCACTTAAAACTGACCCACCATTTGCATTGAATATTGACCCACCCTAAATGGTTTATTTTACGGGTTTGGGTTGTGGATAAGTCGGCGTCTTTTTCTCCTTTTTCGGTTGGTTTGAACTCTCTTTAAAACGATAGCTGTCATTGCCGGTTTCAACAATATGGCAGTGGTGTGTTACGCGATCTAATAATGCTGTTGTCATCTTTGCATCACCAAATACGTTCGACCATTCGGCAAAGCTAAGGTTGGTGGTGATGACCATGCTGGTACATTCGTACAACTTACTCATCAAGTGGAATAACAATGCCCCGCCGGTTTGACTGAAGGGCAAATAACCCATTTCATCCAAGATCACCAAATCTGCATGCGTGAGTCGTGCTGCAATTTGTCCTGCTTTGCCTTGCTGCTTTTCTTTTTCCAGCGCATTAACTAATTCGATTGTCGAGAAGAAGCGAACGCGACGATGAAGGTGTTCAATGGCTTGTATGCTGATGGCTGTCGCAAGATGAGTTTTACCCGTTCCTGGGCCGCCAACAAAAACCACATTCTGCGCTGTATCCATAAAGTCACCACCACAGAGTTGGCGGATAAGTGCTTCGTTGGCCATGCTGCTGGCAAAGTCGAAACCACTGAGATCGCGGTAGGCAGGGAACTTGGCGGTTTTAAGTTGATAGGCCACCGAGCGCACTTCGCGTTCAGCCAATTCCGCCTTGAGCAGATGATCGAGGATGCCCGTGCTGGCTTGAAACGCCGGTGAATCTTGTTCTGCAAGATCGCTAAGCGCGTGGGCCATGCCGTAGAGCTTTAAGGATTTCAGTGTTGGGATCATGGGATTAGTGTGCATGATGCTCTCCTTGTATTATCAGGCCTTGTGTTCTCAAGTTGTCATAACGCGTGACGTTGGCGAGGGGTTCAATACGCAGCGCCAATGCAGGTGGAATCTCAATCGGTGCGAGCGGCGACCCTTCCAGTAATCGACTCAAGATATTGATCACGATTTGCTTGGAGGGCGCTCCAGTTTCAAGCGCTAACTCGACTGCTGTGAGTACAGCCTGTTCATCGTGTAGCAACACAAGCGCAAGAATATCCACCATCTCGCGGTCGCCACCTAAGCGTTTTAACAAAATGGTTTGCAGTGTTTGAAAGGCTTGTGGCAGTTCAGCAAAGGGCGCGCCGTTACGAATCGCACCGGGCTTGCGTTGCAATACGGAAAGGTAATGTCGCCAGTCATAGACCGTCGTCATGTGTACGTGTTTGCGGTTAAACAGCCGTTTGTGAATGGCAATGATGTTGCCTTCGGCAATCACTTCCAGATGGTCGTGATAGATGTGCAGGCTCACAGGGCGATTCGCAAACGAGGACGGAACGCTGTAACGCGTGCGCTCGAAGGTGATTAGGCAGGTTGGCGAAATACGCTTGGTCTGTTCTACAAAGCCATCAAATGCCTGACCGGTAGGCATCAGGAAAGTACGTTCGATATCAAGTGCGGCTTGAATCGTCATAGATTCAGTGGGGTGCGTCGATTCGCTCCAAAGCTCAATACAGCGTTCACGCAACCAATCGTTTAGCGCTACTAGCGAAGGCTGTGCAGGAACCTTCTGCCACAGTCGTCGCCGTGCATCCTGCACATTCTTCTCGATCTGACCCTTCTCCCAGCCAGCGGCAGGATTACAAAACTCAGCATCGAACAGGTAGTGGCTGACCATGGATGAAAAGCGAGCATTAACATCGCGCTGCTTGCCTCGTCTTACCTTATCGACAGCGGTTTTCATGTTGTCGTAAATGCCACGCTGCGGAATTCCGCCCCACGCCGTAAACGCATGATGATGCGCATCGAACAGCATCTCATGGGTTTGCAAAAGATATGCGCGAACAAAGAAAGCGCGGCTATAACTCAGCTTGAAATGCGCGACTTGGAGCTTCACGCGCTCACCCGCAATCACAGCCCAATCTTCACTCCAATCAAATTGAAATGCCTCACCAGGTTTGAACTGCAATGGGATGTACGTGTGTTTGCTCGCGCCTTTGCTCAACTCCAACTGCTGACGCCGCCACTCTCTGGCGAAGCGAGCAATCGCATCATAGGAACCGTCAAAACCAAGCGCACACAAATCAGCATGCATCTGCTTTAACGAGCGGCATGCAACCCTTCTTTTGGGATACCGGCGGCATGCTGGATAGAAAAAATAATGTAGTGTTAGATCAGCAAGCATTTGATGCGCTGATTCAAGGTGCTACGGGTAAGTAATGACTTAATTCGATATACGCAAATTTTTATTTAAAAGGGAGTCGTCATCCCGCAAGCGAGGATGGCGATGAAGAAGAGCAGTGCTTTGGTATTTTTGTGTCGGAAGGCGCTGCGCATTTTATGTCTTCGCTACTTCGCGTGGAAGCCTTCTGGATCTTTCTATTCATTTTTTGTTTTCTTATTTTTGGGCTAATGATTAACAGTTGTACAGATTTATTTATAAGCTCGAAGTAGGGTATTTTGGGGTTATATTTTAAATATCAATATCCGCTATTGGCGAAGAAAATTATTTCCTTAGTGTGGAACCGTTAACAAAAACGACAACATGATAGCGCTAACATTGTGAGTTGTTGTTATACTTCGATCGTTGACGAGCTAATTTTTCCATCAAGGTTGAAGTTTTGCGTATGAAAAATATTTTTAAATGGCTGTATGTGGTTCTTGTTTCTGGTTTTCTAAGTGCCTGTGGGGGCGGGGGTGGCGGGTCTGATTCAAGCTTTAATACATCGCCGTCATTGTCCAGCGCCAGTGTGGTAATTCAAATAAGCTCGGCTTCATCAAGCGTATTGTCATCATCTAGTATCAGTACTTCATCTAAAGCTTCTTCTCATTTAGCTTCTTTATCTAGCTCTAGCTCTAGCTCTAGCTCTAGCTCTAGCAGCTCATCGCGAGTCTCATCGAGTTTTTCATCGTCCTCCACTTCGTCGCTTGCTTCTTTGTCCAGCGCCAGTATAGGAATTCAAATAAGCTCGGCATCATCAAGTGTATCGTCATCATCTAGTGTTAGCGCTTCATCTCAAGTTTCTTCTCAAGTTTCTTCACATTTAGCTTCTTTATCCAGCGCCAGCAGCTCATCGCAAGTTTCATCGTCCTCTACTTCGTCTTTGCCTAATACAGGCATCTTGCTATGGTCAGACGCAGCCACTTGGGCTTCGTTAAAAAAACCTATTGAAGGAGAGAATGTGGTTATTCCGGCAGGAAAACATTTATTGCTTGATGAGAGTACGCCGAAACTTGGGGCTTTAACGATTGATGGTAAGCTCACCTTTGCTCGCAAAAATGTACATCTGCAGGCTCAAAATATTGCAGTTCACGGTACGCTTGAGGTGGGTACAGAAGCAAATCCATTCCTGCAGAAAGCGATTATTACACTCACCGATACAAACTCAGCCAACAGTCATATGGGTATGGGAACTCGGGGTATTATGGTGATGCATGGTGGTAAATTAGAGCTTCATGGTTATACACCAGAAACCTTGTGGACTAAAATTGACGCACATGCCCCCGATCAAAGCACTTCACTGGTGCTTGAGAAACAAGTCAACTGGAAAGCAGGGGATGAGATTGTAGTTGGCCCAACTGATTTCTTCGAAGCCGCTAATAAAAAATCTGTCACGCAAAAAATAACGGCCTTAAGTGTCTCTAATAAAACAGTTAACCTCAGTAAACCTTTAAACGCATTCCATTGGGGGAGGTTGCAATATGTGACCGACCAAGGAATAAGCCTCACGCCAGACAGTTTAGCTCCTATGCCCGATTTTCAATCAATTTATGGCGTTGAAAAAACTGAGCCGCCAAAAATAATTGATGAAAGGGCGCCAATTGGTAACCTCACACGAAATATTGTGATCGAGGCACCAGATGATGATGTTTGGAAAAATGAGGGGTTTGGTGCTCACGTCATGATTATGCGTTCTTCATATGCTTATGTGTCGGGAGTTGAAATTAAACGAGGCGGACAGAAAGGCCGGCTAGGTCGCTACCCATTCCATTGGCACATGCTCAGCTATGATGGATCAACGCTACTACAAGATGCTACAGGCCAATATTTCAAAAATTCTACAGTGAACGAGTCAGCCAACAGAGGTATCGTGGTTCATGGCACCAATGGCGTCACTGTTGAAAATAATATTGTTTACAATGTGTTGGGGCACGCGGTTTTCACAGAAGATGCCGCAGAAAGAAGAAACGTTTTTAAAGGCAATCTGGTATTGCATGTTAGAAATCCAGAAGCGCAATTTGCGTTAAAAAAACATGAACTCGCTGCTAATGGTAGAGGGTCATCAGGCTTCTGGTTAAGCAATCCTGACAATACAGTTATTGATAACCATGTTGGCGATATTCATGGCATTGGTTATTGGCTCGCCTTTCCTTCCAAGTTGTTCGGTGAGTCCAGGGATGCTTTGTCAACCATCGATAATCTCCCAATGAACCCCAGAAGAATGATGTTTGGGACATTCAAGAATAATACCGCACACAGCTGCGCAGGCGCAGGCTTACACAACGATCATCCTGAAACTGATGATGCTGGTAATACTGGAGATTCAGGATTAAAAGATTATCGAGCAGACGTGACCGAAAGGGAGGTTGTTTGGCCCCGAGATACGTGGAGGCGTTTTGATATAGATGGCTTAAAAACCTTTAAAAATAGATCCAGTATTTGGGAGCGGGCAACTTACGTTAATGTCAAAAACAATGAGAGCGCAGATCACAGCGATCAGCATTTCGCCGGTTCGGGTGATAATGGACTGATTATCAATAGCCTTGCCGTTGGCCGAAGCCTTAATCATGCACAAAACCCTGCAGTTGAAAACAATATGGCTGTGCCATCTGCTTTTGCGTCCTACCATCATACCTATAGCATTATGGGTACGAAAATTGTCAATTTCTCGGCCAATCCATTAAAGCTTTCGGGCGCATTTTCCACTGTCGATTATTATTTACGCCCAGTAGAAAAGGGGCATTGGTTAACAAGAGGTGTGGTACTGGTTAACAGTCATGCTGGCGTAAAGCTTACCCCCAGTCAGGCTAACGCCGAACACATAGTGAGTTCAACAGCTCCTCATTTTAGTCTCGCGGGAGCGATTTGGGATCCACAGGGATTTTGGGGACCAAAAAATAATTATTATGTCTATGACAAACCCTTTTACACCTATGGTAGCGCGGTTTCTGAAGTGGCGCCTTCTGCGGCAGTAAGTGGAGGCGTGAGTGTTAAAGGCCCATTTTACGGCATCAACAGCTTAACGATCAGTGCAGAAAACGGCAGCTCAGAAAACAGAACAGGAATGTTGTTTTCGCGTTATGACGACAATCTTAACCCGGTAGACAGCGTTAGGCTTTATGAGACCAACAGCGTGTTCTTACAAGTGATGAAAAGCGTGGCTTTACAAAAAGGAGGCATTTATACGGTAACTTATCCGGATTTAAATAAACCTTTTAGCATTAATTATAACAACATTACCAATCTACTATCGGCAGATGATGAAGTTGTAGTGGGCTTTGAATTTTCAGGCGACATCAATGCCAAGGTGACAATCAATAGACCGTTCAACGCGATTCTGATTCATACCTATGCAAAAGTGAATAGTTTCAATGAGGTCAAAAACTCAACTACTGAGGCCTTTTGGCAGGACAAGGTTAATGAGTTAGTGTGGGTAAAACTTAAAGGAGGTAGGGTCAATAATCAGCTCGATGATATATTCTGGGAGAATTATGTTTACCAACCTTTTTTATTACGGATAGTAAAGGAATAGTTTGATTGCAAATATAACCAATGCCATTCAAAAAACCTCATTCCCTTTTAACCATATATTAAAGAAGTTATATGTGCTCTTTTACCGTTTTTATAGGGAAAAACTGCGTGCTGCTTGAATTGCAGAACTAATAGCATTTTTTGCTTGAGGGCTATTTTTCCAGCACGTTGAGCCAGTAATATTTGCGCCATGTTCCAAAATATTATTTATGTCAGCCTTAGCCAATTGGGATAGCGTTATAAATCCCATTTGCTCTAAGCGCTCTACAACTTTTGGCCCTACACCTTTAACACTTAGCAATACTGCTTTTTCAGATTCAGAGAATGGCACAGATTTTATTCCTTGTATTGGTTTAACAGTTTATTAAACAGTCTCCACTATACAGCCCACAGGCTTTTATTCCTATTAGTCAGTCAATACAGTTCGTTCCAGAAGCCTATGCTAATCGCAGAATTATTGGCAGCCAAAAAATATTACACGCCTAAAACATCACTAAGCGCAGCCCCCAGCACACCCTTTCGTCTCCACTACACTAAGATGATGACAAATAAGTGAAATGTAGGAAAAGCCTCCGGCGCCTTTCCGACATGATTTTTAAATACCTTGTGCAGTGCCTCGGTACTTTTGTGTCGGAAGGCGCTGCGCTTTTCCAATCTACCCAATAGCAGAAATTGAATATTGTTTTTGTAGGGTGGGTTAGCTGCGAGTTTAACGAGCAGCGTAACCCACGCGGCAGCGGTAAAGCTTCTATGGGGCGCGATAAAAAGCAGTGGTGCCAAGCCTAATTTTTAATAGTTGGCACCACAGTCGCTTATTATGCATGACGTTTGTTTTTGGTTGCACGCCAAGCAGTGTACAAAGAAACTATTGTAGTCAAACGTTTTGATTGAACATCATTTAAAGGAGCACATTTAAGCTTACGATATATGTCTTTATACATATAACCGGAGCGAAAAAAATATGGCCTGCACTCAAGAAAGCAAAATGCCACCTCAATAGTATGCGGGTCACCAGCTAAAATTCTTTCCAGAGCCCCATCATAGCCGCCTATGAAGGCAAGCTGAGGATAACGCTTATGAAACTCTTCGCAAGCTCGTTGCCACTCATTCCTTTTATCTGAGCTTTTTTCTCTAGATATAAATGTTTCATGCACTCGTGCGTGAAGCTTGCGAATTGTTTCAGCATGCTCTTCAATTAAATTCTTAATTTGTATTTGATTCATAGTGCACAAAACCGCGACTTAAAAACTGTCCAAGGAGCGTAGCGACTGGCGCTGCAACGAATTATTATGTGTTTGTATGCACTATTTTATTGGCATACGTATTGCTGCCGAATTTATAACCATTAATATTAGGAGTTAACTATGCAAATTGGAAGTTCAACAAGCGCATTAACGATAATGCCAGCGCAGAAAAGCGGCAACAATGCGCCTCCCAACACAGCCGTTACCGGCAATACACAGCCGCACAAGCCGTTTATTCGTGAACTTGCTGAATCATTTGACCCTAAGAATATGAGCTACAACGAATCTATGGCTCTTGCCAATGCTTTAATGAAAGCTGGAGAAGGTGATTTAAGCTCAGCATTTTTACCTCCACCACTTTTAAAAGTTAATAGCGATGGAAGCGTCAGTGACATGAGAGGAACGCCCGAAGGTGACGCCAAAATGAATGCTAAATTCAATATGTTTGATTTACTTGAAGCTAGGATTAATTTTAATAAAAGTATGAGTATGCCAACAAACTTACTTGAAGATTCTTATTCTTTTTTAGAAAAAATCCAAGTGGCTCGAAATACGCCGAGTATCAGTGAATACACATAACAGTTTATTAAACAGTCCAAACTACACAGCCCACAGGATTTATTCCTATTGGCCAGTCAGGGCGGTTTGTTCAAGAAGCCTATACTAATCGCAGGCTTATCGGCAGCCAAAAAATATTACCCGCTATTACCCAACTCACTCACTCATCTCAATCATCGTCTTATTAATATCTTCAATCTTGGTGCAGCCACTCAGCGCCATCGCCACACGCATTTCATTAGCAAATAAATTTAAAATTTCACTCACGCCTGCTTTCTGTTTTGCCGCTAGCGCATAC
>ENA-UOWO01005271-UOWO01005271.1-activated-sludge-metagenome-genome-assembly--contig:-NODE-5271-length-13790-cov-4.194831_pt1 | contig 13790 bp, 9 predicted proteins | sample MGYA00238148_ERZ761564 | MGnify/ENA primary metagenome ERZ761564 (study PRJEB28885, sample SAMN05720194) | activated sludge metagenome | isolation source: Anaerobic digester | place: USA...
GGGGGGGCGCACCGTTGTTTGCTCTTGGCTGCGAGGTGGTCGTCGCCCGCGGCTGCGAGGTGGAACTGGGCTGTGCCTGACGGCTCGCGCCGGTACTGCCGGCGGAGGTGGAGGAGGCCTGAGGCTTGGACGTGCTCTCCCAACCGCTGCCTGAGTTCTGCGACCACGTACCGTTCTCGTTCTTCTTATACACGGTGTCGCCATTGCTGGCATAGATATCGCCGGTTCGCGTTTTTCCGACAACGCCTTCGCCGTTGTCCGTGTCCCAAGCCACCCGTCCGCCCCCTCCGGCGGTTCGAACGGCCCCCGCGCTGCCGTAATCACCCGAGACATAACCGCCCGCAGCGCCCCGGCCGGTGGTGGGGTTGTAGGCGGCGCCTCGTCCCGCCGAACCGTAGGCGGTATTCACCTGTCCACCGGCAGCCCGGGCGCCCGTGTAGGGATTGTAGGCGGCGCCCTGTCTGGCACTCCCGTAGGGTGTGCTCACCGAGCGGCCCACTGCCGAGGTTCCGGTGTAGGGATTGTAAGCCGCGCCACGCGCCGCGCTGCCGTAAGGTCCATACGCATAGCTCGAACGCGCGTACGTTCCGGTATAAGGGTTGTAGGATGCCGTGCGCCCGGCCCCGCCGTACGGACCGTAGGAGACGTGAGCCGACGCGTAGTAGCCGCCGTAGCCGTGATGATACACGGCCCCGCAACCGTACGAGAAGTGACAGGGCGGCGGATAACAATAGTAGTGGTCGTTGTCCGCGATGGCTGCGCCCAGCAGCATGCCCATGCCGAACATCAGCACGCCGTTGGCGGCCACGTATTGGCCGCTGTAGCCGGAGGTTTGGCTGTAGACCACGGTTGTTGGCGTCGTGCTCTGGACTGTGACGTAGGTGACGTTGTAATTCGGGTTGGACGGCGGAATGGTGTAGATGACGGATGGCACGCTGGTGCAGTACGTCCAGGGCCCACTCGGGGTTGTCGCCCAGAGCCACGCGCCGCCGTAGCACCAGTAGTAGCTGCCGCTGACCAGGAAGACCTGCGCCGGTGTGTTCACGGCGTACTCGACGGCGGTGCTCGGGATGACCACGAATTGCGGCGGGCCGCTGTAGGTCACGGTCTCCTTCACGGGCGCGATCTGAACCGTGGTGGTGCTGGGAATGGAGGCTAGCAACACCGCGTCCTGCGCCTCGCGCGTTCCCGGCACTGACGCCCTGACATAGGCCGCCGCATCATCATCGGGAATCTGCGCGAAGTCCGGTGGCAGGTCCGTGCTGGCCGCCGACCACGGGCCATTGAGACTGCCGCCGCGGAACCATCGCCCCGCCACGAGGAAATAGAGCTTGCCGTCACCGGTGAGCAGGAACAGCACGCTGTCCGTGTTATTCACGCGCAGCAGCTTGGTCCCCCGCACGGGCATGTAGCTGGGCGGCCCCTCGGTGAGAATCATCTCGGCGGGCTCGGTCGTCACGAAGACGGTGGGGGCGACCTTGGCCGGCTTGCCGGGCAAGCGCTTCCGCGCCTCCGACCAGTTCTCGGTTGCTGGCAGGGAGTAAATGGAAGGCGGCACGTTGGCGGCGGGGATCCACGGCCCCTTGAGCACATCCGACGCGGTCAACCAGCCTTCGCCGTTGAGAAGATAATACTGCCGGCTTGCGGCATCGTACAGCACGTCCCAATTGGTGTTCAGCGCGAAGAGCAGATCGGTGCGGTTGGTTTCCACGGGCTTGAACTGCGGTTCGCCCATGAACATCACCAGGATCGCCGGCGTGGTGCTGCTGAAAATCTTCGGCGGGTCGAGGTTGACCTCGACGGCGGGCTGGATCGGTTGCGTGGACGGATTCAGATACGCGATCACACGGTCCAGAGAGAGTGTCGTCGCCTGACCGGAGGGATGGAGTTGTTCAACGGCCTGACGCAACTTCGTCAGTTCCGACTCCGGCACGTTGGCAAAGCGCAACTCGCGCTTGAGCGGCACGATGGCAACAACGCGTGTGCTGTGATCCACGATGGTCAGCGCGCCCACCTCGGCCACGCCAAACTTCTCCTCCTTCGACACGCCTTTCACCGCAATGGCGCAGCGGAAGTGGAGATTTGTGTAGCCGTTCCAATAATCCACCTGCGGCTGATAGACGGTGAGCTGCTGCTTGTCTTTCTTGAAGATGCGTGGCCAGCCGGGGTCGGCGGGCTGAGCCGTCGCCACTAAAACGGGCTGCATCAGTGCCAGACCGAGGCCCAGTGTCAGCAATCTCAATTGCGTGGTCATAGATCGAGTTCAAGTTGCTCAATTCAAGTCGCCGGAACGTCCGGTGATTTCGGAAGCTGAATGCTGACGACAAAGCGGAATCCCCAGTCCGGCCACTTGGCCCACATCCCGGTCGCTCTGAATGGGCACGCCGATCAGGTTGGTGATGGGATTGGGAAGCTTCTTGGTCAAATCCGCGGCCATGGACCGTCTCGGGTTGGAGGGCTGATTTCTCATGGCTGACGCAGGTGGTTTGAACTGCACGAGGAGATGATGTCCCGGAGCTTCTCCAGAACGCGCTCTCCCGAATCGGTCTTCAGAAAATAACCCGCACAGCCAGTGGCCAGCGCCTCGGCGCGTGTTTCCGGATTATCGTGGGCTGTGATGAAAAGGACCGGAGTCGCGTCCCTGACCGCCGCCAGACGGCGGCTCAATTCCGGCCCGGACATTCCTGCCAATTGAGTATCCAGCACCAGGCAATCGAACCGCGGGCGTTTGATGTCCTCGAGAAAGGCCTCGGCCGAGAGATAGCTGACGGGCTGAAATCCAGCGGCGCGCAGCAACCGCCCGAACGAGCGACATACGCTCTCGTCGTCGTCCACGACCGCCACGTATCTTTGGGCCTGGCTCTTCATCACCACGGGACCAGTTTCTCATGGGTCCGGCGGCGGCGGCTACTGCCCTTTGGGGAAGGTCGGAGAAGGGGCCACCTGCCCCTCAAAGAAACCCTGTCTCTTGAACGAGTCGCGTCAATTGGGCGACGGATTGGACCTGCAACTTGCTGGTGATGTGGGTGCGATGCAGCTTGACGGTGCGTTCGTGGATGCCGAGGTCGGCGGCGATTTGCTTGTTGAGCTTGCCCTGAACGACGTGCCGAAGGACCTCGCGTTCGCGCTCGGTCAGCAATTCGAATGGCTGACGCAAAGCCTCGAGCTGCGCGCGCTTGGCCCGGTCCTGTTCGCTCCGGGCCAGGGCGCGCCGCACCGCCGCGAGCAAGTCCGCCTTCGGGGCCTGCTTGGTCATGAAATCCTCCGCGCCGCCGCGCATGGCCTGCACGGTTGTGGGAATGTCGCCGTGGGCAGTGAGGAAGAGGATCGGGAGAGGGCTGCCGGCCGTGATCAGCGCCTCCTGCAAAGCCATCCCGTCCATGCCCGGCATCATGAGGTCTGTGACGACGCAACCATTCATGTCCGGTTTGAGTCCCGCCAGGAACTCGGCCGCCGAGGTGTGGACGACCACGCGGAAGCCTGAGGCGCGCAAGAGCCGGGCCAGGGAGCGTAGGCAGGAAATGTCGTCGTCGACGATGTAGACCGTGGCTTCAGTTGGTGCGGTGAGGGGGGGCATGGGGGAGTGGTCGGTGGTCACTGGTCACTGGTCACTGGTCACTGGTCACTTCCCCCCTGTCGCCATCGGCAAGGTGAAACAGAAGCACCCCCCGCCTTGGGAGGGGTGCTCGACCCACATTCTGCCGTTGTGCGCCTCGATGATGCTCTTCGATATAGCCAAGCCGATGCCCAGGCCGTCTGGTTTCGTGGAGAAGAAGGGCAGAAAAACGCTGGCTGCATCTCGGGTGGCAACGCCCGGACCGGAGTCGTGCACACTGACCTCGACCATTTCCTCTGTGCCGAGCCGAGCTCGTATTGTGAGGCGCCGCGTTTCGGGAGGAAGATGACTCATGGCTTCCATGCCATTGAGGATGAGGTTCAACAGCACCTGCTGCAACTGGACCCGATCGCCCCAGACGGGTGGAACGTCGGGAACGACCTCGAGAGACAGTTGAACCTGGCGCTCGCGGGCGTTGTGCCCGACCAGCATGGCAACCTCCTGCAAGATATCCGCAATCGACAGTTGCGTGCGCTCCACGGTTTGCCGTTTGAGCATGGCTCTCATCCGCTGGATCACGCCGGCAGCCCGCTGATCGTCCTGACGGACATCGGCCAGGATGGCGCGGATTTCGGCCAGGTCCGGCGGCTGCTCTTCGATGAGCACCTCGGCCGCCTCGGCATTGCGGAGGATCGCGCCAAGCGGTTGGCCCAGTTCATGCGCCAGCCCCGAAGCCAGTTGTGCCATGGCTGAAACCCGGTCGGCGTGAGCCAGTTCCTCCCGCAACTGGCGCATTTCATGCGCCACGCGCTCCCGCTCCAGAGCCCGAGTCGTCTTCCGGTGAGACCAGGACCAGACCGATGCGCCGCCCAGGGCGACGAGCAGCACACCCGCACCGAATTGAAACCAACGAGTTTGCCAGAAGAACGGCAGCACCGAAAAGGCAAGGCTTGCGCCGGTCTGGTTCCAGACGCCGTCGTGGTTCGCCGCCCGAACGCGGAACACGTATTCGCCTGGCGGCAATTGATGAAAGCGAACGATCCGATCATTCCCAGTGCTCTTCCGATTCGAGCCATTGCCCTCCAACTCGTACTCGAATCGAACCTTCTCCGGCGCGGTGAAACTGAGCGCCGCGGATTCGATGTCCACGCCGTAAGTTCCCGGCGGCAGCCGAAGCGGCTGCGAAAACGGCGCCCGGAGATGGACCTCGCTGTCGGCCGGTGCGCCGGGACGCTGATTCCCCTTTGCCTTGGACTTGGGCCTGGTGCTTGGCGCGCGATAAGTCAACTGCTCGATCTGGACCGGGGGTGGCTCCGACACGATGCGAAGTCCAATCGGATCGATCGCCGCGACGCCTTTTTGGGTGGCAAACCAAAGCCTGCCTGCGGTGTCGCGCGCGCAGTTGGGCTGTGCCGTGGAACATTCGGCGCTGGGCAAGCCGTCATGCCGATCGAGCACCTGAAGTTCCAAGCGCGGAGCGCGTCGGTCGGCCACGGCGTGAAGTTGCTGGCGGCTGGCGCGCATGACGCCGCGGTTCGATGGCATCCACAGATAACCCTGACCGTCCTCAATGAAACCTCGCACCTCCCGCTCTGGAGGCCCGGAGTCGATTTCAACCCGATCTGTCCTGCCATCGCGCCAGCGGATCAGTCCGGCGGCACGCGTCCCCATCCACATCGTGCCGTCCGCCTCGGCTTGGAAGCACAGGACTCCCCTCAGCGGTCGACCGTCATTGTCGCAGACGGCGGTAAACTGGCCTTTCGCCTGCCGATAAACGCTTTCCAATCCTGCCAGCCACAGACCACCAGACGCGTCCTCGCCGAAACAGGCGATTTCGCCGGGGGGCAAACCTGCCTCCGCGCCAAGCTGTCGGAATTGGCTGCCGTCGTAAACCACGGCACCCTCTCGGGTAGCGATCCAGACGCGGCCCTTGGCATCCTCGAACAACGCAGTGACGTTGGCATCGGTGGCCGGCTTGAGGGGGACCTTCTCGAAGCGATCCTGGCCGCGCCGCACCCAGCAGAAATCCTGGTCACCGTACCAGAGACGGCCCGCCCGGTCCTCGAGCACCGAGAGTCCATAGGCGCTCTGATTGTTCGGTCCAGGCACGATCACCCGCGCGGTTCCGCTCCGATCATGGCGAAAAAGCCCCGCGTCGTAGAGGGCAATCCAAGCGCCCCCATCGCGCGCGAGCGCGATCGATCGAGCCCGTGAAGCCGGGAACCCGGGGGCGAGCGGGACGAACCGTTGCGGAGTCAACCGTCTGAGCCCGTCCCCGTTCGAACCTATCCACAGATTCTCTTCCCTATCCTCGAAGATCACTCGAGTGGCCGTGGTGCCCAACCCATTGGTCGCCGTCCAACGAAGCAGGTCCCCGTCGGGTTTCACTTGGAACAGGCCGGAATCGTAACTGCAAATCCATAGATTCGTTCGGCTGTCTTGGACCATCGACCAGATGCCCCCTTTCAACTGCGAGAGGGACACACCCGAGACCTGGCTGCCGCCTCGGAACTTGAGCAGTTCCTTGGCCAGGAGAACCCAAACCCCGCCGTCGCGCGCGGACGTGCAGGCGACTGCGGAGCGTCCGACCGATGGACTTGGCGCGTGAGCCTTGACCCAACGCTGGCCGTCCCAGTAGCCAACAAAACGGTTCTGTGCCAACCACCACTGGCCTTGTTCGCCCACCGCCGCGATATAGCCCTGGCCCAACTCGCCCGGAGGCGGAGGAAGCTCGGTCAGGCGGTCGTTCTCGACGGCCAGCACATGGCCGTCGAAGGTGGTCATCAGCAGATCACCGTTTGCGCGCTCGGCAAAAGTGCGGACATACTTGCCCGCCCAGCCCTCGTTGGTTCCAATCGAGCGCCATTGGGCGCCCTCTATCACCACCAATCCCGCGACCGTGCTGACCCAGAGCCGGTCGCGCGTGTCCGCATGAAGGTTCACGATTCCGGCGCCGGGCAGTTGAGGCGTGTTGGCCGGATTGAAGACCATGAACCTGTCTCCGTTGTAACGCACCAGCCCGCTCCACGTCCCGAACCAAAGGTATCCATCCCGAGTCTGCGCGATGGCAGTCGCCGAGTTCTCCGGCAGGCCGTCCTCGGTGCTCCAGTGATGGAGGAGGCAGCCCGAGCCCTCGAGCGGATAAGGTGGGGCCTCGGCGCCCGTTGCCCCACCGAGAACCGCCAGCCAGGAGAGCCCCAGGCAAAACCAGGTCCTGTGCATCAGATTCGAACAGACGACGTGCATGCTTTCCGGGATCGAGTCTACTCGATCGCTGCTCATTGAAAAGACCTGTTGGTCACGTGACTTTCCAGTTCTCGTTTTGATATTGGGCGAGTAGGATTGGGCTGTTGCCATGACCGGTCTTTCTCTTTCCATGAATCGAACCTCTCGGCACTTCAACAATGAACACGTCGGTCCTTGAGAAAATGGGGCGTCGCCGGCCTCCTGCCTTGTTGTCAGAGTTGGGCGGGTCAGGGTGTCCGCGCTGCGCGAGACGCCCGGCGAGCGATCAAAGGGCGGATTTGTCGGCGGCTGCGGTGTGGGTCGCCATGCTTGGGTTGGCGGGTCTCCCCTGCCATGCAGCGGACGAGGCGATCGAGATCGAGCCTCGCACACTGATCGAATGGACTTTCGACCGCGAGGGTGATCAGGCCGGGTGGCACGCCAACGATCATTTTGTGCATGTTCGGGTCGCGGGGGGGGCGCTCGAATGCCGGGGCGCCGGGACGGACCCGATTCTCGAGTTGCGGCAGCCGCTCGAAGTGGCGGCCTCAAACCGGCAGGCTCTTGAGGTGCGGCTCAAGGCGAGTCGGGACGGAACGGCCGAGTTTTTTTGGAGCAACACGACTGAGGGGCGGTACGGCGGGTTCAGCCAGGAGAAGACCACACGTTTTCCGGTTGTCGGGGACAACGCATGGGCGACGTACCGGGTGTTGCCTGGCTGGCAGGCGGAGGGCCGGATCATTCGTCTGCGTCTGGACCTGTACGACAGCGCTGAGTTCGCGATCGATGCCGTCCGGATCGTCTCGTGGCCCGAGTCGCAACCGGTTGCTACGCCCGAGTTCGAGTTCCCGTCCGCGGACCGTGACTGGCCATGGATTCGGATGGGACGCATCCTGTCGTTGGCCTCGCCATTGGCGGGTGGCGATCGACTGCGCCTGGGGCCGCCCCTGTCGATCGATGCCGAGGCGCTCGATTACGTTTCGATGTGCGTGACGGTCCCCTCGCAACCCGAGGCTGTGCAACGCGAGGCGTCTCCCGGAGCGCCCCTCGCTGCGCCGCGTGTGACGCTCTGGTTTGCCAGCAAACAGGATTCCGGTTTCAAGAGCGTCGCCGTTCCGGTCCATGCCGATGGACGGAAGCACGTCTACAATGTGGACATGCTGGCCGCCAACGGGTGGCGCGGGCGGATTGTGGCGATCGGGATCGAGCCCACGCTCGATCGTGCCGGGCAACTCGAGTTGCACTGGCTTAAGATTGCCGATCGTCCCCAGGGCCCGGCGCGCTTGAGTGTGGTTTCGCTCGGCCTCGAGCCGGCGTTGCCGCGGGTGGGAAAGCCTCTCAGACTCGAAGCTGTGTTGGCCAACCACGGCGGCGCCCTGGCTGGCGCGGTCACTGGAGAACTGGTCCTTCCCGATGGACTCGCGGTCCGGGGCGGGGACGTGGCGGGCCGGAGCACGCCGCAGATCGATCCGGGGGGTACGGCCACTTGGGAGTGGGCGCTCGTGGGGAAACGGCCAGTGCAGGGGCAGATCGAGTTGCGTCTGCGTGCGGACCAGGCCGAGCCGGCCCAGGCCCGGATCGCGGTGGCTTTGACAGAGCCTGTGGACATTGCTCCTTGCGATTACGTGCCTGAACCGAAACCAGTGCGTGGACCTTACGAGGTGGGCGTCTACTACTTCCCCGGCTGGAAGAGCGCCAGCCAATGGCATCCGATCCGGCCTTATCCGGAGCGGCGTCCGGTGCTGGGATGGTATCGGGAAGGCGATCCTGAGGTTGCGGACTGGCACATCAAGTGGGCGGTCGAGCATGGGATCACCTTCTTGGCCTATGATTGGTATTGGTCGCAAGGGGCGCGGCAGCTCGAACACGCGCTGCACGACGGTTACTTCAAGGCGCGGTACCGCCACTACCTTAAGTTCTGCCTGCTTTGGGCGAACCACAACGCGCCCGGCACGTCGTCGCACGCCGACTGCGTGGCGGTCACCCGCCACTGGATCGAACACTATTTCCGACAACCCGAGCATTTGACCGTCGAGGGCAGGCCGCTGGTGATTATCTTCAGTCCGGATCGCCTCTCCGCCGACCTCGGATCGACCGGCGTCAGGTTGGCATTCGACGCCATGCGCGCAACATGCCGCGAGGCCGGCTTTCCCGGATTGCTGCTTGTTGCCTGTGTGGGCGACGCGGCCCGGGCCCGCCAGGCTGCCGCCGAGGGTTACGACGCGGTCACAGCCTACAACTGGCCTGGACTCGATATGCCTGCCGGCCAGATGGAAGCGCCTTACGCCTCGCTTCTGCCCTCCTATGGGCGAAATTGGCAGCATATCATCGATTCGTCCGGCGTTCCCCTCCTGATTCCGCTCTGTGGGGGTTGGGACAGCCGGCCGTGGCACGGGGCCAACAACCTCGTGCGCTATGGCCGCACGCCCGAACTGTTCCGCCAGCACGCCCAGGACGCCGCCCAACTCCTGAGAGGCACCGCTCACCCCTCACCGCTCTCGACCCTGCTGCTCGTCGAGGCCTGGAATGAATTTGGCGAAGGCTCCTATGTCGAGCCGCATCAGGAATTCGGATTCGGGTATCTGGACGCCTTGCGCGAGGTGTTCACCACCGCGCCCAGGGACCGTGTCGATCTGACCCCCGCGGACGTGGGGCGAGGGCCCTACGATGTTGCGGTGCATGCGATGCCCCAGCCCGTGTGGGAGTTTCGCGAGAGCGATGAGGGATGGAGTCAGACGATGAATCTGGCTGACGTGCGGATCGAAGACGGCGCCCTGATCGCGCGCAGCGCCGGCAACGATCCGGCCTTCTTCGGTCCGCCCATTCAGGCGCGCGCCGACGCGTACCGCACCGCGGTTGTCCGAATGAAACTGACGCGTCGCGATGGGCTGTCTCTGCCGGACCGGGCTCAACTGTTCTGGCGCACGGATCGGTTGCCGGAGGGCGAGGCTAGCAGCGAGCGGTTCGACGTCCTGGCGGATGGCGCGTGGCACGAGTATCGGGTGGACCTCGGTGGAAACCGCCGCTGGCGCAGGACGATCACCCGGCTGCGGCTCGATCCGTGCAATCAGCGGGACACCCAAATTGCCTTCGATCTCCTGCGGCTCGAGCCGTGAGGCGCCGATGAAGCCCGAATTTCGTTGTCATCTCCCCGGTGGTGAGAAATCCGGCCCGGACATCCGATTACGCGCAGCGGTGTGAAATGTCCGGGCTAGATGCGACCCCATTGGCTGTCCACAGGCGGCGAACTGGCTTGGGCCGCAGGTCCGTCAGGCTCGGCCAAGGGCCATGTAGACTTTCCGGATGGCCCTGGCGATATCCTTGACGTCGTCGTCACTGAACGTGGGGTCCATAATGACGCCCCCGGCACGACTGAGGATGCCGATGGTCCGCGGGCAGCACGCGCTGCCGTATTGGACGGCCTGGCCTCGGGCGCTCTGGAAGGAAGGCCAACCGCGATGGACAGTCGCCTTCTTCTCGATCCGCGGGGCGGTAGGCAGGATGACAGAACCGCCCGGCGCCGAGGCCGAGACCCCCTCGGCATTCATGGCCTGGAGGAACTTGTCGCGACGTTCCTCAGTGCCCCAGTCGAGGAAGACCCCTACGCCCAGGTCGCCTTCAAGATCGGGCGACTTGCGCAGTTTGAGTCCGGGGAGGTCGGCGATGGCCTCGCGGACCTTTCGAGCGTTGCCGCGAAGGCCCTGGCAAATGGTCTCGAGTTTCTGCAACTGGCCTCGGAGAACCGCACCGGTGAACTCATTCATGCGAAAGTTGCACGCGGCGAACGCGCCAAGCAGCCCGCCCCCCAGTGCCTCGGTGTAAGGCGAATGCAGCGTGCCGAAGTCGTGAAACCGGAAGGCGCGTTCGAAAAGCTCCGGATCGCTGGTGATCACGGCCCCCCCCTCGCCCGCGGTGATCGTCTTGCTGAGCTGGAAGCTGTTGATGCCGATGTCGCCGATCGTGCCGACATATTTCCCCTTGTAGCGTCCACCGGCACACTGGGCGCAGTCCTCGAGCACCCGGAGGTTGTGCTTCCGCGCGATCTCGAGGATCGGGTCCATGTCGCATGGGCATCCTTGAAGATGGACGGCCATGATCGCCTTGGTCTGGGGTGTGATCTTCCCCTCGATGTCGTTTGGGTCCAAGTCGAAGGACTCGTCGATCTCGGCGAAGACCGGCAGGGCTCCAGAAAGAACGATCGCGTCGTAGCAAGCATACCAGGTCCACGCGGGGAGAATCACCTCGTCGCCCGGCCCGACCTCGAGCGCCGCCATCGCGGTGTAGAGGGCTGTCGTTCCCGAGGTCACCCCGAGAGCGAACTTCGCGCCGAGGTGAGCCGCATACTCCTTCTCGAAGGCGAGGACTTTGGACGATGGTCCTCGCGACCAGCGGAAGGGGACCCTCGACTCGAGGACCTCCAGGAGTTCTTGTTTCTCGACGTCGTCGTAGTACTGCGGTCCATACGGACGAGCCCCGAGGAGCGAGGTTCGCACCGGTTCACCGCCGTCGAGCGCGAGCTTCCGCTCCGCTCCGGCGGCGAGGTTTCGCAGGGGCACTCCCGATCCCACAACGATCGACGCGGTGCCAATGGTTCCGAGGAACTTGCGGCGGTTCGTGACTGGTTCTTTCATGCAACTCTCCGGTGATGCGAATTGTCGGTCTTGCTGGACGGATGATCTGGGCCGAGCCTTCGGTTCAGGTCCTCAGCGCCCTTTCCGGCAGGACAGGCTGCCTCATTCCGACTGCTCCATCGTTTGGATTCATGCCGGCGGCCCGCAGCCTACGCCGTGACCCCCATTCGTCAACACGGGACTCGATCATGCCTCCACCTTCGCGGCCGGATTGGGCAAGGCGAGGATCATCGGGCTTCCAACGCTCGATGGCTATTGCGCCCCGAAGCAGTAGACGCCGCCGTCTTCGCTGCCGACCACGACCAGGCCGCCCGCGACGGCGGGCGAAGCGGTGATCGCCTGGCCGATTTCGTAGTGCCACAGTTCCTTGCCATCCGCGATCGAGACGATGTACAAGCGTCCGTCATCCGAGCCCACAACCACCTTGTCTCCAGCCACGACAGGCGAGCTGTCGACTTTGCCCCGAGTCGCGAATGTCCAGAGCGGTTTGCCCTCCGATTTCGAGACGCAATGCAGACGCTTGTCGCGCCCGCCAAACACCACCTTGTCCTCGGTGACCGCGGGCGAGGCGAAGTAGGGGAAGTTGCGATCGCGATAGGTCCAGACCCTCTCGCCCGTGTCGATGTCAACGCAGAGAAACTCGTTGTCATAATGTCCGAAATAGGCGCGGGCGCCCTCCAGCGCCACGGATCCCGCGATGTAAGCCCCGGCCTCGACTCCCTTGACCTGTTCTCCCTTTGCCAACCCGATCACGTGCAGAATGGCGTCGCATCCGCCGAAGACCGTCTGTCCGGCGGCGACGGCGGGTGAACCGTTGATGTAGTTGCCGGTTTCGTACACCCAATTGCTTTTGCCCGTGGCTCCATCGACGCAGTGGAGTTTGAAGTCGTAGCTGCCAGCCAGAATCCACACCCCCTGGCCGGTCGGGGCTTTGACCCGGTTTGGCGCGCCCAGAATGCGGTCCTCGGTCTCGTACTTCCACGCCAAACGCTCGTCCCGCGCCCCGACCGCGTAAAGGAAGTTGTCGCTCGAGCCGAAGAAGACCCGGTCTCCGTGAACCAGCGGCGACGATTCGACAGGTCCGTCGGTCTTGAAGGACCAGACCTTGCGGCCCGTTGCCAGATCGAGGCTGTAGAGGTGAGCGTCATCCGACCCCACATAGACTCGTCCGTCCACGATTGCCGCCGACGATTTCACGGGGCCTTCAGTTTTGAACTGCCAACGGCGGGCGAGCACCTCGGGCAATTGGCCCTGGGCGACGCCCAACAGGGCGGGACCGCCCCGGTACATCGGCCAATCGTTGGTGGCGCCTGCGGCGCAAGAGGCCGGGGCCAGAGCGATTGCTGCGGCAAGAAACGCGGCATTCATTCAGCGCGACAGTATTGTCGGGGGCCGGGGTTGGCAAACGAAATGCCGCAATTGGCAGTTGACTTGGCCGGTTCGTTTGCTAGCCTCCACGCCCTTTGATCTGAAGGCTTCATGAAGACGTATTTGCCGAAAGTGAATCTGGACGCCCGCAAGTGGCACGTGGTTGATGCCGAGGGCAAGGTGTTGGGACGCCTCGCCGTCGAGGTGGCCAACGTCTTGCGCGGCAAGAATAAGCCAATCTACACACCGCATCTCGATGCCGGTGACTTCGTCGTCGTGATCAACGCCGAGAAGGTGCTGCTGACCGGCAAGAAGGAGACCGACAAAGAGTACATGTCGTACTCGGGCTGGAAGGGCGGCGAGAAGCGCCAGACGGTCGCCCAAATCCGCGCCCGGCACCCCGAGCGCCTCATCCTGCACGCCGTCAAGGGGATGATCCCCAAGAACCGGCTGGGCGACGCCCTGCTGACCAAGTTGAAAGTATACAAGGGCAACCAACATCCCCACGGCGCCCAACAACCCGCCCCGATGACCATCAATAACTGAACGCATTATGAGTGAGGTTACCGAATTTCTCGGCACTGGCCGCCGCAAAACCGCTGTGGCCCGAGTTCGTCTCGCCCCCGGCACAGGCAAGATCACCGTCAACGGGCGGACCTTCGAGAAGTACTTTGTCGTCGAGACCCACCGGGCATTCGTGATGCAGCCGCTGCTGGCGATCGAATCGACCGCCAAGTTCGACGTCCGCGTCAATGTCACCGGCGGCGGCCCCAACGGCCAGGCCGGCGCCGTCCGCCACGGCATCTCCCGCGCCCTGCTCAAGGCCGACAGCGCTTTCCGCCCAACTCTCAAGGCCCAGGGGCTACTGACCCGCGACCCGCGCATGCGCGAACGCAAGAAGTACGGCCAGCCCGGCGCCCGCAAGCGCTTCCAGTACAGCAAGCGGTAACGAGGCACGCCTCGGACCGATCCGAATCTTCATTCAGCCTGACGGGCAGGCCGCTGCCTGT
>ENA-UOWO01005272-UOWO01005272.1-activated-sludge-metagenome-genome-assembly--contig:-NODE-5272-length-13785-cov-8.452221_pt1 | contig 13785 bp, 15 predicted proteins | sample MGYA00238148_ERZ761564 | MGnify/ENA primary metagenome ERZ761564 (study PRJEB28885, sample SAMN05720194) | activated sludge metagenome | isolation source: Anaerobic digester | place: USA...
GACCCAGAGTGAGCGGGAGCGCGCAGCCTGCCCAGGCTGAGATGGACCGGACCGACGCGTGGATTTGCACGAATCCCAACTGCAAGAAGGCTAATCCGATTGGCACCCAGTTTTGTGTCAAATGTGGGACGAGGATTGGGCTGGAATGTCCAAGCTGTGGTGAATTTGTTGAGATCTCCAATAAATTTTGTTCCAAGTGCGGCGTTAACAAGGCTGAGTTTTTTGAAATAGATAAGATAAAACGTATTCAGAGCTTGCAAGAAAAAATTAAGGGTATCCAGACTGAGATACAGCACGCCGAAACGCATCCCAGCTGGTATTGGAACAAACATACCTCCTCGATTTATTGGAGCAATAATACAAAGATAAAGTCTCGCCTTGCCGGTGCCGCAGTGGTGGTTTTACTCATTGGGGTTATCTTGTTATATGTCAGCACTCGCAGCCAATCAGGAGCTCAGGCAATATTAGGTCTTCTCTTAGTTGTTCTGTCGGCGATAGGATTGTTAGTAGCAAGGACTAGAGTGAAGCGAGATATGGTTTCTCAATATATCTCAGCAGTAGTGAGACCCCAAATTGACAAAGTAAAGCAAGACATCGCCGCTGTTCAGCATGAAAAATACGGATAGGCATATCCTTTGTGACCATATCCGACAATAATATATAAACTTTGAGGAGAAAAATCATGAACAATTATTACGACCTGCTCAACATATCACAAGACGCCAATCAAAGTGAGATCGAAACAGTTCTCGACGACCAATACACCAAGTGGCGCGCGCTGGTCACACATCACGATAACAATGTGGTCGCCCAAGCTAACCAGGCGCTTAGCCAACTGGAGGAGATCCGCAACACGTTGATGAACCCCGAGAAACGCCGGGTATACAACAACAGCCTCTTAGCCAGTCAGGGCAATGTGGCTGGTCTGGCAGACCCGGACATCTTGTTGGCACAAAACCCTGTTGGGCATGTCATGGCACCTCCCAGACCCAGAGTGGGCGGGGGCGGACAGGCTGCCCAGGCAGAGATGGACCGAACCGATGCCTGGATCTGCACGAATCCCAACTGCAAGAAGGCTAATCCGATCGGGACCCAGTTTTGCGTCAAATGTGGCACGAGGATTGGGCTTGACTGTCCAAGCTGTGGTGAATTCGTTGAGATCTCCAACAAGTTTTGTTCCAGTTGTGGTGTCAACAAGGCTGAGTACTTCAAGAAAAATCAGGCGGAACAGCTCCAAAGCCTTCAAGAACAAATAAAGGATTACCAGGCTGAGATACAGAATGCTGAAACTAATCCTAAGCAATATTTTAGAGCAAAAGCATATGCAATCAAGGGCAATGCAAAGGTAAAGACTCCCCTTGGTAACATTGCATCAGTGGCTTTAATTCTTGGGATTGCCTTGGCATCCAGTGGCAGTTGCGGCGGAGAATCAGGCCTAACTGCGATAGGGATACTGTTAATTGTTGTATCAGCGGTTGGAATATTTTATGCCTCGAACAAAGCAACGCAAGAATATGTTTCTCGATACGTCGCAGATGTTTTGAGACCCCAGGTCCAGAAATTAAAAGACGACATCACAATTGTGCAGCACGAAAAATATGAGTAGGAATAATCTTTTCTGCTGTTATTCCTAAGGAATAGAATAATTAGACTTCGAGGAGAATTTTCGTGACCAATTATTACGACTTGCTCAACATATCACAGGACGCCAATCAAAGTGAGATCGAAACCGTGCTCGATGATCAATACACCAAGTGGCGCGCGCTGGTCACACATCACGACAACAACGTGGTCGCCCAAGCCAACCAGGCGCTTAGCCAACTGGAAGAGATCCGCAATACGTTGATGAACCCCGAGAAACGCCGGTCATACAACAACAGCCTCTTAGCCAGCCAGGGTAATGTGGCAGGGTTGGCAGACCCGGACATTGTATTGGCACAAAACCCAGTGGGGCATGTCATGGCACCTCCCAGACCCAGAGTGGGCGGGAGCGGGCAGGCTGCCCAGGCTGAGATGGACCGAACCGACGCGTGGATCTGCACGAATCCCAACTGCAAGAAGGCTAATCCGATCGGGACCCAGTTTTGCGTCAAATGTGGCACGAGGATTGGGCTTGACTGTCCAAGCTGTGGTGAATTCGTTGAGATCTCCAACAAGTTTTGCTCCAGTTGTGGTGTCAACAAGGTTGAGTACTTCAAGAAAAACCAGGCGGAACAGATCCAAAGCCTTCAAGAACTAATTAAGGAAACCCAGGCTGAAATTCAGGAGGCTGAAACCAATCCCAAAAAGTATTACAAAGCAAAAACTTATCAGCTAAAGCAAGTATTTGTATCCATAACAGGTTCAAATATTGGAAAAGCAATTTTCGTGGGGGGATGGCTCATGTTGATGCTTGGAGCTATTGCTGATGAGTCTGGAATTGTTTCTACAATTGGTTTTCTGCTGATTCTGGTCGGGCTTGTTCTAATGATTATATTCAAAGGAAAAATGAAGACAGAAAGGGTATCCAATTACATTCAAAACACTCTCCAACCGCAAGTTACAGAGCTGCGAAAAAATATCTCTGAAATTCAAGCGCAAAGATACGGGAGTTAGCTTACGAGATAATGATGGGTTGGTTTTGTGATGGTATTGTTGATTGGTTCGTTGCCGAAAAACGAACAAACTAGGAGATTGGCGAGGAGGTCTAATGACACATTGGACAATCTACACCACTCAGAGAATAAAATGATAAGTCTTTGTAATCAAAGGAAATCATGAAAAATATCTATCCGTATATCTTCACCAGCGAACATACCCTGGTCAACCAGGCTTACAGTTTCGATAATCAGAGCGGTGTAACATACCGGGCAATTGAAGGCGTACATGCCATCTGGGCTGCCCGGGTTCCCTTCTTACCTCTGATGCGTTCTGATGATCTAATACGCGTTGGTAATAGCCGCATAGCATTGATTCAGCAAAGACAATTTCGTTTCATTTACGATCTCGCACGTATCCGCGAAAACCAATCCACCTTTGTGTTGCGCTTTATTTCAACACCCAACCCCGTTATCGGGCAGCCGAACCTGATCGACATTATCTTTTTGGCTAAATCCTTCTCCAAAACACCATCCAACGCGCTTCAGTATGGTGAGGCACTATGGGAAAGATTTTCAAGCATATTTCCCACCGAAGATCCCTTTGGCTACCCGCTTGACCCGGTAACCAGTGAGGAAGAGTTCTTTCAATACTACGAGCCGATCCCTTTTGATTCCCTGCGGAGTGAAAACCTGCTGGAAATTCGGAAATATGAGGATATGCCAATCCGCAGCACCGCCCCCACTGCCCGGGTTGAGAGAAAAGGGGATTACATTGCGCATCCTTTTGTGCCCAGTCAGAATTCCAACCCGATGAGCCGCTTTTTTATGGCATTGGCATCACAGCCCGAAAAGTGCTTTGTGGATATCAGTTTGCGCCCGACGAAGATGTTCGATCAGGAAATTTACAATGTAAGTTTCATGGTTGGTCAGTTTAAGAAGACCGCCTCAGAAGATGATGATGTCACCGAGGAATATATCCGAAAACGATCTCAGATCGGCGTTTATGTGTACGACAATCTGATGATCGAACGTGAGCAGTTACTCATGGTGAGAGTTCATATTGTTGGAGAGTCCAGTGTTCCCAGGGGTCTTGTGGAATCACTTGGCTCAGAAATGATGGGAAACGCAGCCAATAAGTACCCAACCTCCTGGGTGGCTGCCCAACCAGTAGACAACGTCCAGTTAACGACTGAAATTAACAATATCAAGAATCTGGAACATGATGTCTGGGGCTTTACGATTGCAGCGGATCCATTGAAGAGACTGCGATATCTGGCAACAGCCCAGGAAGCTTATGGGGCTTTTCGCCTGCCCATTCCTCCTGAATCGGGATACCTGCCGGGCATCCTGGTAAGAAATGAGCCTTTCATTTCTCCAATTGATGGGTTGGAAATGAGAGAACAAGCCCGTGCTAACCAGGACAATATTGCTGAAAATTCCAAGAGAATCCTAGAACAAAAGCGTATTTCCATCGGCCAGATCTATCATCGCGGAACTGCGACGCAAGAAGAGTTCACCATTCCTGTCCGGGATCTCACACGCCACGCTCTCATCGCTGGTTCAACAGGTTCTGGTAAAAGTACCACCATTAAACATATTCTTTCACAGCTCTGGACCAAACATAAGATCCCGTTCATGGTGCTTTATCCAATCGACAAACCCGATTACCGCGAATTACGGGGATTTCAGGAATTAACCAACGATTTGTTGATCTACACCGTCGGAGATGAAACAACCTCCCCGTTCCGGTTTAATCCTTTTGTGGTGCCTAAGGGTATATTGTTAAAAACCCATATTTCCAGATTGATGCGAGTTTTCGAGTCTGCATTCTCATTGGTAGAACCGCTTCCCATGATCTATCGGGAAGCGCTTCGGATGATCTATCGAAATAAAGGATGGAACGTTGCCCTGGACAGGGGTGGAACTGAGTTGGAATTCCCCATTATGTCTGAATTCTTGGAGGCAATCCAGGAAATCACCGAAAAACTGAATTACAGCGGAGAAACGCGCGACAATGTCCGTCAGGCTTCTATCATCCGCATTGGTGATTTACTCGAAAACGTAGGCTATGCGATCAACGTGCGTGAATCCATGTCCTTTGAAAAGATCATGAACAAGCCAACCATCATGGAGTTGGGGAGAATTGGCTCTACGGATGATATTTCTTTAATCATGGGCTTTCTGCTCGTTTGTTTTTCAGAAGCAGTAGAAATTAACCCCCGACCACTCGACTGCCCCCACATCACCATCGTGGAAGAAGCTCACCGCCTGATGTCAGAAGGTCACCCCAGTGCAGAAGGACGAGGAAACGCCCGAGGCAGTGCGGGTGAGGATTTCGGAAATATGCTCGCCGAAGTGCGCGCCTACGGCGAGGGGATTGTCATTGCTGAGCAGATACCAACAATATTGGTCAAGGGTGCAATTGGAAATACCTATCTAAAAATCATGCACTGGTTGGAAGATGCTCCAAGTTTTGAACTTTTTTCCACGATAACCAACTTGAACAAAAATCAACAGGAATACGCGCGAACCCTAAAACCTGGTTTTGCGGTTGTTCGGAGTATGTTTGGTCAGCCTGTTCATATGAAAGTACCTGAATTCGGAGATCAGAAAGGTTTTAACAAAGCGCTTTCAAAGGCTATTGATGACAAATCCATACGCGAGTTTATGGTCGGTCAGAACCAAAAACTGGATTTGGGAAACGTCGAAGTTGTCGACTGGACGAATTCCATCATCGCTGAGGTAAAACAAGACCGGCAAAAACTGCCATCAAATGTCATACGCTGGGCTCTCAATGCTCCCATGCAAACCTGTTTTCTGTGCCCCGGTCGGGAACAATCTGAATGTAAATACAAACTTACAGTCGATCGTCAGATTTTACAGAAACCTCAAATCTACGAGCGATTTTCCGCGCTTATTAGCCAGGCTTTGATGAAAGAAAATGTCAGTGACGTAAAAAACATTGTTAAAGAACTGCAGGATGGGATCCGAAGTCGTTGGGCCTCCCTCACAGAGGATCAGGTGAAGGGTTGGACTTACTGTTTCCTGGCGCATGAAGCCACAAGAATCACAAGCTTGGATTCTGTTCCGAATGAACAAAAAGCAAGGGCAAAGAATCTACTCCGAATAATTAGTGAATAATAAGGGAGACGAACATGGATGATAATTTTTCCGTCGCGGATGATGATGTCGAAATCGAGGATACTGGTGGGGATGTTAATTGGGAAAACGCTTCAGATGATTTAATCGCGGTTGAAGAACCCGATACAAGTCTGGATGAAAGCCTCCCACCAACAGATGTTGCCACCACCGAAGATTTATCAGCAGCAGACACTCCGACCGATGAAACTCCAAGTGACGAAGAACAACCATCAGGTAGTTACTTAACGGGTGGGGTAGAAAGTATTGCGACAACTGAATTAGGGTTTGACCGAAGGGTGGAAACCGGACCAGAAATGCCAGAAAGAGAAATATGGGGAGATACAATTGAGGAAGAAGAAGGTGGAAGTGGTAATCCGGAAATGATGGGCTAATTAGTCAAGGAGGATAAATGGACTCAGATTTAAATGAGCAAATGGACAATACTCCGGATTCTGCAAGCGAGATACCAGTTGTAACTGATCAACAAGACGATTTTGCGCTTGAAACCGAAGGCCAAATCGTTGATGCAATCGAATCCCTGAATAACATACCTGAAATTCAACCTGACAGCTGGGAAAATCTCGACGTTTCTGAGAGATTGGCCTCTCTTCAAGCGGTTGAAGGAAGTATGGCTGAGATTCAAGGACGTCCAAGCGTTCCTGTGATTCCGGTTGATCTTCCGCCAGATCAATACGGAGGATGGGATGGAGAAGCAATTACGATCAACGCCAATCACCTGGCAGGAGATAAGCCTGTTTCTGAAAATGTGGACACAATTGTGCACGAAGGCAGGCATGCTTACCAGTCTTATGCAATCAGTCATCCCGAAATTGTTTCAGATCCGGCGGTTGTTGACGCGTGGAGAGAAAATATGGAACCCGGAAATTACATTGATCCTTCATTAGACCCTGAAGGATATGTGAACCAGCCCGTGGAAGCAGATGCCTGGGGTTATGCAGCCGCGATTCAGGATGGCGTATATGGAAAGTGAGTGTTTTATGGAAAAAGAAGAGATCATCAGGCACCTTGTTGAAAAGCAGGAATATCCGGAAAAAACTGCAGAGGGTGCAGCTCAAAAAATTATCAACGCTCGGGAAGACATAAAATTCGCCATCGAGAAATTTTTAGTGTCGAATGAACTAACCAATATTCAAGTGGAAGAGTTCGACGTTGAGAACTTGGTTCAAGACTTCAAGTTACATCCCGTTGGCGCTTATCTTTGGCTGGATTGGTTCACAAGGGAGCCGGTTCTCGCGAAGAGGTTCCTGCAAAAAGGTCATAGTCGACCAAAGCTAAAGAACACGTAGAGGTAGTTACTTGCGGGATGTAACCGCAGTTAATGACATCCTTCTGAACAATTACTGTTGAGAAGTAGTGATGATGCTTACTGTCACAGAATAGTCTGTCTGATAGCTTGATATTACCTAAACTGAAAGTACCTGGGCTTTCCTTCAATATTTGACAAAAAACAAACGACCCTTCTCAGGGTCGTTTGTGGATTATTTACGAGGTTATGACAAAGGAGCGCCTTGCCCGCCAGGCGTTTGGGATTGGGCATAAGCCTGCCCGGTTAGATGTGCGATGATCAGTTGAGAGTATAACCCGGTGACGATTGCGCCAATAGCCAAGACAATTCCACCTATCGGGGCGATGATCACGCTGCAAAGAATGCTTCCACCGATCACAATCAGCCAGGCTCCGAAGTTGTTCCTGAGCATGCTGAAAATATTCTTGAATTCGAAAGCCGCGCTAATCCGTTCCTTGACAGCGAGGTTTGCATTCACAGCCGGCATCAGAATTGTCAGCAAGATCGCATACACCAGGATCAGCAAGCCAGCGAAGATGGCTAATGCAATGGCAAACCATGTCGTGTTAATGCTGTTTTCAGTCAGTGCCAGCGGGAGGAACAATAAGGTGCTGACGATGATGATTGGCAATGCATAGACCAGGTTAGCCACGAAAATCTTAAATCCTCTGCCCAGATCTGCGCCAAACTGAAGCTCAGGCAGGGGCTCCGCCTGTTGTTCCGCCACGTTGCGAGTGACGTGAAGCAGGTAACCCGCAACCACCATCCAACCAATGACGGGGATCAGAGTAACCAAAAGAGGGATGACCAATTTCTCGAGCCAACGTTGATCATCAAAAATATACGTAAAAGCCTTTGTAAAATTCATAGTTTATCCTTTTGGAATAGTTAGAGCAAATATTTTGAGATTATTATAGTCCAAGCCTCGTCCGAACTGCAAAGACGATGCCTGGGGACGTGCAACAGTGTGATGGATAACGATTAAAGCTGGGCAAACTCGTCCACGTTGAGCACAAAAACAGTGGCTTTCTTTTCCTGCGGATTCCGGGTATCGGAGCAGTTTTCGCGCAGGACCTCAAGCGCTCGCGGCACGCGTTCGTCTTCTACGCCGATCAAGAGGGTACTCCGTCCACTGCGCAAAAAGCCGCCGGTGGAGGCAATCTGGGTTACCCGAAAATCTTCAGCTGTCAACTTTGCAGACACACGCTCGTTGTCGTCATCTCTGATAATTGCAATAATCAGTTTTTTCATCCGATTTCCTCGTAGTGTTCAATATCCAGATCAAAAATGGTCACGCCGCCAATCTGCACCTCTGTTGGGATCAGCGATCCCATCGGCAGATTGTCGAGCACGGGTGAAACGTAGCCGATCCGGCGCCCCGCGACATCCTGTAGAAGCTGACGGAGTTGACCCGTCTCATTCTCCGGGCAGCCAATCAGAAAAGTAACGTTGCGTTCTCGCAACAACCCTCCCACGCTGGGTAACCTTGCAAAGGCGTATCCCATCTGCTCCAACGCGTTTTCCACGTTATCGCTATCCGGTCCGGTAACGATTGCCAGAAGCATTCTTTGATTGGTTTGACCGTTTTCAGACATGAGCACGCTCCCGTTTCACATTATCTATTTTAGCTTAAAAATAGGATCATTCAAACCAATTAACCACCATATCCTCAAGATCGTCCATGTCCACTTCGGTTTCACTCACAACCTTGCCAAAGACAGATCCGCCAGCCTTGCGGGTGGAGTCCCGATTGCCAGTCTTCAGTGGATGCCACCAGGGCAGATCCTTTCCTTCGGACACAAGGTAGTAGGCGCAGGTTTTGGGCAGCCAGTCGATATGATAAACCAGTTCAGGGGTAAGCAGGATGCACTCAGGCACGTTCTCGTGGCGGTGCTCATAGTCAGTGCAAAAGCAAGTTTCCATGTCCATGTAGCGGCAGACAACGTTGGTAAAGCGCACGCCGGGAAGGCCAGGCTCACGCAGCTTGAACAGGCAGCACTTGGAACAGCCATCACAAAGCGCTTCCCATTCCTCGTGGGTCATATCCTCCAGTTTTTTGTGCAGCCAGTAATTCTTTTCCATCTCACTCCTTGTGTTCCGGAAATAACTCTGGATTCACGAATGGGATCAGGGCGAGTTTGACTGCTTCCGCGTAAAACTGGCTGCGGGTTACTCTATCATCAGTCAGCAAGCCCACACCTCCCCTCTCGCGCTTTGAACCGGACACCCCGAAGATGAAATCATCTGCATCGCCGAGCTCCATCCCCTGCCTGATCAAGTCGCAAATCGCGCTGGGCAGCTCGTAGCTGGCTGAGCGTGCTCTGCCGGCTAGCTTCCTACCCAACGCCACCACCCAACAATAAGAAAGGTAAGCATCGGGCTCGCCTGGCACGGGCTGCAGTCCGCCCTCGATGCCAAGCCAAAAATCTGCCTCTGGCTCAAGCTCTCGGGTAGCCTTTGCGCGGTTGGCAGCACCAGTCAGAGTTTCATGGTCGCTTAAAGGCTGAGCGCTCACACCAGAGGGCACGCTTACGGGTTGCACCTCGAAGCTAACTTCGGGAAAAAAGCTCGCAAACGCAACACTCACCGCTTCCAACTTGGCTGGGTTCCGGGAGCCGACAACAATCTGCATCTCGCTCACAGTCCTGCACGCTCTTGCAGGACACCTTCGAGCTTACCCATCAAGCTCTCCACCTCTTCGCGCAGCGCGTCTGCCTCAGCCACGAATGCCTGCGCGTCTGGATCCTGCTCGTAACCTTGCAGGTTGATCTTCACGTTCAATCGGGCAGCTTCGAAACCAGCTTTGGCGAGGTGCGCGCCAGCGGCAGCATCTGAAATGCAGTTTAGGTTGCCAATCTCTGCCATCCGCGCGGTCATCCTGAGCACCTCCACGCAGTCGCGCGCGGTTTCCAGCGGCACCTGTGCGGCATAAAGGCTGGCTACGCGAATAGCTTCATTGCGAGCAGCAATCTGGGCTTCGTCCGCTTTGGGCAGTCGCCGCGCCACCAAAATGCCGTCGAAGGCTTCTGCGTCGTGCTGAATCGCCGCGGTCAGGCGGGTTCGCAGCGCCTCACCCTCTTCAATCACCTGCCAGCTTTCCGCTTCCGCAGATGCATATTTGGGCTTCCCTACCGTCAGGCGCGCTACCATCAGCGCCAATGCGGCTCCAAGCGCCGCGGTATGGGCTGCTGCCGATCCACCCCCGGGTGCCGGGGTGCCTTCCGCCACCTGGTCAATAAAGTCAACCTTGTTGCCGGCAGCTGACTCCCCTTCTTCATTAAAACCAAAAAGCCGATTTTCGAGCAGTTGCTCGTTCTCAAAACCATCCATCTGCATGTAGTAGCGAGCCGCATTCACCATCGCCTGCGAAGGCACCAACCCGACAATCTCTGAGTGGTGAATGCCAACGCCGTAACGCTGGGCTTCACGCCGAATGAATTCAGTCACTTGCGCCATCGGTGAGCGGTGGAAGTTGGTCAGGTTCATCGAAACTTGCGCCAACCCTTCCACCAAAACGCCCATGCCCTTCACGTAATGGAAACCGCCGGACGAGTTGCGCACGCGCCTGGCAATCTTCTGGGCGATGCTGACATCGGGAGTGTTTAGGAAGATGTTATACGCAATCAAAGGCTGCCGTGCCCCAATCACGGTTGCTCCAGCAGGTCCCAAACGCCTGGGTCCCAGGTCGGGTTCGCGATAGGGGTCGGTGGCGATGGTCTCTTTGATGCCCTCGAATTCTCCGTGCCGTATGTCTTCCAAGTTCACGCGATCTTGTCGGATAGCAGCATCCTCGTAAAAATAGACCGGAATGTCCAGCGTTTCTGCCACGCGCTTGCCCAGTCGGCGCGCCATCTCGACGCATTCCTGCATGGTCACGCCCGCAATCGGCACAAACGGCACCACATCCGTCGCCCCCATACGCGGGTGTTCGCCTTGGTGATGGTTGAGATCGATCAACTCCGCAGCCTTGGCAATACCAAGGTAAGCGGCTTCCTCCACCGCATCCGGCGTGCCAACGAAGGTCAAAACGGTGCGATTGTGGTCCACATCCGAGTGCCTGTCCAGCACGCGGACGCCATTGACGCTCGCGACTGACGCAATAATCTTGTCCACCACTTCCGGGCGGCGGGCTTCTGAAAAGTTAGGAATGCATTCTACAATTTTGGGGGGCATGGCTTCTCCTTCGATAGCAATGCTTTATTATAACAACCCCGGCAGGGTTTATCAAAATCGGCACGATTCTGTGTTTCTCGAAAAATAAAATGCCTTGGAGGGGCAATATTCGGAAGTTGAATTCAGAAATTCTTTAGAGCCGCTTGACATTTGTTTACAAAAGTTGTAATATGGATATATAAATTTTTGTTTTCCCGGAGGTACCCATGTCCAATTTGCCAATTCGTTGCCCAGTCTGTCAAGGTCCTATGAACGTGCTGGTCTATTACTGTCCCGAGTGCGATATTACCGTTGAAGGAGAGTTTGTCCCCGAGGCGGATCCACTGCACAGGCTCAGCGATGAACAGCGCAATTTCCTCCTTACCTTCGTCACTTGCGAAGGTAAACTCAACCGCATGGAAGAAGTCTACGGTCTCTCCTATCCAACCCTCAGGAATCGTTTGCTGGAGTTGATCCAGGCTCTGGATTACACCCCCAAACACATGTAAAGAATTTTTCGCCTGTATCATTTAGCGGCTGCCTCAGCCGCTATTTTTGTTCTCTCGGCGAGGAACGTAAAAGGCTGGTCAAAATTCGACCAGCCTTTTCAATCATTTACCTAAGGGTCTAGTACATCCCACCGCCCTGGGGCATGGCCGGAGCCGCGCCTTCGGGAGCGGGAATATCGGTGATCAGAGCCTCGGTGGTGAGGATCATGGCAGCAATCGAAGCTGCGTTCTCGAGCGCGCCGCGGGTAACCTTGGCGGGGTCGATCACACCGAGCTGCACCATGTCGCCATACTCTTCGGTCAGAACGTTGAAGCCGATGTGGCGGTTGTTCTGCGCGGCCTGGCGCTGGCGGACGTTTTCCACGACCACAGAGCCATCCTTACCGGCATTCTCGACGATTCTCTTCATCGGAACAGTCAGGGCGTTGCGAACAATGTTGATACCGATCTGGGCATCTTCCTGTTCAAGTTTCAGATCCTTGAGCGCGTCCACTGCGTTCACGAGCGCCACACCGCCGCCAGGTACGATACCTTCTTCAACGGCTGCGCGGGTCGCGGAGAGCGCGTCTTCCACGCGGTGTTTCTTTTCTTTCAGCTCGGTCTCGGTGGCTGCGCCAACACGGATGATGGCAACCCCGCCGGAGAGTTTCGCCAGGCGTTCCTGGAGTTTTTCGCGGTCGTAATCGCTGGTGGTGTTGTCGATCTCAACGCGGATCTGCTCAATGCGACCCTTGATGGCGTTGGTGTCGCCCTTGCCGCCAACGATGGTGGTGTTATCTTTGTCGATGGTGATCTTCTCAGCGCGGCCGAGGTCTTCGATGGTCGCGTTTTCCAGCTTGCGCCCGGTCTCTTCGGAGATAACGGAAGCGTCGGTCAGGATCGCGATGTCCTGCAGCATAGCCTTGCGGCGATCGCCAAATCCGGGGGCTTTGACAGCCACGACGTTCAAAACGCCGCGGATCTTGTTCAAAACGAGCGCAGCAATCGCTTCGCCGTCCACATCTTCAGCAATGATGACGATGTCGCGCTTGCCGACCTGGACCATTTTCTCGAGCAGGGGCACGATGTCGTTGGCTGCGGAGATCTTCTTGTCGTAGATCAAAATGTATGGGTCCTTGATCTCAGCCTGCATGTGCTCGGCGTCGGTCACGAAATAGGGGCTGATGTAGCCGCGGTCGAACTGCATACCTTCCACGTACTCGGTCTCGAATTCGAGCGCCTTGGATTCCTCAACGGTGATGACGCCGTCTTTGCCGACTTTGTCCATCACGTCCGCGATCAACGAGCCAATCTGCTCGTCCTGGGCGGAAATGGTGGCAACGTTGCCGATCTCGGCTTTGGTGGTGATGCCGATCGCCTGGCTCAGGATCGATTCAGAAACAGCTTTGGCAGCCGCTTCGATTCCGCGCTTCAGCAGCATGGGGTTGGCGCCGGCAGCCAGGTTCTTGAGGCCTTCGGTCACGATCGCGTGCGCCAGAACGGTGGAAGTGGTGGTGCCATCGCCAGCGATATCGTTGGTCTTGGTGGCGGCTTCCTTCAGGAGCTGTGCGCCCATGTTCTCATAGGGGTCTTCGAGTTCGATTTCTTTTGCCACGGTCACGCCGTCGTGCGTGATGGTGGGGGAGCCGTATTTGCGGTCGAGGGCGACATTGCGTCCCTTGGGACCTAAAGTGGTGGCGACCGCATTCGCGACCGCGTCAACGCCATTCTTCAGATATCGGCGTGCTTCATCTCCAAAAACTAATTGTTTAGCCATAAGTCATTTCTCCTTGTTCCAATAATCTTAAAGAATCGCGAGGACGTCGCTCTCGCGCATAATCAAAAGTTTCTTGCCGTTGTACTTGATCTCGGTGCCGGAATACTTCGCGAACAGCACGGTATCGCCAACCTGCACATCCAACGGGATGCGCTTGCCTTCGTCGTCACGATCGCCGGGGCCAATGGCGAGCACAGTACCCTTCTGGGGTTTTTCTTTCGCGGTTTCGGGCAGCACGATGCCGCCAGCGGTTACTTCTTCCTGCTCGATCGGTTCGATCACGAGCCGGCTTCCTAATGGACGCATAGATATTGTCATGGGGTTCCTCCGTTTAATTTCAGT
>ENA-UOWO01005274-UOWO01005274.1-activated-sludge-metagenome-genome-assembly--contig:-NODE-5274-length-13779-cov-7.014354_pt1 | contig 13779 bp, 9 predicted proteins | sample MGYA00238148_ERZ761564 | MGnify/ENA primary metagenome ERZ761564 (study PRJEB28885, sample SAMN05720194) | activated sludge metagenome | isolation source: Anaerobic digester | place: USA...
CGTGCCGCCGCCCACCGTGAGCCTGTTCGGCTCCCAGTTCCTGACCTGGCGCGGCCTGCCGATCGTGCCCAGCAACAAGGTCCCGTTGGAGAACGGCAAGACCAAGTTCCTGCTGATCCGCACGGGGGCCGCCCGGCAAGGGGTGGTCGGCCTGTACCAGCCCGGCCTGGCCGGAGAGCAGGGGCCGGGCCTGTCGGTCCGCTTCATGGGCATCGACCGCAGCGCCATCGCGTCCTACCTGGTCTCGCTGTACTGCTCGCTGGCCGTGCTGACCGACGACGCCCTGGCGGTGCTCGATGACGTGGCCGTCGACCGGTTCCATGACTACAACCCGACCTACCGCTGAGGCCGCTGACCTCCCGGTGACCGACCCGGCCGGCGGGATCGCCCCGACGGGCGCGGCGCTGCCGGACTGGTTGCCGGACGAGGCGACGCTGAACCGGTTGGCCGGCGAGTTCTTCGCCGCCCTGCCCGGGACGGCGCCGGCGGCCGGGTCCAGCCTGGGCGCACCGGATCCGGCATCCGGGTCGGCGCCCCGGGCCGGCGCGGGCCACCCGCCGGGCGGGGTGGAACACGCGCCCCGGGTCGACGTGTCGGCCCGGTCGAACGAGATCTCTCAGGTGCCGGGGGACGGCGGGCCGGGTGCCGCCCAGCCGATCACCCAGCCGACCCCGCCGTCGGTGCCGCCCAGCCTGCCCGGGGTGGCGATCGGCGAGGCGCCGGCCGCGACCGGATTCGGCCCCGGCCGGTCGGTTCCCGACCTCGGAGAGGCGGCCACCGCGGTGCTGGGCGCGGCCGGGTTGGGCCTGACCGTGCCGGAAGGGCCGATCGTGCCCGGGCTGACCGGCCTGCAGCTGGGGGCGCCGGGTGAGCTGACGCCGGTCGGTGCCGGCCTGGCCGAACCCCGGCCCGACGCCGGCGGACCCGGGGTCGAGTCCGCCCTCAGCGGTCTGACCGGACCGGCCGGCTCCGCCGACGTCACCGCGGCCGCCCCGGTCCGCGGCGGGTTCGGCCCGCCTGCGGCCGCGCCGGATCCGGCCGGGGTGCCGTTCGCGGTGTCGGCGCTGTCCGTGCCGTTGCCGGGCGGCGAGCAGGTGCCGCCGCTGGCCGGGTCGGCCGCGCCGCTGCCCAGCGCCGGGGTCCCCGGTGTCCCGCCCAGCGACCAGGTCGCGGCCGGTCTCGGCGCACCCAGCGGCCCGCCCGACGTGACCGCGGCATCGGCACTGCTCACCGGCGCCCAACTGGGACCGCTGCCGCTGGGACCGGCCGGTGTCCCCGATCAGCCGCCGACCGTGCCGGGACTGCCCGGCCAGCCGGTGGACGCGGCCGAGGCGATCAGCCAGGTCCCGGTGGCCGCGCCGTTCACCCCGGCGACCGGGCTGCACCCGCCCGCCGTTCCGGCGGGGCCTGTCCTTCCCACGGCGACCGCCGGCGCGCTGCCGGCCGATCGTTCGTCCGCAGGATCGACCGGCGGATCGACGGGGGGATCGACTGGCGGATCGACTGAGCCGGCGCCCGGCCTGGCCGCGCCTGGGCTGCCGTCGGTGCCGCAGCCCCCGCTGCCGGTGCCGGACCCGCCGGTGCCGGTGCCGACCCCGTCCAGCCCGTACTACTTCTTGGCCGAGTCCTCGCCCTATCGCGCCGACGCCGACGCCGGCCCCGGCCTGGACTCGCTGGTTGCCGCCGCGCTGAGTCCGGTCGATCCGGACCCGGCCCAGGTGGGGGTCCCCGACCTGGACCTATCGAGTCTGGACCGACCGAATCCGGACCTGGCCGGCACGGGCCTGGGAGCCGGGGCACCGGCGATCCCGCTGGCCGGCCCCGCGCTGCCCACCGCCGGCTCCGTGCCGGCGTCCGCGTCGGCGCCGTCGTTCTACTTCGCCGATCGGGCCGAGCCGGCCCGGGACCGCACGCCGCGGCCCGCCGCAGACCTGGGCGCGGACCCGCACCCGCCGTTCGACGTGCGGTTGGTGCGCCGGGACTTCCCCATCCTGGCCGAGCGGGTGAACGGGCATCAGCTGGTCTGGTTCGACAATGCCGCGACCACCCAGAAGCCGCAGGCGGTCCTGGACCGGCTGGCCCACTTCTACCGGCACGAGAACTCCAACATCCACCGGGCCGCGCACGAGCTGGCCGCCCGGTCGACCGACGCCTACGAGGGGGCCCGCAAGACGGTCGCCCGGTTCGTGGGGGCCGAGTCGGAGAAGAACATCGTCTTCGTCCGCGGCGCCACTGAAGCGATCAACCTGGTCGCCAAGAGCTGGGGCAAGGCCAATGTCCGCCGTGGCGACGAGATCATCGTCTCGCACCTGGAGCACCACGCGAACATCGTTCCGTGGCAGCAGCTGTGCGCCGAGACCGGCGCCAAGATCCGGGTCATCCCGGTCGACGACTCCGGCCAGCTGCTGCTCGGCGAGCTGTCCCGGCTGCTCAACGAGAAGACCAAACTGGTCTCGGTCACCCAGGTCTCCAACGCGTTGGGCACGGTGACGCCGGTCGATTCCGTGGTCGAGCTGGCCCACCGGGCCGGCGCCTGCGTGCTGATCGACGGCGCCCAGTCGGTGCCGCACGTGCGGGTGAACATGCAGACCCTGGGTCCGGACTTCTTCGTCTTCTCCGGCCACAAGATCTACGGGCCGACCGGCATCGGCGTGCTCTACGGCCGCACCGAGGTGCTTGAGTCGATGCCCCCGTGGGAGGGCGGCGGCAACATGATCGCCGACGTGACGTTCGAGAAGACGGTGTTCCAGCACCCGCCCAACCGGTTCGAGGCCGGCACCGGCAACATCGCCGACGCGGTCGGGCTGGGCGCGGCCCTGGACTACGTCACCCGGATCGGCCTGGACACCATCGCCCGGTACGAGCACCAGCTGCTGGAGTACGCGACCCCACGGATGCTCGCCGTGCCCGGGCTGCGGTTGATCGGCACGGCCCGGGACAAGGCCAGCGTGCTCTCGTTCGTGCTCGACGGGTACCGCACCGAGGAGGTCGGCGCCGCCCTCAACCAGAAGGGGATCGCGGTCCGCTCCGGCCACCATTGCGCGCAGCCGATCCTGCGCCGCTTCGGCCTGGAGGCCACCGTCCGGCCCTCGATCGCCTTCTACAACACCACCGGGGAGATCGACCGGATGGTCGCGGTGCTGCACGAGCTGGCCGCCGATCGCGGTCGCCGCTGACGCACGAGCGGAACGGGGCAGGGTTCAGGCCGCTGAGCGGGTTCAGGGCAGGGTGAAGGCCATGAACAGCAGCAGCAGGCCGCCGACCAGGTTCAGGGCGCAGACCGTCATCGCCACCCCGCCCCAGCGGCGCTGACGGCCCTGCACCAGCAGCACGATGCCGCCGATGGTGAAGGCCAGCGCGATGACGAACAGCAGGGCCCGGTAGGCGACGAGCGTCTGGCTCATCCGCGCCGCACCCCGGACCCGAGGTCGGCGCCGCGATCACAAGGGGGAGCGCAAGGGGGAGGCGGCACGCCCACATGGTAGGCAGTCGTCGGTGGCCGATCGGTCACCGGGGACAATCGGGCGGTGACCGAGCGCCCGCAGGACCCGCCGCCGCCCGCCCGCCCGGGCGCGGCCCGCCGCACCGGACACCGGCCCTGGTACTACCGGCGCGAGCCGCTGAGCGAGCACGAGGCGGCCCGCCGGCTGTCCGCCTACATCTACGGCAACATCCTGATCCTGGCCGCCCTGGTGCCGTTCCAGGAGGACCTGGACACCGGCCGGGCGATGGCGGTGGTGATCGGCACCGCGCTGTCCACCTTCGTGGCCCACGCGTTCTCCGAGTTCATCAGCGGCGGGGGCAAGGCGCAGCCGGCCGTCCTGATCCGCGAGTCGCTGCCCATCCTGACCACGGCCACGGTGCCGATGCTGTTGCTGGCCATCTCCTGGCTGGGCTGGCCCTCGGCCTGGGTCGCGGTGCTGCTGGCCGAGCTGGTGATCGTCGTGCGGATCGCGCTGACCGGGGCGGTCGCCGCCCGGTTGAACGCCGAGAAGAGCCCACTGCGCATCCTGCTCAGCGGGGTGATCGTGGCCGGGGTGGCGCTGCTGATCGTGCTGCTGAAAGTCACTCTGACGCACTGAGCGGGCATTCCGGACACTCGGATGGTGGGCCCGCGGCCCCTGCTCTACGGTGGGGCTTCGGACCGATGGAGGTCACCTGTCGATGACGACATATGCGTTCCGGTGCCCGGAGTGCGGGCCTTTCGATGCCCGGTATCCGATCGGCACGGCGCCCGATCGCTGCGCCTGCCCGGCCTGCCGCACCGCGTCGGTCCGGGTGATCACCGCGCCGGGAATCACCGGTGGCGGCAATCCGTACCGGCGGGCCGTCGAGCAGAGCATGGCCACCGCCGATGCGCCCCAGGTGGTTTCGTCACTCCCGTCGTCGGGTCGCCGGCCGGTCGCGGTCTCGGCGAACCCGCTGCACCGCAAGCTGCCCCGGCCCTAGCCACCCGGCGGCCGGTCCCGTCCCACCCGCCCCGCTCAACGAGGAGCTGCGATGCCCGAGGTGATCTTCCCGCTCGATTCGAGCAAGAAGTTCGAGGACCAGGAGAAGGTGGGCCACAACCGGTGGCACCCGGAGATCCCGCCGGTGGCCACGGTCAAGCCGGGCGACAGCTTCCGGGTGCACTGCCGGGAATGGTTCGACGGGGCCATCGCCAACGACGACTCGGCCGACGACATCCTCAATGCCCCGCTCAAGACGGTGCACAAGCTCTCCGGCCCGTTCCGGGTGGAGGGAGCCAAGCCCGGTGACCTGCTCATCGTCGACATCCTCGACGTCGGGCCGATTCCCGGAGAGGACTCGGGACCGCTGGCCGGTCAGGGTTGGGGTTACACCGGCATCTTCGCCAAGCGCAACGGCGGCGGCTTCCTGACCGACCAGTTCCCCGACGCCTACAAGGCCATCTGGGACTTCCGCGGCCAGATCGCGACATCCCGCCACGTGCCCGGGGTCTCGTTCGCCGGACTGATCCATCCCGGGTTGATGGGCACCGCGCCCTCGGCCGAGCTGCTGGCCACCTGGAATCGCCGCGAGCAGGCGCTGATCGACACCGACCCGAATCGGGTTCCGCCGCTGGCCCTTCCGCCGGAGCCGGAGTTCGCCGTGCTGGGCTCGCTGCCGGAGTCGGAGTACGCCCGGGTGGCCGGGGAGGCCGCGCGGACCGCCCCGCCGCGGGAGAACGGCGGCAACCAGGACATCAAGAACCTGTCCAAGGGCACCCGGGTCTTCTACCCGGTGTTCGTGGACGGGGCCAACCTCTCGCTCGGCGACCTGCACTTCTCCCAGGGCGACGGCGAGATCACCTTCTGCGGCGCCATCGAGATGGGCGGCTTCATCGACCTGCATGTCGACCTGATCAAGGACGGCATGAGCACCTACGGGGTGTCGGAGAACGCGATCTTCCTGCCCGGCACCGTCGACCCGAGATTCAGCGAATGGATCGCCTTCTCGGGGACCTCGGTCACCCTGGACGGCGAACAGCGTTACCTGGACTCGCACCTGTCCTACCAGCGGGCCTGCCTGCACGCCATCGACTACCTGACCAAGTTCGGTTACTCGCCCGAGCAGGCGTACCTGATCCTGGGCGCCGCGCCGATCGAGGGCCGGCTCTCCGGGGTCGTGGACATCCCGAATGCCTGTGCCACCGTGTACATCCCGACCTCGATCTTCGACTTCGACGTGCGACCCAGCGCGTCCGGGCCGGCGCAGATCGATCCGGGCCCGGGAGCGCCGCACTCGGCCGGGTGAGCCGACCGGCGGCGATCAGCCGGGTCGGGTCCTAGTGACCCAACCCGGCGACCAGTTCGCCGTCCTCGATCCGGTCCCAGGCGTCGGTGAAGTCGTCGACGGCGGCGTGCGCGAGGTTCTGCTCGACCGCGTGCAGGCGGCCGAAGATGAATCCGGCGACGCCGTCGGTGCCGTCCTCGATGGCCAGGGTGGCCAGCAGGTCGGCGGCGCCGCGGGCGTCCAGGTGTTCCTCGACCGACTCCTGGACCTCCTCCAGCGCGGAGGCCAGCGCCGCCGCGTCCGGCCCGAGCGGGCCGACGGTCAGCTCGGTCGCGTACCGCATGGTCGCCGCCCAGTCCCGCACGTCGCGCAGCGGCGCGGTGCGGGACGGGTCGGCCAGGGCCGCGTCGGCCAGTTCCTGCAGGCGCTGCCACCCGGCGCCGAGCAGGGCGGCCAGCTCGCGCGGGGCGGCCCGGCCGGCCCGTTTGGTCAGCAGCGGCGCGGCCAGGAACTCGTCCAGCGTGCGCAGCATCGTCAGGTAGTCCGCCCCGTCGAGGTAGGCGCGGGCCCGGTCGGTCGCGGCGGCCAGCCGCCGATCGCAGGCCTGCTCCAGCCGGGTGCGGGCCCGGTCCCGGTAGGGGGCGGGTTCCTCGGTCAGCTGCTCGACCAGGCGGCCCCGGGCGGACTGCACGTCGCGGGCGCCGTCCAGCAACCCGGCGGCGGTGGTCAACGCCTCGCGCAGCGGCGCGACCGCGGGGCCGTCGAACAGCGGCGCGAACACCGCCAGCGCCGAACCGATCCGCCGGCACAGGGTGCGCGCATCCAGGACGGCGCCGGTGTCCCCGTCCCGGATGGCCCGGTCCGCGGTGATCAACCGGTCGCGCTGGCGGCCCAGCGCGGTGACCACCATGTCGCCGGCGGTCTTGCCCCGGCGCGGCTCGGCCGGCCGGTAGCCCAGAGCCCGGGCCAGCTTGGACGGTGAGTCGGCCGGGCGGGCGCCGCCGGAGGTCAGCACGTCGACGGTGGCGGCCAGCTGGTCGCGGGTGCCGTCAACGATCTCCACCTCGACCTCCCGCCAGCGCTGGGTGCCCTGGTACCCGTCGGCCAGGCCGGTGCCGGTGACGTGGTCGTCGGCGACCTCGATCAGCACGGTGCCGTCGGCGGCCAGCAGATGCCGCACGACGCGGTCGTTGACGATCCGGCCGACCGGACCCAGCGGCCGCCCGCGGGCGGCCCCCAGGACCAGCGCGGCGATCTGCTCGGGCACGACGCCCTCCGCGCCGGCGCTCAGCGGCAGGCCGATCTCGGTGCGGGCCCCCTGGATGGCGGGCAGCTTGAGGTGCCAGCCGGCGTCGGCGCCGCCGGTGCGGCGGCGCAGGGTGACCTTGGACCGCAGCAGGTCCAGCTGGTCGGTGTCGTAATACAGGGCGTCCAGGTGATGGCTGATCGGCTCGGCCGCACCGGCGATGCCGACGGCGGCCAGCCGCTTGCGCTTGGTCAGGGCGGGCAGCGGCGCGTCCGGGTCCAGCTCCAGCTTGGTCTCGATCTCCAGCTGCCGGGTGGGTCCGGCGGGAGCCGGGGTCGCGGGCCCGGCCCCCGTACCCGGGGTGAACTTCTTCTGACGCGCAGCCATGCCCCTTTGGTACCCGCATCCCCCGGATCAAGCCAATCGGTCGGGTCGGACCGGTGCGGTCGAGCCGCGCACTCGCAGGGTGGGGCGCAGCGGCTGTTCGGTCGCCGGCCGCGCCGGGTCGGCCATCCGGCGGACCAGGGCGCGCGCGGCCCGCCGGCCCACCTCGATGGTGGCGGAGTCCACGCTGCAGCTGGCCGGGCGATTGACGCGTCAGCTCGGCCTTTGCCATGATGTCAGGACATTTGAACAGGTCCGCAAAAGGGGACCGTCGGCCGCAGGAGGACACCGTGGTGACGAACAACGACCGGGCCACCCTCGGCGTGGCCGTGGCCGGATTCGGCTGGATGGGTCGCGTGCACACCCAGGCCTACGCCCGGCTGCGCCACCACTACCCGAACCTGCCGCTCGTGCCCGAACTCGTCGCGGTGGCCGACGAGGTGCCCGGCCGGGCCGACGATGCGGCCGGCCAGTTCGGCTTCGCCGACGCGGTCCGCGACTGGCGGGAGCTGGCCGCCAACCCGGCCGTGCAGGCGGTCAGCATCACCGCCCCGAACTTCCTGCACCGGGAGATCGGCGTGGCGATGGCGCAGGCCGGCAAGCACATCTGGATCGAGAAGCCGGTCGGCCTGAGCACCGCCGACGCGCAGGCGGTGGCCGACGCCGTCGCCGTCGCCGGGGTGCAGGGCGCGGTCGGCTTCAACTACCGCAACGCCCCCGCCGTCGAGGCCGCGCGTGACCTCATTGCGGCCGGCGAGATTGGCGCCGTCACGCACGTCCGGGTCCGGTTCTTCAGCGACTATGCGGCGCATCCCGAGGGCGGCCTGACCTGGCGGTACGAGCAGGCCCGCGGAGGCTCCGGGGTGCTGGGCGACCTGGCCTCGCACGGGGTGGACCTGGCCCGGTACCTGCTCGGCGAGATCGACTCGCTGGTCGCCGACACCGCCATCTTCGTGCCCGAGCGGGCCCGGCCGGCCGGCGCCACCACCGCGCACGCCCGGGCCACCGGCGGCGAGCTGGGTCCGGTGGAGAACGACGACTACGCCAGTGCGCTGGTCCGGTTCGCCTCCGGCGCGCGCGGCGTGCTGGAGGCCAGCCGGGTCGCCGTCGGCGATCAGAATGCCTACGGCTTCGAGATCCACGGCACCAAGGGCGCGGTGCACTGGGACTTCCGCCGGCTCGGCGAGCTCGGCCTGTCCACCGGAACCGCCTACCAGGACCAGCCGGTGTCGACCGTCTATGTCGCCCCCGGTGCCGGCGAGTACGCGGCCTTCCAGCCCGGGGCGGCCAACGCCATGGGCTACGACGACCTCAAGGTGATCGAGGCCGCCCGCTTCGTCCGGTCCATCGCCGAGGGGCAGCCCCACGGGGCCACCCTGGCCGACGCGGTGCACAGCGCGCAGGCCCTGGACGCCATGCTGGCCTCGGTCGAATCGGGCGCCTGGGTGCGGCTGTGATCGGTCGCGCCCCCTCGCCGCGCTGATCCAAGGTTCACCAAACCGGACTAATCCGGCGCCGAAGTGAGCCTTGGATCAGCGCGGGTTGGGGCGGCGGAGGGTCAGCGGCCGACCCGGTTCCCGGCGCTGAACGCGACCGCGTCCTTGGCCGGAACGGTCACGGTCGCCTTGCCCGACGAGCCCACGGTCACCGTCGGTCCGTCGCAGCTCTTGCCCCGCGAGGCCTGGCTGTAGGTGCCGTGGATGACGTCGCAGTAGACGCCGGGCAGCAGCCCGGTCGAGAACGTCCGGGTCTGCGGGGTGTCGTGGTTGTTCAGCGCGATCCAGCCCTTGTTGCCCCGGCTGAAGGCGAGCAGGTTGACCCCGTCGTCGACGACGTTGCGCACCGGCGCGTCGCCGACGAAGTTGTGGAAGTCGACCAGGTTGGCCACGCCCCGGCTGCGGTGGGTGCAAGCCCAGCCGTTGTCGCAGTTGGCGTCGGTGACGAACCCGTTGGCGTCGGCCGGGGGTGAGTCGTCCTTGTTGGCGAAGACGAAGCCGGAGTAGACCTCGGCCCGGCCGTACCCGTAGGCCAGCATGAACTCGGTGGCCAGGGTGTTGGTCGGCCCGTTCTTGTAGCTCAGCGTCGTGCCGTCCCGCTCGGTGTCGTGGTTCTGCACGAAGACCAGCGAGTGGTCACTGGGCAGCAGTCCGGCATCCTCCCCGAACACCGTCAGGTCGGTGAGGTTGCTGGTGAAGGCGGCCTTGACCTGGGTGGCGAAATCGAACCCGAGCAGGTTGCCCTGGTCCTGGAAGGCGAACGGGGTCAGCTTGCCCGGGCCGCCCGGCGGCACCTCCAGGGCGATGTACGGGCGCTTGCCGTCGACGGTGCGGTTGAGCTTCTTGACGATCGCGGCGAGATCGGCCTGGCCGATGTGCTTGGCCGCATCCACCCGGAACCCGGTGACCCCGTAGGACAGCAGCTTGTTCAAGTACCCGGCGATCTGCGTGCGCACGGCGTCGGACTCGGTCCGCAGATCGGCCAGACCGACCAGCTGGCACTGGGTGACCTGCCGGTAGTCGTTGAAGTCGTCAATGGTGTTGCTGGCCTCCGGGCAGTCGGCCGGCGAGGTGTGGAAGTCCGCGGCCGAATACAGCCCCGGGTAGTTGGTGTGGGTCCATCCGGTGGTGGCCGGGTCGTAGGAGGTCGAGCCCTGGCCCGTCATGTGGTTGATGACGGTGTCCACGATGACCTGCACGCCGGCCGCGCGGCAGGTCTTCACCATGGCCTTGAAGTCGTCCTCGCTGCCCATCCGGCTGTTCAGCGAATAGCTGACCGGCTGGTAGACCTCCCACCACGGGTGGCCGCCCCCGTCCGGGTTGTTGATGGAGTTCTGCGGCGGCGCGACCTGGACCGCGCCGTAACCGGCCGGGCCGAGAACGGTCTGGCACTCGGTGGACACCGACTTCCAGTTCCACTCGAACAGGTTGGCCACCACGTCGCCGCGCTTGGCCGTCGGATGGCTGAAGGTCGCCGGGGCCGGCTGGACCAGCGGGACCACCGACACGGTGGGCGCGCCGGCCTTCGGGTCGAAGCTGATCGTCGTCGTCGCCCCGCCGCCGGCCGCCGGCACGGTGAAGGTCACCGGCGCCGACCCCGAGCTGCTGCCCAGGGTGGCCGCCGACACCGTGTAGCTGCCCGGGGCGATGGCCCCGGTGACCAACGTGAAGACCCCGTCGTGGTCGTCGTCGTAGAGCCAGCTCTGCGGGCAGGACAGGGTGTTGTCGGCCGCGCAGCCGAGCTGCCTCTGGAAGGTGCCGGAGATGGCGGCGCTGTTGATCGAGTCCGAGCCGAGGTTGGACACCGGGTCGAAGACGAACGTGACGTTCTGGCCGCCGGCCGGGATCGGCAGGGCGATGTCGCCCGACCCGCCCCGCAGGCCGAAGTTCGGGTTGTTCCAGCTGTCGTTGGTGGCGAACTTGTACCCGTAGCTCGTGGCGCCCGACCCGGAGTCGGGGATGGTCAGCGTCTTGGCGAACTGGCCGTTGGGTTGCTTGTCCAGGTGCGCGGCGGCGCAGGCCGGTTGCCAGTCGTCGGCACAGCCGATCTCCTGATCGAACGAGCCGGCGACGGTGACCGAGGTGGTCTCGGCCGCGGCGGCGGGCGCGACGACCTGGTTGATGGTCACCGCCAGGGTGGCAGCCAGCGCGACGGTACCCAGTCGGCGCAGTGCAGGTCGGGTCATGCGGTCCTCTCCGAGAACGGCGGGACACCCGGTCGCGTGGGTCGCGCACCCCGAGCGTCGGCGGTCGAGTCGAGCGAAACGTAGACCCGCTCCGACCGCCCCGCGCGCCGACGTCCGATTCGTCCCGGACGTCGTTCCGCAGGTCAGAGGGACCGTTCGGGCGCGCGCGACGGTCCCGGTCCGGGCTGGCGACCGCATCGTGCACCGATCGTGGCGCCGCTCCGGGTCCGAACGTGGCAGCCAGCGGATGGCGTCGCTGAATCGGATTAGCGGCGGTCACGCAGCGCTGCGGCGAACGGGTCACGTCACGCCGCTGCCCAATCGAGGCCTTTTCGCTGCGTGATCGACCGGCCGCTGTTACGGTCGCGGCAGCGCATGGCTGGGGGAGCGATGGTTGCCGAGTGGTCACGAATCCGTCCGACGAGGTCCGGTCCGCGCCCGGCCTCGGCCGGTTCGCCGGTGCTGGAAGCGGCGGTGACGCCGGCCGCCCCCTTCGCGCCGCTGCCGGTGGCCGGCCTGGCGGTGGGTCAGCCGGCCCTGCCCGCCCCGGCCGCGCCCGTCCTGCGGCGCAGCTTCATGCGGGGCGACAAGTCGACGGTGCGGATCGAGGCCGGAGTCGCGCCGCCGACGACGCAGGCCCTGCTGCTCGGTCGCTGGCAGGCGATCATGACCGACGAGGGTCTGCTCGAGCCCAAGACGCTCACGGACCGGGCCGCCACTCTCTTCCGAGCCGCGCATCCGCGGGTGGTCCATCTGGACAACCCGCTGGCGCGGGACACGCTCGACGACATGATCGTCAACGGGGTCCACCACTTCGCCGACGCGTCCATGAAGCTGCCTGACTACCTCAACGCCGTCGTGGGTTTCGCGATGACCCAGTGCATCTCCGAGGACCGCAAGGTGGACCTGCTCGACATCAAGGTCCGGGTGGACGAGCTGTTCCTGCCCTCGGTGGTGCAGGCCGAGCTGGCCCTGTACGGGTCGGCGTTGACCGTGCGCAATGCCGAGATCCGCGCCGCGGTGGCCGGCACGGTCGGCCACAATCCCGACCACCGCGACTCGTTGGACATCGCCGCCGCCCGCACCCTGGCCAGCCAGGCCCGGCCCAAGCTGGTCGAGCCGGACGGTCCGACGAAGCAGCTCCTGATCAGCGCCCTGGAGACGATGCCGACGGTGGTCAAGATCTACGCCGGCACGGTCGGCGACGGTGTGCTCGACTCGATGGCGGTCAACATGGACTACGCCCCGGGCGCGGCGGATCAGGCCCATTTCATGCAGTACGCGCAAGGGTTCGCCGACCGGGTGGTCAGGGCCCTGAACACGGTGCACGGAATGGTGGAGCCCGGACGCCGGCCACCGCCCGGTCGGGTGGCGACCGTGGAGATCAATCCGGACGAGGTCAAGAGCCGGTTCATGCGCTCGCCGGAGATCACCAACTTCCGGGCCGACGCCAGCCGGCTGAACGACCGGGTGCGGGCGTCGGTCCGCGACGACGTGCCGACCCTGGTGCACGAGATGGGCCACCAGGTGGAGTTCGCGCTGCCGGTCATGGTCTGGCTCGACCTCATCCAGGTCCTGCAGGATCGGTCGGGCCGCCGGCTCATCGACATCTACGGCAACGGCAAGGAGATCGCCTTCGACGCGGCCATGCCCGCGTTCAAAGAGATCTACGCCGGCACCGGTGGCCGGGACGTCGGGCCGAAGTATGCGGCCAAGATCTACGCGGACGGCGACACCGAACTGATGTCGATGAGCATGGAGATGCTCAGCCAGCCGGCCAAGGCCCGGCAGCTGATCACTCACGATCCGATCCTGGCGGCCACCATTCTGCGGTCCATCCGGCCGATCGAATTCGCGGCCACCGTGCCGGCCAACCTGCGGGCCCTGCTGCCCCGCGGGGACGTCTGACCGGCTGGTTCCCGGCCTCCTCGGGCCGCCGACCTGGGGTGATGCCCGGACTAGACTTGAGCGGAATAGACTCAACTTTTGTGCGTTGCATCATGTGGACGTCTGCGTCAGGCTGAAGAGTCGACTCCGGCGCCCGCACCGAACCACGACCCGACCGAGAAAGGCACCACACCAGCCGTGAACCTCGAGAACCTCACCACCAAGAGCCGCGAGGTTGTCACCGCGGCCATCACCGCCGCGACCAGCGCCGGTCACTCCACCGTGGAGCCGGCCCACCTGCTGGGTGCCCTGCTGGTCACCCCCGGATCGACCGCCCCCGGCCTGCTGCGCGCGGTCGGCGTCGATCCCGCGGTCGTCAAGACCCGCAACGACGCGCTGCTCGGCCGCCTGCCGCGGGTCAGCGGCAGCACCGTCGCCCAGCCCAGCCTGGCCCGGGCCGTGGCCAACGTGCTGACCGGGGCCGAGCAGATCATGCGGGCCGCGGGCGATGAATACCTGTCCACCGAGCACCTGCTGGCCGCCCTGGCCCGGCCGGGGACCGACGCCGGCGATCTGCTGACCGGCCTGGGCGCCACCACCGACAACCTGGTCGAGGCGTTCCCGGTGGTCCGCGGCGGCGATCGCAAGATCACCAGCCAGGACCCGGAGAGCACGTTCCAGGCGCTGGAGAAGTACGGTGTCGACCTGACCGAGCGGGCCCGCGAGGGCAAGATCGATCCCGTCATCGGGCGGGACTCGGAAATCCGGCGGGTTGTGCAGGTGCTGTCCCGGCGCACCAAGAACAACCCGGTGCTGATCGGCGAGCCCGGCGTCGGCAAGACCGCCG
>ENA-UOWO01005275-UOWO01005275.1-activated-sludge-metagenome-genome-assembly--contig:-NODE-5275-length-13779-cov-6.203876_pt1 | contig 13779 bp, 8 predicted proteins | sample MGYA00238148_ERZ761564 | MGnify/ENA primary metagenome ERZ761564 (study PRJEB28885, sample SAMN05720194) | activated sludge metagenome | isolation source: Anaerobic digester | place: USA...
ACCTTCTTCAATAAGTTTATAACCTTCAATTTTAACAATCACATTCTCAACCACGACACCCATCAATTGTTTTAATGCGGTATTGGGTGTATTAAATGTAAATAAAGAAGGAATGGGCTGAACAATATGATGCCCTAATGAAACCAACCAATGATATTGTTCGATTTTTGGGAATCCACCTGAAGCCACCATTAAAAAATCGGCAGTCATCACTTGTTTATTTTTTAGTTCTATTTTGAATTGATTATTTTGTTTTTTGATATCAATTACTTCGGCGTTTAATTCTACATGAATCTGATATTTTGTTGCCTCATTCAATAAGCAATCTATAATTGTTTGTGAGGTATTACTTGCTGGAAACATTCGACCATCAGGTTCTGTTTTTAATTCAATTTTACGTGATCGAAACCATTCAATTGTATCTTTTGTTGAAAATTGAGTAAAAGATTTCTTCAGAAAATTCTTACCACGAGGATATTTTTTTGTCAGTTCTGAATTTTGAAAACAAGCGTTTGTCACATTACATCTTCCTCCACCACTCACTTTTACTTTTTGTAAGACTTTGTTTTGTTTTTCTAAGAGTGTAATTTTTAAATTCGAATTCATATGGGCTGCATTCACCGCACAAAAAAAACCTGCAGCACCTCCGCCAATAATTATAAGTTGTTTAGACATATTACAAATGTAAGATGAACATTTTTGTATATGGTATGCATTAAACTTTAATATAGAATGTCTGTAATTAAATTAATTTGATTAGTAGAAAAATATACGATCATGCCAACGCTAATCAAGATATTCTACTCCAAACTTCTTTATCTTTTCGCTTCATTAAAAATGCTTTTAAACCAGCATTCTCACTCGATTCTACTAGAGGATCTTTTTTAAGTAAATCGATTGCAAGGTTTCTTGTAATTTCCATTAGGTTAACATCCTTGATAATATCGGCTAGTTTTAATTCCGATCCACCGCTTTGGCGAGTGCCATCTATTTCGCCCGGTCCTCTTAATTCTAAATCTTTTTCAGCAATTGCAAATCCACTCGATTCAGTCACCATAGTATGCATCCGTAATTTTCCAACTGCAGATATTTTATTTGTTGTCAATAATATACAATACGATTTATCGGCACCTCTACCAACTCGACCTCTAAGCTGATGCAATTGCGAAAGTCCAAAACGCTCGGCACTTTCAATCAGCATCACACTTGCGTTGGGTACATTCACACCAACTTCAATAACAGTTGTAGCTACCATAATATGAGCTTTGCCTTTTACAAAACTTTCCATATTCGATTCACGTTCTAAAGGTTTTTGTTTGCCATGAACCATTGCAATATTATACAGCCTATCAGGAAAATATTGTTTTACTTGTTCATAACCTGCAAGCAAATTTTCATAATCCAATTTTTCGCTTTCTTCAATTAAAGGATACACAATATAGGCTTGTCTGCCTTGATCAATTTCATGACGAATAAATTCCATCACTTTGGCTCGATGAATTTCAGGTCGATGTACAGTTGAAATAGGCTTTCTTCCAGGCGGTAGATTTTTTATCACCGACACATCTAAATCGCCATAACTTGTCATGGCTAATGTTCGTGGTATGGGTGTGGCGGTCATTACGAGTATATGTGGTGGTAATGTGTTTTTAGCCCAAAGTTTAGCACGTTGTGCCACACCAAAACGATGTTGCTCATCAATAATACAGAGGCCTAAATTTTTAAAAATTACGGTATCTTCAATCAATGCATGTGTACCAATTAATATTTTGATCTCACCACTTTCCAATTTAGCTAAAACATTTCTTTTGTCTTTTGCTTTTACTTTTCCTGTTAAAAAGCCTACGCCTATATCCATATTTTTAAGTAAATCGGTAATGCCAGTATAGTGCTGTTGTGCTAAAATTTCGGTAGGCGCCATTAAACATGTCTGAAAATCATTATCAATAGCAAGCAGCATACAAAGCAGTGCTACTATTGTTTTGCCACTTCCCACATCACCTTGCAATAATCTATTCATTTGTTTGCCGGTTTGTGTATCCAATCTAATTTCACGCAATACCTCTTTCTGATCTTCGGTTAATTCAAATGGTAGATGATTTTTATAGAACGAATTAAATTGATCACCAACTTTCATAAATCGATAACCATGTACAAACTGTCTATTTAATTTAAGTTTACAAATACCAATTTGATGAATAAAAAGTTCTTCAAACTTTAAACGAAATATGGCCGATTGAAGTTGTAAATTATTATCCGGAAAATGAATATTTCGAATCGCTTGATATCTTGGCATCAAATTATTTTCATCAATTAAATTTTTTGGCAAATTTTCGTCAATATCTTTTTCACGTAATTGCGAAAAAAGTTGTTGCACAAGTTTGACATAATTCCTTCCTGATAACCATCTTGTACGCAATTTTTCAGTTGATGAATAAACTGGCATAAAGGCAGGAAGTTCATCCAATGAATTACTTTCAAGTTTTTCAATTTCAGGATGGGTAATCGTCCAATACCCATTAAAACGAACCGCTTTTCCATACACTAAAAAATTACCTCCTTCGGCTAATAATTTTTCTATCGAATAGATGCCCTGAAACCAGACTAATTCAATCATGCCCGAAGGATCTTTTAAATTACTCACCAATCTTTTCGATCGGCCATCACCTACCAATTCTGTAAAAGTAATTTTGCCAACAAGCTGCACCATCATGCCATCATCCTGTATATCCTTAATTTGTAAAACGCTACTTCTATCAACATATCGAAATGGATAAGTCGATAACATATCGCCAAAAGTATGAATCTCTAATTCCTTTTTTAGAAGCTCCGCTTTAGTAGGTCCAACACCTTTAAGATATTCAATGGGTGTAAGTAGTATATGTTGACTATTTGTGAACATGGTTGAAGTTCAAATGTAAAGTAAAAAGAATAAACTTAGGCAAGCTCTAAAACGAAGTTTCAATCATTACCGAATAAAGATTTTGGTTTATAGATATTCATATTTTAACTTTCAGTATTAAAAATTTATTTAACGCATAAAAAGTATACCATGGCTAGCTTAAAGAAAAATGTATCGAAAAAAACTGATGAAAAAGTATTACCTAAAAAAGTAGCGGCAAAAAAAGCAGTAGCTAAAAAAAGTGTCAACAGTGCAAAATCTGAATTACAAAATGATGACAAAAAGGAAATAGCAAAACCAGCACCATCTAAGAAGGAGACACCGCCCGTTAAACGTGCAAAAAAAGTTGTACTAAGTGATGATGATATTGATATTGTAGAATTTGATAAACTGAACAACGATCATATTCCTTTCGAAAAACTAAAACGTTCAAGAGGTTCTGTGGAATTGGCGATAAGTGCTTGTCCCCAAGGTAAGCAACCCAAGGTTATTCGCGACAATCCTAAAATGGCACCTCCAATAAATACAGCAAATTATATCATTCAATTGCATGTGACTCTTTCTAACCAAAATGTTCAAATTACTTGGTTAGATGGCAAAACTGAAAATTGGCTATGCTCTCCAAATCCTAAATTAACACCCAAATTAAAAGACGTTGTTGGGTTTAAATGTGGTGCCAAACATACCAATTATAAAAAAGATGGCATGGCCTGGTTTACTGCTTTTAAAAGTAAGGGTATGGCCTACGGGTTTCATAATTCGCAACGCGTTGGACTTGGCATTGTGTCGCATGGCTGTGTGAGGGTTTCATGTGAGCATGCAAAAATTATCAATCAAAATTCTTGGTCGGGTAAGACAAAAATTAAGATTGTAAAATAAGAGTCATCTAATTTTAAAGGTCAAGGGCGTATCCCACCGAGGCGGATGGGTCGGGCTATTCATTTCAATCCCACGCTATTGAATTTGTTCCTAGAATAAATAAAAGCTAAGCGTGGGGATTTTCATTTCTATCCCTTACGCAGTTTCTAATGTCGATTGCATCATTTGATGCCCCATCAACTTTATTTCATCTAATAGATCTGTGATAATAATTTCTTCAGTCATTGGATTTAATAAAGTAAATTTCAAGTAGGCTTTATCGTTCAAACGTGTTTGTCCGATAATAGCTTTTCCACTCAATAATAATTTTGTTTTAATGGCATCATTTATTTCATCAATTCTCTCTTCACTAATATTCTCTTCAGGTACAAATCTAAATACCACAGAGTTCATTTGAGGTTTAGTGGCGAGTTCTAATCTTGGGTCATTTTCAATAATTAAACTAATCGATTTTGCAAGTCCGATGGTATAATCAATCATCTCACCCATTTTTTTAATGCCAACGTGTTGTAACGCAATAAATGGTTTTAATGCATCAAAGCGTCTTGTAGTTTGAATGGATTTATATACCAAATCAAGAATACCTAAATCTTCATTGCTTTCTGGATTTAAATAATCAGCATGTAAGCGTATATATTCGAAGGCTGATTTATTTTTTACGATAAAGGCACCACATGAAATCGGTTGGAAAAACAGTTTATGAAAATCAACAGTTACTGAATCAGCATGTTCAATGCCTTTCAATTTAAATTTATGTTGTTCACTAAAAATAAGTGCACCGCCATAAGCCGCATCAATATGCAACCAAATATCATGTTTTTGAGTACATACGGCAAGGTCTTCAATATTGCCATACGAACCATAGTCGGTTGTGCCTGTTGTGCTCACATAAGCAATTGGAATCAAGCCTTGCGATTTGAGTTCTATAATTTTATCTTCAAGTAAACTAGCTTCCTCTTCAAAACTTTTTCCACCAATTCTAATCACTGCATCTGAACCCAATCCAAGTATTGAAGCCGATTGTTCGATACTGAAATGTGCATGTTCAGCACAAATAATTCTAAATGATTTGTATTCAGGTGGCATTCCACTTTTTTGAATATTCCAATTATACGCTTTCTCACTGTAAGCATCACGAGCTAATAATATGCCCATAAAATTAGACATCGTGCCACCGCTTGTAAAAATAGCATCGGCTTGTTCGCCAAAGCCATACAATTTACATAATTGGTTACAAAACTCTTGCTCAATCATACTGGCTGCTGGCGCCTGATCCCATGAGTCCATCGATTGGTTAAAAGCAGAGATTACAATTTCAGCAACTAAAGAGCCAATAAAAACCGGACAATGCAGATGTGCAGTACAGAGAGGGTGGTAGGTGGCAACATTATGTTCAACCACCATGGCATTTGTTCTTTCAATCACTGATTCAAGAGAACTTCCTTCAAGCGGAAAGAAATTAATTTCTTTCGAATCTTGCAATAATTCGAGAGGGCTTTTGCCGCTATAAGGTTGCGGTTGCGTTTGTAGTTGAGCAATAATTTTTTCAACTATTTTATTAACGCCTACTTTATATGTTTCGATGCTCTCTTTATGTGCACTAAAAAAGTAGTTCTTAAAATCGTTATGATTTGTCATATGATTAACGGTGACGTCTTAATTCAAAAGTGTAAATAAAATGAAACTAGTTAGATTCAGCATTGTTGATTAATAAATCTTCGGCAGCTATAATGGCTTCTTTAAGAATAGCACAAATATGTTCAACCTGTTCTTCAACAATTGTTAAAGGCGGAAGTAAACGTAAAACACTAGTTTGTCGACCACCAATTTCAATAATTAAACCTCTGCAAAAACATTCGTATTGAATTCGTCTTGCTAATTTTTCAAATCGTTCAGGTTTGCCCGATTGCATTTTACCACTTTGTAAATTTACAATTTCAATACCAATCATTAAGCCTTTGCCTCTTACATCACCAATACAATTTGTATTTTGTTGTATTTCATGTAATCTGTTAAAAAACAAATCACCCATATTGGCCGCATGTTCAACAAGATTATGTTGTTTAATATATTGTATTGTTGCTGTACCAGTGGCCATACCAAGTTGGTTACCTCTAAATGTGCCTGCATGTGCACCTGGTCCCCAAACATCATAATCTTTATGATACACAACAACAGCCATTGGTAGGGTACCACCAATTGCTTTTGAAAGCACAACAATATCTGGAATGATTTCGGCATGTTCAAAAGCAAACATTTTTCCTGTGCGTCCAAGACCCGATTGTATCTCGTCGAGGATTAAAGGAACATTTTGTTCTTTTGTAATTCTTCTTAACTCTTGTAAAAAAACTTTCGGAGCTGGTATTTTACCACCTTCGCCTTGTAAAGCTTCGATAATAATACCTGCTGGTTTTGTGATACCACTTTCATCATCGTTTAAAATGGTTTCGATGTATTGACTACAGATATCACCATTTTTATCATCAGCAGCGCCCATCGGACTGCGGTATGTATAAGGGTAAGGTAAGAAATGAACATCTGGCATTAAACCAGTGATTTTATTTTTTGAACCCAGGTTGCCCATCATGCTCAATGCACCATTGGTCATACCATGATAACCACCATGAAAAGCCATCATGGTTTTTCGACCAGTCGCTATTTTAACTAATTTAATAGCTGCTTCAACTGCGTCTGCACCACTTGGTCCACAAAACTGAACTTTAGCATTTTTTGCAAACTCTTCAGGAAAACAACTTAATATTTCTTCAACAAATTTTTCTTTAACGGGAGTTGTGATATCTAATGTCAACATAGGTAAGTTGGCATCTAATTGTTCACGTATTGCATTATGAACCACCTCGTGGTTATGTCCGAGTGCAATAGCGCCTGCACCAGACAAGCAATCGTAATAAGCATTTCCATCAACGTCTTTCACATAAATACCTTTTGCGCTTTCTAAAGCAAAAGGTAATTTTCTGGGGTAACTTCTAGCATTTGATTCAGATTCTGACTGACGTTTTAAATAGGCAATTGAATTTTCATTTTCTGCAGGATCTCTAAATTCACCTGGCATTTTTTTTATGTTTTTCAATGCGCTTAAATCCTCTTCAAAAAATGTTGGAATATTTTGTTCCATGCTTTTCATACGCTGAGTTTGCTTTTTAATTTTTTTAATGAGCGGCAAAAGTACGGCCTCACATTTTCTTGACCAAACGCTGGGTTCATTTTCATGGGGGGATTTTACCTGAGAAAATGCCTATAATAGCTTGATTTTCAAATTTCTGAACCACTTTAACACTTGGTTTACTATAGAGGTCAGCCAAATGTGACCTATTTGATAAGGAAGTTATGAATTTGATGTACGAAATTTAGAGGTGCCCAACTAATAAATCATGGCTCAAAATATCATCCTTCTTGATAAAAATGTTTCAGAAATGACCATCAAGTTTAAATATCAATCTAAAATAATTTTATTGTAATTCTTCAATACGTGATTCAGACTTTTGGATTACTTTGATAATATCAATCCCATGCATTCAATCCGTACTTTTCCTTTCATCCGTTTAATCCGTGATTCTGACTTTTGGATTACTTTGATAATATCAATCCCCTGCATTCAATCCATTTTTTTCCTTTAATCCGTTTCATCCGTGATTCTGACTTTCGATTACTTTGATAATATCAATCCCCTGCATTCAATCCGTGTTTTTCCTTTAATCCGTTTAATCCGTGATTCAGACAATTTCATTCATCCGTGATTCCGACAATGGCCTATCTACTTTTTTTTCATTCCCTCGATATCTGTTTGCATACGTTGTAATATGCCCATGATACTATCCATGTTCACCTCTTCATCTTTCTTGTCAGAATTATTGAGTGTGCATACAAATTTCCAAATTTCAACTACGTCTGACATCTTGATTAAATAAGGAGAATAGTTTTTATTATCTGAGTGGAGCTCGAGCTGTTTTCCTTTTTTGAATATTCTTTTATAAACAACACCTTCATCTTTTGTAATGATAATATAAGTTGTTCCATTTTCGATATCATTGATAGACTCAATATATTTACCAATTACATAGCATCCATTTTTTAAGGGAGGCATTGAATCACCTTGAATAGGAAAGGCTCGATGTTTGCCTACGGTTTTAAATGGGAGATTCATGAGGGGTAATTTTTCAATGTATTCAGGATCGGCATAGCCGGTTAAATATCCCGCCGATGCTTTCATGGTAACCACTTCTACCATATCATTATTTAGTTTATCGACAATAATGGGAAACAAAATTCTGTTTTCGCCTACTTTCATAAACGACTCTGAATCAAATTTACTTAAATCGCATTTTACCAATGCATCTACGGCGATATGAAATAAATTAGAAATTTTAATGACGGTATCAATTGGCGGATCGCATCGTTCTTCTTCGTAAGAGCCAATACGTGCACGCGGAATTTCTAGTTGCTCAGCCAACTGTTCTTGCGACCATTTTTTTAATAGTCTTAAATGCTTGATGTTTTTAGATATTTTACTCATGCTAAAATATTGAGCAAATATAAACTAAATAGTTTAGTAATTTTAATTTTTTAATCTACTAAAATTTTCAGCATGATAAGTGCCATTTTACTGCATTGGTTTGTAGACACACAAACCACTAGCGAGATGATAAACCACGATATAGAAATGAGGCAAAGCAATTGGGTGATATTGCATTGGGACGCTGGCAGGGTTGCAGGCACCCTGCTAGCGTCTCTTAGGAGATAATATATAAACGATATAAATAATTATTAAGACATGGAACGTAATATTGTACATATTGATTTAGATTCTTTTTTTGTTTCTGTTGAGCGGCTTGTCAATCCAAAGCTTATCGGAAAGCCTGTATTGGTTGGTGGTACAAGCGATCGAGGTGTGGTTGCTTCATGTAGTTACGAAGCACGTGAATTTGGTATTCATTCGGCGATGCCCATGCGTATGGCTCGACAGCTTTGTCCGGAAGCCATTATTGTAAAAGGAGATGGTAGTCAGTATAGCAAGTACTCAAATATGATTACCGAAATTATTAGTGGTGATGTGCCAAGTTACGAAAAGACTTCTATTGATGAATTTTATATCGACTATACAGGAATGGATCGTTTTTTTGGTTGTTATAAAATGGCTACTGAGCTCAGACAAAAAATAATGCGTGAAACTAATCTTCCTATTTCATTTGCGATGTCTACCAATAAAACAGTTTCAAAAGTAGGAACGGGAGAAGCCAAGCCAAACGGACAAAAAGAAATTCCTTTTGGGACAGAGAAAAATTTTCTTGCCCCTTTATCAATTCGGAAAATTCCGATGGTAGGAGATAAAACATATCAGCTATTACGTGGAATGGGTATACAATGGATTCGTACCCTGCAAGACATGCCTTGTGAAATGATGCAACAAGTATTAGGCGAAAATGGATCGTTGATTTGGCGAAAAGCAAATGGCATTGATAACTCACCGATCATTCCTTATTCAGAGCGGAAATCTATTTCAACCGAACAAACCTTCGATAAAGATACCATTGATGTAAAAGCCTTGAAGAGTTTACTGATAGGGATGTCGGAAAAATTAGCGTATCAATTACGTGATGAAGGGAAACTCACTTCTTGTGTAACGGTAAAAATAAGGTATTCTGATTTTAATACATATACCATGCAAGCTCGTATTCCTTATACCTCACTCGATCATGTATTGATAGAAAAAGTGAATAGTTTGTTTGATAAGCTCTATCAAAAAAGAATGTTGATTCGTTTAATTGGTATTCGACTCAGTCATCTTGTATATGGCGGTTATCAGTATAATATGTTTGAAGATACCTTGGAGCAAATTCATTTGTATCAGGCAATGGATGGGATACGAAAACGTTTTGGAAAAGATGCGGTGAGTCGTGCTGCGGGTATTGTGCGATTGCGATCGGGGTGAACGCTGTATAACGCTGGCAGGGTATCTGCGGTATGCTGATTACCCTGCCAGCGTGTTTGTGTCGGCGGAATGAATTGAGCGATATATTGTTGGTGAAGAGCAGCAACAATTGTGGAAAGGAAAGTATGAAAAGTACAATAGCAATCTGAGTTTATTTCAACTTTTTTCTTGATAAAAAAGTTGAGCAAAAAATCAAGACGAAAAAAGGCGATTCCTGCGGAACGGTTCATGGTTTGCGCTTCACGCTATGTTGCGCGAATAAACATTTACTGAACGACAATATTTCTTATCGCGCAACGCGATTCCGCTTGACCAGAACCTATCGCTTGTTTTTCGTCAGACTCCGTAGCAAAATTTGACTTATACCGATTATGAATATCCTCCTCCATGGTTTGTGTCCCCACAAAACATAATGTTTGTATAACACTGGCAGGTTATCTGTGCTATGCTGATTACCCTGCCAGCGTTATAAGATGCGTTAGGGATAGCAGTGAAAAGCCCGCACCCCGAAGTAGAAAAATGAAATGAGGCACGAATGAAATTTTTCACTTTCGGGGGAGGACTTGTAACGTATAGCCCGCCCGAACGCCCAAAAAAACAAGTACACTAGTCATCACTTTTTTTAAAATTATGCTTCTTAATTGTCATACTTATTATAGTTTTTGTTTCGGTACTTTTTCGGTCGAAGAGTTGCTCAATGAGGTGCAACGCAATGGATACGGATCATTTGTATTAGCCGATATTAATAATACTTCGGCTTGTATTGATACGATACGATTGTCGAGAGAAAAAAAATTGAAACCTATAGTGGGTATCGACTTCCGAAATGGGGTTGAACAAAAATATGTTGGTATTGCAAGAAATAACCAAGGGTTTCAAGAGTTGAACGAACATTTATCGACCCACCTGCATAGCAACGAACCATTTGATAGTATAGCGCCAACATTTAATGATGCCTATATTATTTATCCATTAAGTGCTTACAAAGGATGGTTGTTAAAAGAGAATGAATTCATTGGTGTGTCAATTAAAGATATTAGTAGTTTGCCATTTTCGTTTGCTATGAAACAGCCTAATAAATTAATCGCTTTACAAACCATTTCGTTTGCAGGTAAGTCGCAGTTTAATGCACATCGTTTATTACGAGCAATTGATACCAATACTCTTTTAAGTAAATTGCCTTTAACGCAGCAAGCAACGGGTAATGAAATGATGATGCCTAAAGAAATTATGTATGCCCACTATGAGCAATATCCCACCATAATTAGAAATACAAGATACCTACTCAATGATTGTGAAATTGATTTTGAATATGGCAAGCTTGCCAATAAAAATTTGAAACATTTTAGCGGTAGCATTGCAAATGATGCAGAGATATTAAGAACCGAATGTATCAATGGTTTGTCTTATCGATATCCCAATCCTTCGAAAGAAGTGTTACGACGAATTGAAAAGGAAATAGATATTATCACACAATTAAATTTTTCATCTTATTTTTTAATCAATTGGGATATTGTAAAGTATGCACGAAGTAAAAATTATTATTATGTAGGGCGGGGAAGTGGTGCCAATAGTATTGTGGCCTATCTGTTACGAATTACCGATGTGGATCCGATTGAACTTGATTTATATTTTGAGCGCTTTATAAATCTATACCGAAATAATGCACCAGATTTTGATATGGATTTTTCGTGGACAGATAGAGACGATATTACACGCTATATTTTTGAAACATATGGCAATAAAAGAACGGCCCTTCTTGGCTCATATACCACCTTTCAACATGATGCAGTGATACGCGAATTAGGAAAAGTATTTGGTTTGCCGGCTGGAGAAATAGATAAATTACAACGTGTTGATTCGCCTGAAGGTATTGATGAAATTGGAAGATTGGTATTGCGTTACAGCAAATTAATACATGGGTTTCCGAGTCATTTAAGTATACATTCAAGTGGTATTCTTATTTCTGAAAAACCTATATCCTATTATTCAGCTACCCATATGCCTCCTAAAGGTTATGCAACCACACAATTTAGTATGCTTGAAGCTGAAGATATTGGACTCTATAAATTTGATATATTAAGTCAACGAGGTTTAGGTAAAATAAAGGATACGATTCAAATTGTAAAAGAAAATAAGGGTATTGATATTGATGTTCATAATGTTGTTGCTTTTAAACAGGATGAAGCAGTAAAAGAATTATTGCGCCATGGAAAAACAATAGGATGTTTTTATGTTGAGTCGCCCGCCATGCGTATGTTGCTTACCAAATTAAAGGCAGATGATTATTTGCGACTTGTTGCAGCAAGTTCTATTATTCGTCCGGGTGTTTCAAAAAGTGGTATGATGCGTGAATATATTGTTCGCTTTCGTGATGAAAGTTTGCGCAAGCAAGCTCGTGAACAATTACCCGAATTATATGATTTATTAGAAGAGACTTATGGTGTGATGGTGTATCAGGAGGATGTAATTAAGATTGCTCATTTGTTTGCAGGTTTAACTTTGGCTGAGGCTGATTATTTGCGTCGCGGAATGTCGTGGAAGTTTAAGCAACGAAATGAATTTGCCGTTGTGCAACAGAATTTTTTTTCGAATTGTAAAAAGAAGGGGTATGCGGATAAACTCATTTCGGATATCTGGACTCAAATTGAAAGTTTTGCAAATTTTGCTTTTTCAAAAGGTCATTCAGCAAGCTATGCGGTAGAAAGCTATCAGGCCATGTATTTAAAAGCGTATTATCCGCTCGAGTATTTGGTGGCAACACTCAATAACGGCGGTGGTTTTTATAAAAAGGAATTATATATTCATGAAGCGCGTATGCATGGTGCAACCATTAAGCCACCTTGTATTAATCATAGTACGGCCTTAAGTGTGATAAAAGGGAACACAATTTTTTTAGGACTTCATATGATTAGTGAATTGGAGACCGAAACCATTCAACGTATTTTTATTGAGAGAAAATTGAATGGATTGTATAAAGATATGTATGATTTTGTAAGTCGTGTATCCGTTTCAATTGAACAAATGCGTTTACTCATTCGTGCGGGTTGTTTTCAGTTTTCGAAGCGGAGTAAGAAAGAATTGCTTTGGGAAATTCATGCCATCTTACAGCCTATTAGTAAACGTAAACAGCATGAAGAATTATTTAAAATTGAAGCCCCTCAATGGGAATTGCCCCCACTCACCCATTCAACGATTGAAGAAGCTTTTGATGAAATTGAATTGTTTGGCTTTTCATTGTGTTCGCCATTTGATTTGCTTCGTGATGCAATGCCGAATCAAATGCGTGCAACTGAATTGAGAAAATTTGTGAATCAAGAAATAAGTATTGTTGGTTATTTGATAAATGTGAAATACACCCGAACACATAAAGGCGAACGTATGTATTTTGGAACCTTTATTGATATAGATGGATATTGGATTGATACGGTTCATTTCCCAATTAGTGCAAAGCAATTTCCTTTTACTGGGCCAGGTATTTATGAAATTAAAGGAAAGGTGGTTGAGGAGTACGATTTTATGAGTATTGAAGTAAACTATATGAAACGTTTACCTTTTGTAGATAGAGAGTAGATTGAAATGATGATGGGGAAGGAAAAATTGGAAAGCTAAAAATATAATTAGAATTATGTGGGCGGCAAACACGCTTTTCGCGGCAAGTCCACCCCACGCCAAAAAGAAGCGTGGGTGCGGGCTTTCTGCTACAATCGTTGCCGCAATAAGAATCATCGACAAGTCTACGTTTCTCTTTTTAAAATTAGTAAGGATTTAGAATTTGTGGCTTGTTGTTGTACTTCAAATGTTGAGAGATTCATTTTCCTGCTGATTTTTTATTTAGCATTAAAGGAGCTAAGTAGACTGCTCCACTTTTTATTCAAGCTGAAAATTTTAAATAAAACCTCAAGAAAAAAGCGGATAGCAGGATGATAATAAAGCAAACTAGCTATTATGAGAATTCTAATGATTATACGTTAAACTGCACCAAATCAAAAATGAGATTACTTCGTCGTTCCTCCACACAAGGATGTGGCACTTTTAGATTAGTACA
>ENA-UOWO01005284-UOWO01005284.1-activated-sludge-metagenome-genome-assembly--contig:-NODE-5284-length-13769-cov-4.903967_pt1 | contig 13769 bp, 14 predicted proteins | sample MGYA00238148_ERZ761564 | MGnify/ENA primary metagenome ERZ761564 (study PRJEB28885, sample SAMN05720194) | activated sludge metagenome | isolation source: Anaerobic digester | place: USA...
GATTAAAACATTAAAAAATTGAGGTAACTCATCAATACTCCACTTACGAATAAAAGTCCCGACTCTGGTAATACGCGGATCTTTATCTAATTTAAACAAACCATCTCTTTCGCTTTGCAATTTAGCCTGATCTTTATGAGCACCAACATACATCGATCGAAATTTAAAAAATCTAAATGGCTTACCATATTGCCCGGCCCTCTCGGGAATATCAGCCAAAATCGGCCCCTTACTATTCCACTTAATCGCCAAAGCCGTAACCAACATCACCGGACTAAACAAAACTAAACCAAATAATGCTCCCAAAATATCAATCGCCCTTTTAACAATTCTACCCCACCCACCCAAAGAAGTTCTTTTTAACTCCACCAAGGGAATTCCATTGATCACGTTAACATCAATATTGGTGACACGACTTTCAAAACTACCGCTAACGTATTTAAAAACCAAATGATACTTAACACAAACATCAATCAATTTAACGCTGGTTTGACGAGAAAAACTCTGATCACATTGCCAAACTTCCTTCACGTGGGGGTTGGCATCTAAAGTTTGATACAAATCAGCAAATAAAGTCTCGGGATTACTTAAAACCTTTACCACCCGATATCCCAAATACTTTTGTTGATTTTCCAACCAATCGATCATCTGATGGCTAATAGAATCATTGCCAACTACTACTATGTGTTTAAGGGCAAAATCCTTTTTATATAAATATCGACGCAAAAACAAAATGGCCAAACGCCCAAAAATCACAAAAAAAGTACTGCCCACCCACGCAAACAAAACAATAAAACGAGAAGCAAAGTTTTCCTTAATGAAAAACAAATACAAAACCGCCACCATCAAAGTAGCGGAAGTAGCAAATAATATTTTAGCAAAATCTTTGTAAAACGGGCGGCGGCTAGAATTATACAAACCATTTAAAGCAAACAACACTACACCGATCGCGGACACCAACAATAGTGCTTGAAAATAAGCAAACAAATCAATAGAAAATAAAGCTGGTCGCCAAAGCAAAACAAAATCCTGAAAACGCAAATAATAAGCAAACAGGCCACCTAAAACTATCATCAAAAAATCCAAGGGAAGCAATAAAGCCAACAAAAACAAGTCAACTTTGCTATACCGCATATAGGTTTTTAAATATTTAAAGAATATTCAATAATATAAGCCGAATTCTGTACCATTCGAAAATGGCAGCAATCATCTATCTAGTCGTAAAATTACTCTTACGATCAAGCGAGCTACCTGTCTCTAGCATCGAAATGCTAGGCTTGCTCTTGCTCCAACCGGGGTTTGCCGTTCATTCATGTTACCATGAAGAAAGAAAAGTAGCCTTGCGACCTCTTTTCACTTTTCACCTTTCACCGCCGAAACGGTTAGTATTGTCTCTGTGGCACTTTCCGTCGCCGAGTGTTATTTATTATACTCGGATCGCCAGGACGTTATCCTGCGGTTTTGTCAGTTTTCCAAAGAAAACCAGGAGTTCGGACTTTCCTCAAATCGCCGGGGCGATTCGCGATTGCCCATATTAAATATCCTTAGCTCAATTTTAATGATAAAGAAGAAAAAAAGCAACCTTTGCCTGTGGATAAAAAGAAAAAATTTTATGATATTTTCACCTTTGATTTGTTATACTATAAAAAATAAAGATAAATTTATGTCAAAAAATCAAAACTACCCCATGAACTCACCAAAAAATGTCTTATCTTACATGAATTTTTTCAACTATCAAGAACCGGAAAAACTGTTTTTAATCACCATTGATGAACAATTAAGATTAATTGATTGCCATAAACTAAAAAGCGGGCGCAACAAGATCGACCTAATACACCCCAGGGATGTAATTTTACCGGCATTATCCGACCACGCTAAAGGTATTATTTTGGTTCACAACCATCCCTCAGGAAAAAGCCTCCCCAGTCCCAATGACCACATTTTTACCAAATATATAAAAAGGATCTGCGAACTTCTTAACATTGCGTTGGTAGATCACTTAATTCTTGGCAAGAATGAGGTATATTCGTATAAGGAAGCGGGCACAGAGATTTTTCCCTGTGCCCACTATTCCGCCAAACATGTTCTATGTAAATCAACGAGCAATTAAAGTTCTTCAATCTTAACCCAACCAATGATCTTTATCCCCTTCTCTTCTTCATTCCATTCAAATTCCAATTCATCCTCCAAAGAATCCAAATCCATTGATAAATTATCAAACATTTTTTCGTCACTAGGAACAAACTTACGCAAAGTATCAGGAATTTGTCCTTCATTAAACAAATCGCTAAAATCCATCATTAAACAATCTTCGTCCTTAACAACTCGCAACACCGAACAATCATTCAATTTCCAAGAATTCTTACCGCTTTCAATTTTACGAATTTGCAAATCATCCAAATAAGCAACGACCGTGGCCTGACTTTCCAAATCGTCGGCCTCGTCTTCATAAAAATCATCACTTTCATCATCGAGACTAGGAACCAATTTTACCATTGAATGATTATTATTAGGGACTACCCCCTTTAAATTAGCAGAGTAGTAAACACGACCATCAACAGTAACTTTTTCGTTTTTTTGTTCACCCCTTAAACAAAAATCTATAATAATATTATGAGTAGGCACAAAATCTTCACTAATCTTTTCTGCCCCGCTGCCACCCTTTAGATTAAAAGATTTGTCCGGGAAAAAATCGGATTCTTGTTCAGCGTCGCTATCGATGTCTGTCTCATATTGATAAGCCATAACACGTTTGTTTATTTTTTTATAATAATACAAATAAGTTTTAAATCCTAAAATAAATTATAAACAATAAAATAAAAATGTAAAATCAAGAAATCGTCAACAAAAACAAGGGGAAAATCAACTATCTCAGGGACAGATAAAATTTTCTTTGTTTGTTCGTGAGCCTTTCAATAGAATAACGAAGCATTGTTCTTGGCATTTGTTTTGCGTAATCATTCAAAAATCCAATGAGTTTTTCTTCGCCCACGCGCTTGCCAAGCTCACGCAACATCCACCCCACCGCCTTGTGTATCAAATCATGTTTGTCTCGCAACAAAGTCTTCGCTACAAAAATTGTTTCTGCTTCACGGCCAGCACGCAAAAAAGAAAAAGTCGACAACACCGCAATCCGACGTACCCATAAAATTTTAGACTTTAACCAAACACGAAGCAATTTTTTCGGATTTATTTGGTCTAACAAAAAACCGCCCACAATTGTGGGGGCACTCAAATCAACCAAATCCCAGTTATTAATAAATTCAACATTATGCCAATAGAAATTATAAATTTCTAATTTTTCCAAATCATCTGCCTTTTTATATTTCTCTACCAAAATTAAAATTGCTGTCAAACGTGCCTCATGAAATTCGCTACTAATCAAATTTTGCAAATCCAATAAGCCAATATCTTTCCAATATTTTTTCAGCACCGCACGTTGTTGAGGCACACTAACCCCAAGAAAAACATCCCCCTCCCCATATTCACCTTTTCCGGTTTTGAAAAACCGAGCAAGATTTTTCGCTTGTGCGTGGTTCGCGGCGTTGCGCAAATCAATCAAAACCTTCTTGTCTAAATTCTTATTCATAAAAAAATAATATGCTCTTAGACTTCAATCTCCAACGCGATCGGGCAATGATCAGAGCCCTCAACCCCCGGCAAAATATAGGAATTTTTCACGAACTTCATAAAAGATTTATTAACAAAAAAATAATCAATGCGCCAACCCACGTTACGCTCGCGCGCTCGCGTCCTCACCGACCACCACGTGTATTGCGCCGGCGCCTTGTTAAACTCCCTAAAAGTATCAACGTATCCGTGATCGATAAACTTATCAATCCAGGCACGCTCTTCAGGTAAAAACCCGGATATTTTGGAATTTTCTTTTGGATGTGCCAAATCTATTTCTTTGTGAGCGGTATTAACATCACCACAAACGACAATATTCTTCCCATCTTTACGCAAACGTTCCACAATCTCCAAAAAATGATCATAGAATTCCATCTTGTAAGCCAAACGTTCATCAGACATTTGCCCATTGGGAAAATAAATATTAAACAAAACAAATTTTTCATATTCGGCCATAATCACCCGTCCTTCTGTATCAAATTTCCGTTTACCAAAACCATAAGTAACCTTTAATGGCTCAACTTTACTGTATAAAGCAACCCCACTATAACCCTTTCTATCTGGTTTTGAATAATATACATAATAACCGGGGACATTTAATAACTTTGCACTAAGTTGCTCAGGGTGGGCCTTGGTTTCCTGCAGGCCGATAATATCCGGCTGTGCCCCCAACAACCATTCCACAAAACCTTTTTTCTCAACCGCCCGAATACCATTCACATTCCAAGAGTATAATTTTAAAAACATAAAAAAGAAAATATTAATAATAATTACATTTTAACCAAAAAGAAAAAAAATCACAAATAAAAAAGGGACCGCTTATAGTCCCCATGAAAAACTAATCACAAACAACCAACAAACTACTTGTACGGGCGATCCAAATATTCAAACAAGGTCTGCCGATCCGGTGCCGGCACCTCGACCGTCGGCCGAGATTGCAGGTCCGAGTAAACCTTTTTGGACGCCTCTTGAACCTCAAGGGCCAGGTGCATTTCCTGAACCTCGGGGGGAATCTCCAGGGTTTTGCGATTCATGGCATCCAACTGGACGAAATCGCCCCCGGAGGGATAAGTGCTCTCACCCATCTTCTGGACAATTTCGAAAACTGGACCCATTATCGCGTCACCGGATTTTTTACCATCATTCGCCATGTCGACACCTCCTTTTGTGCGTAAAAAACGCCTTATTAAAATACCACCTTTATTTAATAAAAACAAGGCCACTCGGCTCCATAAAAACCGAGTGGCAAAAATATCTTACGAAAATAAAACCTATTTTGAGATTCTAAATAAATAATAAGAGTAGGCAAAAGGAACCAAAACCATTAAAATAATTTGTACAATGAATACTGGGACAATTTGCCATTGCCAAAACGCTTCCAATAAAAATATTAAACCGGCAATCACGAACATCCAGCCACCCACGCGCTGTGTTTTATTCCAATTATCGACATTGTCCAAGGCCCAAGGAGTTTTCACGCCTACAAAATAATTTTGTTTAATTTTACCCATGTAATTACCGATTAACACAAACATCACCCCCAAACCAATTAAAATCATTCTGGTGAAATTTAAGCCCGGAACCAAAACATACGCAAACATAATCGCCTGTAAATAAACAAAAAATACCAAAAAAATCATTTGTAAAAGGTTCCAAGCATCAACAAACTGCTGATATTTCTCCTTACGTGGATCAATCTTTGGTAAAACAGCAAACAATCCCCACATTGCCAAATAAATACCAGGGGCAAAAAATACTGAATAAATTCTTGGCCAATAACGATCGGGAACGCCTTCAAAATTCCAATGAGACGGTACCTGTTCGGGCAAATATTGCCAAACTAACAAGCTCCCCCCCAACAACAAAATGAATAAAACCAACTTAATGTAAAACCATTTTTTCATAAAATTAAAAAATTATTCTTTAAAGAAATTAAATAAAAATTTAACTACACTTTCAAACACTGATAAATTCAAAGAGTAAATCATAAATTGACCCTGTCGCTCGACTGTCAGTAGTTGCGCCCGCTTTAAAATATCTAAATGATGAGAAAGTGATGCCTGAGTAAAATTAAAATGTGACTGCAACTCGGAAACCGACATGTCCTTTTTCCGAAGAAGATCAAGAATCTTTCGACGACTCGGATCAGACAAAGCCTTAAAAATTAAATCCATAAATTTTATTTGTTAATATATAGATATCTGTCTATATATTAATTCATTTTAAAAATCTTGTCAAATTAAAAATCGCCCCACGCACTCACTGCGTAGGACGATTTTTTTATAAAGAACGTTTTCGCCTGCAAATCACTTATTATTTTGAATGCTGATAAGAATAAGATTTCTTCATGGATTTCCAGAAAACTTCCTTGTTAAGACAATGCGGATTGGAACCATCACAATCTTTGTTTTCAATAAGATTACCATATTGGGCAAAAGTATGAGAATCCTCATAAGTGTACGGATCTTTCATCAAATTGGCAGTGACGGCGGCGTGGGCTTTTTCCACGTCCCCACCAGCTTTAGCCAACTCCTCTTCCATACCCATATTATAAGCACGCACCAAACCACGAAACTCAGCGGACTTGGCTTCGGCTTTAACTACATCCAAAGCTTCACCCAAAACAGCCGTCGTCACACCAGCCACCTTGCCGGCCGCTTTGCCAAAAATCTGTTCCACTACATAATCTTTAATCTTTCCCTCCACATATTCACCGGTTCCACCACCAACAATATCCAAATCACGATTGAAATCCTGCTCTACTTCACTCAATCCTTGATTAATCGCTTCTTGGCGCTCCAGCATTCTCTCATAGAAACGCAATTGCTCATCCAGTGCTTTTTCCTTATCTGTCGGGTTAGACTTCCAAAATTTAACTTTTTCAAAGGCATTGCCCAACTTCTCATTCCAACGATCCTTCAAAATATCTTTTGGATCCATATTTTCAATATCATTCGTCGGATCATTTAAATATTTTACGTATTCTTTAACGGAATTATATTGTTCGTCAGTTAATTTCACCCCCTTGTCTTTCAGTTTAGCATTCAAATCCAATAATTGATCTTTGGTGCTTTCATCAATTTTACCATCAATATAATCATCAGAAATTTGACGATTGGTTGGATCGGTCAAAAACTCATAAGAGCGCTTATTTTCATCGGTCATTACACCAAGCAATGAATTACGCTTATCTTCCAAACCTTTTAATTGACTTTCCAAGCCCGGATCAGAACCATTTTTCAATTCTTCTTGTAAAATCTTAATTTGTGCGTCAACCTCCATTACCTTGTCCGCCGTAATCTTTGGTCCAACCGATGCTATACAATTATCTTTATCAGTACCGCTTAACTTAGCACAGCCCTCCGGCAATTCATTTTCAATGGAAGTTTCCAAAATACATTCTTCTTTGGTATATGACATCAAGCCACCTTCGATTTTATCACAAACCGACAAATCACCGGTATTAGTGGCAATTTGCAAATAACACTTATCTTTTGGCGGATTGGAACCTTCAAAACCTTCGCCCTTAATTTTTTCACAACCGGCCGGATCACCATCCTGCACCGCCGAAGATTGATAACAATGATCAGGATCATCAAAAAATGAACAAGCCCAACCTTGAATATCCCCCAAACAACCACCCAAAAATATTGGCGCGCCGGCAATCAAGAAAAAAGATAAAAATCTGAATTTATTCATAATTGATGATTATTTATTTTTTTTAAAAATAAGATATAACACATTCCCGACAAACCAAACGCCGCCGATAATCGCCAAAACCACGCAAGTGTACCATAACGGCTGCGCCACATAATCAATAATCGCCCGTCCGATGTTGGTAAAACGCGGTTCATTAAAATAAATTTGATATGACAAAATCCCCCACAAACCAACGCCCAACAGGTAAGTCGCAGGATTCACCAACGAATATTTTCCCAAGCGCAATAAAGATTTTATACCATATAAAACATACCACAATAATAATGATAAAATCGCCAAAGCAAAACCAAAATATTGTCCATAAGTTTCAAACACATTTAAAATTTTCTCGCTGTCTATATCTTCCGGCGCCGGACCAATAAACCAATAAACCAAATAATAAATCACCGCAAACAAAAGCATCGCCAAGAAAGGCCACCACGCACGGTTGATAAAAGATCGTTTGTCACTGTCCTTCAAATCAATTTGCAAATTTTCCGTCATAAAAATTTTTATTTAAATTAATATTGAATTTCTTTTAAAGGATGGGTACTTAAATCCACTTTAAAAACACCATCAGTCACGTTAATTTTATTTTCATAATGATAGCCATCCGGTTCTAAATTTGTCAAAATACCGGAAAAGGTTCCCTCAATGAATTGATCATCAAAACGAGTAATGTTGACTTCGATTGCATCGCCGGTGATATCAACGGTATTGGTATAACTCCAAGATTTATCCTCTTTATAAAAACCATAATGCAACATCGGCTCAAAATATGGCTCGCGGGCTTTCATACCAATAAACTTTTCCACGCGCTTTCCCGGAAACGTGACAGACATTGTTCCGTTTTGATAATCACCAAAAATCAACAAGGTTTCGCCATCATCCGGATAGTTAACACTTTTCGGCAAATGCTGAACGGTCTGGACGCCTAAACTTTTATAAGCAACGCCATCCGCCACCCACGAAGCAAAACTTTTTTCCGCCACTACGAGTTCGCTCGGTGGAACGTCATCTCTTCCCTCCACAGAATTATTAGCACTTTCCACCAATGTCTCATCAGATAAATTTTCCTCTGCCCCTTTCTTACCACTAACCATGAACAAAAAATAAGAAACCGCCACCACCAACATCAGAATAGCGAGAATTTTCAAATTTTTCATACGCGTAATTATTATTTAATAACATGAAAATCACTAATTTTCACACCACTAGAATTAACCGTAAAATTAAAGCCGGCCTTCAAGGCAATGTGCCCATCTTCATATTCCACTTCCCCATAATTTAAACCCAAAACGTCCAACTTGGTAATATAAAATGTACCACCTAAAACCGCTGGCTCAGGAGAAAGCTGTGTCAAATTATTTTCCACAAAAGTGTAAAGCTTCAATTCATCGTCGGCCGACAACAAATTCCGATCACAACGCCCTTGATACAAATCATCAAGTAAACAAATCTTGCCATTAGCAAATGTACAAACACTGCCACCGGCCGTCGTTTGACCACCCAAAATAGCACAATAAATTTCTGATTCATAATCAAAACCGGTCACCTTCACACCGCCTTCCGGACAATACCCGTAAAACAAAGACCATTCTTCACATTGTCGGTTATCTTCAAATAAACAAACTCCATATTGTCCCAACGCATTTTCTTTCATCATAATTTGACCGCCCTTATCCTGACAATTTAAAGAAGCGGGATTAGCCAAACCGGCCCACTCCCCCTGCCCCTGCAAATTATTCAACCACGGAAACTCCACCTTGAAATCACCCAAGGCATAAGCGGCCACCTGATACGGCGGAAAATAAAAAGTAATACTGTCTTCATCAAAAATAAAAGCCTGAAAGCTTTCAAGATCAGGTGCCACTCCGGACTTTATCCATTCCTCATCCATATAATCATCACCTGTCTTTTCCTGAATTTGTTTTCGCAAATCATCAAAACAAAATTGAGAAATATCATTCAAGTAATTATCGTTACCGACAAATAAATCAGCCAAACTCATTTCTTTGTCATTTTGCAAATCATAAGCAAAACCATAATACTCACGGCCACCATGTGCACCACCACTATAATACTCAAAGGCTAAAACAAAACTAACATAATTTTCATCAAAGCGTCCTTTGTCATAACGAGCATGCAAATAATAAGTAATTGGAAAAATTTCACCGTCTTCCGCCAAATCGTCCATCGCCGACTCATAGGAATTGGCCGATTCTTTGAAATTGGCAACATAATCGGTCACGAAATTTTCAATCAACGAATTCAAATTATCCTTACCATCAAACGTCGGGTAGGTGATCTCAATGTCCCAATCACCTTCTTTTTCCTCAATCTTTTGATCCTTCACAATCAACATTTTATTATCCGGCAAATCAGTCGGCCCGGAATTATCAGTGACAATATTTTTATCACCAACAACACTAAAATAATAAAACGCACTCACTCCGCCGACCAACAACGCCAAAGCAACCAAGACCAAAATGATTTTAAAGGTTTTTGTCATAAATATATTTTATTTCTTTAATTTAAACGGTCGCGGAACCGACCAGGCAATAAACACCGCCAAAGCCATAAACAACAAAGTATAACCATCAACGATTTCCATAATTGAACCGACAAAAGACATAAACAAATCCACACTCAACCACTTAAAATTAAATAAAACACCAACGCCGCTGCCACCTTCCAAAACCAATTGATTAAAATAATAATAAAAAATCAAATATTGAGCCAATAAAATTGACAATACAGCACAAACGGCTGCGACAATTTGCAAGCCACGAGAACGCTTTTTACCGGCAAACCATAAAACTAAATACCCCACAAAAAAACCTACACCCAATGCCATATAACCGATTTCATAATCCGTTAAAGCAACAATCACCGCCCACACCAACGCCGAAAGTAGCGCCCCCACCAAACCTCCCAACAAACCCATATAAACCGATCGGGAATCAGCTTGACTGTCTTTATGTAATTCCAAGGCTTCTTGCTCGGCCTGCTGGGCAACACTATCAATTTCAGCTTCAGTCGTTTCATACTCATCCAAAATAAACTTTTTTGCTTGTGCCAAATCACGCCCCTCACAAAAATGTTCGGTTAAAATTTTTTTCAAATCATTAGTACCGTTAACCTTTTTCATAAAATTAAATATGATGATTTATTTTCTGCTTCCAAAATAATGATAATACAAAGGCACGGCCAAACACCAACCGCTAATCGCTTGATACAACATTAAACCCACCACCACGAACAGCAACAAACTCCAGAAAAACGCCCCCAACACGAAAAACACCAAAAATCCCAAAACTCGCCAGCCACGTGCTCGGCCGGATAAAGTTTTGCCAAACCAACCGGGATATTTCTTTAAAATCTTTTTCAAAATTAATCGCAACAAGACCATAAACAACATTGTCACCAAAATAATGAAGACAACCTGAATCGCGCCGAACGGTGATAACAAAAAGTTGGCCGGTACTTCATTGAAAAAATCTTTTTTCAATTGCGGAAGCAATTTATAAACATTCATTATTTCGGCGAAATCAAAACTTTCCAATTCACCGATTGCCAAAGCATATTTTCCTTGATTGAATTGATTGAATACCGCCACCCGATATTGACCGGCCGGCATCACAGTTTTATATTCCGGACCTTCCAAATAAGTATCATAACCAAACGGTTCAAAAAATTCTTTCCACTCAAAATTATCACCATCCAAAAAATATAATTCTTCATCGGTCGCCATATCATACAAAGCGGCAGAAAAACGTCCCTCCGGATTACTGTTTTTTGGTACCAATAAATTCAGATACAAATTAAATTCCTTATCACTGTTAATATAATAAGTATGTGGCACACCGGTTAATTCCGCATAGTAAGCCTTGGATACTTCCGGGGCAGGCACCTCAATCGTGGAATCATTGACCAAGCGTGGCTGGTGGGCGGACACCGACAAAGGCAAAATAAAAAAGCTCAAAACAATTAAAGCTTTAAAAAATTTGGACATAAAATTATCCTTTAAAATTTTTGATTTACTAGTAAAATTTTAACACTAAAAAATAAGAAAAACAAATGCCGATTAAGTTAAAATTTTCTTCAAATACTTCCCCGTATAACTTCTTTCACAATTAAGCAAATCCTCCGGCAATCCCTCAAAAAGAATTTCACCACCTTTTGATCCGCCCTCCGGCCCCAAATCAATAATCCAATCGGCATGCTTGATAACATCCAAATTATGCTCGATCACCACCACCGTATTGCCATTATTAACCAAATTTTTGACGATTATTAACAGTTTTTCAATATCAGCCATGTGTAAACCGGTCGTCGGCTCATCCATTACATAAATATTACCTTTTTTATGCAATTCCGAAGCCAACTTGATTCTTTGACATTCGCCGCCCGACAAGGTGCTAAGAGGTTGCCCCAATTCTAAATATTCCAAACCAACATCACACAAAATCTGTAATTTTCGATTAATTTCTTTGGTTTCAAAAAATCCCAACAAATCACGCACCGTGGTATGCAAAATATCATCAATATTTTTATCTTGATATTTCAAAGCCAACACCGCCTCGGTATAACGTTTGCCATTACATTCATCACAAATCACTTTAACCTCATCCATAAAACTCATTTCATAACTGATTGTTCCCAAACCCTTGCATTTCGGACAGGCCCCCTTGGAATTAAAACTGAACAAAGCGGCGGTAGAACCGGTTTTCTTGGCAAATTCCTTACGAATATCATCAAAAATTCCAATATAGGTCGCCGGATTGGAACGAGATGATTTACCAATAGGCGACTGATCAATGATCACCGCCTGACGATTTTCTTTCAAAAAAACATCATTGATTAAACTACTCTTGCCGGAACCGGCCACTCCGGTGACACAAGTCAAAACCCCCTTAGGAATTTTTGTGGAAACGTTCTTTAAATTATTCAAAGAAGCATTTTTGATTTCCAAATAATCAATCCATACTTTACGTTGATAAACACCCTGCTCTTCCCGATTTAAATATTCAGCCGTCACCCCATTGGAATTTTTTAGACCGGCCAAATCACCGGCGTAAACAATTTCCCCACCCCGACTGCCGGCGCGTGGCCCGACATCAATAATATACTCCGCCGCCTTAATAATGGCCGGATCATGCTCAACCACAAAAACACTATTACCCTTCTCTTTAATTTGTCGCAAAATTTCAATCAATTTATTGATGTCGCGCGGATGCAAACCGATTGACGGTTCATCCATTATATACATCATATCCACCAAATCACAGTCTAATTGACGCGCCATCTTTACCCGCTGACTTTCTCCACCGGACAAAGTACCAACTGGACGATTTAATGATAAATAGCCCACTCCAATGTCAATTAAATGAGACAAAATTTGACGCATCTTTTTAATAATTGGCTTGGCAATTTCCCCCTCTACAGTTAGTAAAAATTGATCTAACTCTATTAACTCCCAAGATGACAACTCAACGATATTTTTTCCGTTTATTTTCACGCTCCGTGCTGTTTCATTAATTCTTGAACCACCACAAGCATCACAATCGGAATAAACAAAATATTTTTCATAAGCGTTTTTGCGCCCTTCTGATAATTCGTTTTTTGCTTTATCAACATAAATTCTTTCCAATTTTCGAGCCACGCCCTCAAAATTTTTCTGATAAGTACCGGCACCATGTGCCTTTGTTACCGGAATCGCTTTAGCATATAAAAAATCTTTCCATTCCTGCTCGGTAAAATCTTTTAATTTTTTATCAACATCAAATAAATTCATGGCCATAAATTCTCGCCAATGCCAACCCTCCACTCGATAATCAGGATGAGTAATCGCCCCTTCACGAATGGATTTTTCTTTATCAATCAATAAATCAACATCCACCTTAATTTGTTTGCCCAAGCCCTTGCAGTCAGGGCACATTCCCAATGGATGATTAAACCCAAAAACAAAAGACGGGCCAATAAATTTATCGCCGCAACGAGAAAACAATAAACGCAAATAAGTGGATAATTCTGTAGCGGTACCGACCGTACTACGCAAATTTGCCCCCATCTTCTTTTGATCAATAACTATTGCCGTAGAAATATTTTTGATTTCCTCCACCGGAGGACGAGAAAGCTTGGGCATGCGGGCACGGGCGAACGACGAAAAAGTTTCAATCAGCTGGCGTTGCGCTTCCGTGTAAATGGTATCAAAAACTAAAGATGATTTACCCGAACCGGAAACGCCCGTAAAAACCACCAACTTATTTTTGGGGATTTCCACTGACACATTTTTTAAATTATGTGTCTCAGCGTTTTTAATAATGATGGTATTATGGGACATATTATAAAATAAACTTGGCGGTGGGGGCGGGATTTGAACCCGCGATCAGCGTTTTAAACCGATACCGCTTTTCGAGAGCAGCGCCTTCAACCTC
>ENA-UOWO01005287-UOWO01005287.1-activated-sludge-metagenome-genome-assembly--contig:-NODE-5287-length-13763-cov-6.437628_pt1 | contig 13763 bp, 16 predicted proteins | sample MGYA00238148_ERZ761564 | MGnify/ENA primary metagenome ERZ761564 (study PRJEB28885, sample SAMN05720194) | activated sludge metagenome | isolation source: Anaerobic digester | place: USA...
CTACACAACGTAGCACACTCTTTCCCTACACGACGCTCTTCCGATCTGACACCGTGAACCCTTGCAAGCCACTGCATTGCGAGAGTCCAGGTGCTGGACCCGTGCGCGAGCAGGTGCTGCGAAGCCTGCTGGTCGATCGCCTGCAGGTGCGATCCGGAGCCTGCGTTCAATGCGATGGCCGTGAACGCCGTCAGCGAGACCACCAGCAACGCCAGCCATCGGCGCCGGCGGGAAGAGTCGTTCAATGCATCGGTGCGGGTCACGGCGTCGGAATGGCCTCGGTGTTCGAGTTCGGTCGAGCAGGCTGAGGCGTCGATTCTCGACGTTGACGATCGGCGAGAAGGGAAGTGCGCGGCACCACCCAATGTCGACCGACATCCACCGGCATCCGGTCGGCCCCCGGCGCTTTCGCACGTCGGACGACGCCGCGCGAGAACAGATCACTCGGTATCGGGGAACCCGGTCTCTTCGGCGTCCAGGCTGACCTGGGTGTTGCCCATGCCCAGCAGTTCGCGAGCGCGATGCAGGCTCGACATCTCGCGGCGCCTGCGGGAAGGCCCGCCCAGATGGCGCTCGATCTCCCAGACGAGGTTGATCAGTTCCTTGGACGAGCGCGCACGGTGAACCCGCATCAGGGTGATCGCGGAGAACACGGGCGCATCGACACGCAAGGTGTCGATCAGCAACTCGCGCACCTGCTGGAACAACTCGTCATCGGAGGCCTTGGCAAGCGCCCGGCGTTGCGGAACCGACAGCGCCGATCCCGTGTGGTCTGCATTCAGGGGCACAGGCCGGGAGGGTGGCGGCACGGCATCGACATCGACCTCGAGAACCTCGACCACAGGGCGAGGCAAGGGTGCTCTAGGCGGCGGCTCAACAGGCGACGAGGGTGGTCCGAGCTCAACCGCCAGCACACCCGAGCGGGTGCTGGCGCCGCCGCTGTCGAGGGCACCTTGCTGGCTCGGCATGACCTCGGAAGCCTCGTCGGGATCGATCACCAGCTCGACCAGTCCGAGGTGCACCAGATCCTCGAAATGCGTGGTGCTGGCACCCGCCTGCAGGGCCAGCGCGAGAACTTCGCTGAGGGGGCGGCGTCCATCGACGAGAAACAGCATCGTTCGATGACGCTGGTTCAGCCCGTGCGAGCGCGTTCGCAACTCCTCGTGACCGAGCGGCGTCTTGACCGGCGGAACGGACGTGGGCATCGAGGCGGGCAACTCAGTCAGTGGTGACCGGACGATTGTGGCGCCGGGCGGTCGCCTCGGCGAGGTCCAACGCGTGTCGCTGTTGGCAGCACGACGCGATTCGGCAACGAAAAGCAGCCGCTCAGGCTGCGATCCGCACGGACTCGGCCAGGTAGGCGCCGATCTGCGCCGGATCGTTGACGGTGCGGATCGCACCGTAGATCGCCTCGGCGCGCGGATGGCAGCGGCGCAGGAGATTCAGCCACTGCTTCAGCCGGCCTGCGCGATGTCGATCGGCGATGTCGCGACGTGCGAGCACCAGCGACCAGAATTCGGTCACCAGCGGCAGCAGGGACTCCCACGGCATGCCACGCGCAGCTGCGTCGGACAGCGGCGCCTGCCGCGTTGCGGCCACGATCGCGAGGGCCAGCCCCGGATCGACCACCATCCCGCGTCCCAGCATCAGCGTATCGCAGCCGGACAACTCCCGGCAACGCAATGCATCGGCCACGGTCCATATCTCGCCATTGGCCGCGACCGGGATGCTCACCGCCGCACGGACTTCGGCCACGCGCTCCCAGTAGGCCGGCGGCCGGTAGCCATCGGCCTTCGTGCGGGCGTGCACGACGAGCTCATCGGCGCCCGCCCCGGCGATCGCCTGCGCGCACTCGACCGCGCGGCTGCCGTCCAGATTGCCGAGTCGCATCTTGGCTGACACCGGCATCGTGCGAGGCACTGCGCGCCGGACCGCGCTGACGATGGCCGCGATCAGTTCGGGATCGTCGAGCAGCGCCGCCCCACCGCCGTGGCGGTTGACGATCTTCGCCGGACAACCGAAGTTGAGATCGATGCCGTGCGGTCCCAGGGCGGCCAGCCTGGCAGCGTTCTCGGCAAGGCAGTTCGGGTCGGAACCCAGCAACTGCGCGCGCACCGGGATCCCGGCGCGGGTGCGCCCACCCTGATTCAGTTCAGGCACGACGCGCAGGAAAGCACGGTCAGGCAGCAGCGTGCCCGACACACGGATGAACTCGGACACGCAGCGATCGACTCCTCCGACCCGCGTCAGGATGTCGCGCAGCGTGTGGTCGAGCAGGCCCTCCATGGGCGCGAGCAGCAGTTTCATGGACGAGCAAACCGGGGCGGCTGGGGCTCCGCTGTTCCTGCGAGGGCTATGTTGAGCTGATGCGCAAGCGCAGCAAAGTGCCTTCGAGGACGCCGGATCGCCGCTGCGGCGATGATCGCGGTCCCGCACGTTCGCAATCGACCGCGCAGGAAATCCTCAATGCACCTTCCTGGAGAAACGATTTGAAGGCCATCGTCTACGCCGGCTTGCTGGCAATTTCCACCTCGCACTGCGCCTGGGCGCAAACGGATGCGCCCGCCAAGGAAGCGGGAGCCACGACCACTTCGAGCGGGCTGATCTACCGTTCTCTCACGGAAGGCACCGGCGCCAGCCCCGGCGCCACCGACACGGTGAAGGTGCACTACCGCGGCACGCTGCCCGACGGGACCGAGTTCGACAGCTCGTACAAGCGCGGACAGCCTGCGAGCTTTCCGCTGAATCGCGTCATCCCTTGCTGGACCGAAGGCGTGCAGCGCATGAAGGTCGGTGGCAAGGCACGTCTGACCTGCCCGCCGCAGATCGCATACGGCGCGCGGGGCGCGGGCAACGTGATTCCCCCGAATGCGACGCTGTTCTTCGACATCGAGCTGATCGACGTCGCAGCGCGCTGAAAGACGCGCCGGATCCGGCGCCTCGGGCCGGCCAGCGACGGGCATGAAGATCACGCCGCCGTCGCTGGCCGCTTGAACAGCCTGACGGCGAGGCTGACGCCGGCCAGGGCCAGAGCGCCGGCCACCACACCGGACAGCCCGTCGAGCAAGGTCGGCGTCACCGCGCCGAACAGGCCGCCGATTCCCGGGATTCCTGACACCTTCGCCGCGGCCATCTCGATCGCATGGTGCAGCGCGGGTATGCCGTGGGTCAGGATGCCGCCGCCTACGAGGAACATCGCGGCCGTGCCGAGCACGGTCAGCGTGCGCATCAGGTAAGGCGCGGCCTTCACGATGGCGGCTCCTAATCGTCGCTGGAATGCCGCGCCGGCTCCTGATCGCCGCGTCAGGTACAGCCCGAGATCGTCGAGCTTGACGATGCCTGCGACCACACCGTAGACCCCGATCGTCATCACGATCGCGATGCCGACCAGCACCGTCACCTGTGTCACGAAGGGCGACGTGGCCACCGTGCCCAGCGTGATGGCAATGATCTCGGCAGAAAGGATGAAGTCGGTGCGCACCGCGCCCTTGATCTTGTCCTTCTCGAAAGCCACCATGTCGATGGACGGATCGGTCAGCGCCTTCAGCACCTCGGCCTCATGCGCCGCATCGTCCTTCGCGTCGTGCATGAACTTGTGCGCCAGTTTCTCGAAGCCCTCGAAGCAGAGGAAGAGACCGCCGACCATCAGCAGCGGTGTCACGGCCCAGGACGCGAAGGCACTGATCGCCAGCGCAGCCGGCACCAGGATGGCCTTGTTCAGCATCGATCCCCTGGCCACCGCCCAGACCACCGGCAGCTCGCGATCGGCGTTGACGCCGGCCACCTGCTGGGCATTCAGCGCCAGATCGTCTCCGAGCACGCCCGCCGTCTTCTTGGCAGCCACCTTCGTCAGGATCGCCACGTCGTCGAGCACGGTGGCGATGTCATCGATCAGGGCGAGCAGGCTGGAGGCCATCGGGTTCTTTCCCAGGGTGGAAGCAGCGTGGGATCGTAGCCGCGCTGGAGTCGCGGTCATGTCGGGTCGTGCGAACATTCCCGGCATGTGATCAGCAAGGAGCACCCATGAGTTCATGGCGCAAGAAGACCGTCGACGAAGTGTTCACACCCGAAGAAGTCGCTGCCCGGTTGCAGCAGGAACTGCCGACCTGGTCCTACGAGGACGGCTGGATCCGGCGCAAGTACAAGACCAGCGGCTGGAAAGGCACGCTGATGGTGGTCAACACCGTCGGCCACCTGGCCGAAGCCGCCTGGCACCACCCCGATCTGGCAGTGTCCTACGCGTTCGTCATCGTCAAGCTGGTGAACCACTCCGCCAAGGGAATCACCGAGAAGGACTTCCAGCTCGCGAAGAAGATCGAGGAAGTGGTGCTCTGGCAACCGGGCCAGGAGGACGGCAGCGAGCTCGAAGGCACGCCGGACGATCCGCGCTTCAAGTACATCAAGTACGACTGACGGAATTCCGCGCGCATGGAACGGATGCAACGCATGCGCTGGTTTGCGTGGGCGGTTGCGGCACTCGTCGCTGCCCTCGGCACCGCGGGTTCGGTGCTTGCGCAGGATGCCTCAGCGTCTGCTGCGGCTTCGCCGCAAGCCAGCGTGCTGGGTGCCTGGAAGATCGTGCAGGCGCGCACCGAACCGATTCTCGACCAGCGCTACGCGCGCCTCGAACTCGGCACAGACGGTCGGCTTGGCGGGCACACCAGCTGCAACAGCATGTCGGCGCCTTACACGCTGGACGGATCGAAGATTCGGGTCGGCGCGATCGTGACTTCACGCATGGCGTGCTCGCAGGCGAAGCTCGAGCAGGAGGATCGCATCCTGACGGCGCTGGAGTCGGCAGTCACCGCGATCGTGCGAGGCGACGGACTGCTGGAAATCCGGGACAGCGAAGGCCGGGGCCTGCTGCGCGCCATCCGCTTCGAGGCCGATACCAACGCTCCCGATCAGACCCCGTCACCGGCGCAGCCTGGCAAGTGGCCCGTGGTGGGTCGCCAGGGCATCATCCAGGTGGTCATCGTTCCATCGGAGCTGGCACGCGAACGAGCGTCCTACGACCGCCAGATCGCCAGCATCTGCCTGCCGGACCAGAGCTGCTTCATCAATTTCTACACCAACGCTTCGGGTGCTCCGCTCGTTCTGCCGCTGCCCGAGTCCATATCCAGCGAGGCGACCGCGATCTTCCGGCGCTCGATCAAGCAGGCCGGTGAATTCTTTCGCTGGAGTTGTCGCCTGGGAATGGCCGACGCCGACTGTTTCTGATCCCAGTCCTTTGGACATGCCGGAATCTGTCCGGCAGCACTCATGGATCTCACCCTCGGAATTGCACCAAAATAGTGCATTTTCAATATATGAAGTGCACCGCCGATGTGTCACCAGAGCAACAAGGCCTGTGAAATTGGCTAGGCACTAACCCTATACTGCGCGACGCTGCACGGAGCCCCGAGCCCCGGAAAAGCGCATCAATGCAAGAGCTGGCACCAGTTTGGATCAGTGTCATGCTGATTGCAGCGATGTCCATAGCACTCTCAAAATGGAAGTGCGAGAGGAAATTTTCCCAGTTACCTCTGATTTCGCAACCCTCACACGCGTCGTAGGCGGCTCACAAGAAGCAGGCCACTTCGTCGGGACTCAGATAGTTTCGAACCCATGGAGAAACAGATGACAAATATCTCTACCTCAAAGAAAGCGCTCCAGCGCACGCTGGTTTCGGCAGCCCTGCTGTCCCTCGTTGCCGGCGCGGCCCACGCCCAAAGCTCGGTGACCTTGTACGGTCGCGTCGACCTCGGCTACCAGTACAGCGACAAGTCGCGTCGTGCTGACGGCAAGGACGGCGGCAGCGTCTCCGAGCTGGCCAACGGCGGCATTCGCCCCAGCATCTTCGGCTTCAAGGGAAGCGAAGACCTGGGCGGCGGATTGAAGGCGTTCTTCAACCTTGAATCGCACTTCGATGCCGGCACCGGTCAGACGACCTCGACGTTCTTCCGACGGCAAGCCAACGTCGGCCTGTCGAGCGCCGATTTCGGTACCGTGACCCTGGGCCGTCAGTACACCCCTGCGGTTCTGGCCCTGCTGGCAACCGACCCGCGCGCCATCAAGGAGCAGTTCTCGTCGCTGTACACCTTCGCGCTGAACCAGGCCGGTGGCGGATCCAACGGCAACGACCTCGGCATCTTTGCTGCGAACGCGATCTCGTACAACAAGTCGTTCGGCCCGGTGAATGTCGGCCTTCTGTATGGGTTCGGCGAGCAAGCCGACACGATGAAGGCTGGTAACTTCATCTCTGCAGGCGTCGTCTACACCGGTCCGATCACCGTGTCGGCCTACTACAACGAGGTCAAGAACTCGGCCACGTCGGGTGCCGCGAAGGACGCGAAGTCGGAGCAGTACGGCGTGGGCGTGGCCGTTCCGTTCGCCAACTTCGGACTTCCTGCGCTGACCGCAAAGGCGCAGTACATCAACGCCAAGCAGGACGCCCTGAACGACGCGATCGGCGCCCAGCGTTCCGACACCGACCACTTCTCGGTGGGCGTGGACTACGCATGGAACGCGACCAACGTTGCTTCGATCTCCTACTACCACAGCGACAACGACAAGATCAGCAAGGACAAGACCGAGATGTTCGTCCTGAGCAACGACTTCTCGCTGTCGAAGCGGACGGTGATCTACATCCAGACCGCCATCGTCGACTCGGACGAAGGTTCGACCTATTTCACCCAGGCATTGCTCGGCCCGAAGGGTCAACTGTCGCCTGTGCTGGACAAGACCAACGTGATCTTCGGCGTCGGCATCAGCCACAGCTTCTGATCGACACGCCAACCTGAAACTGCGGCCGACTCGGCGCAGTGCGCAGGCGGAATCGAACAAGAAGACCACGCAGCACCACGCACACGCGCAGTGCTGCAACTCAAAAGGACCGCTTCATGCGGTCCTTTCTTTTTTCAGTTCACGAAGATCGCTCGAACCAGCCGCCACTCCTGCGGTCCGTCGGTGGTGCGCGAACACCCGAGCGGCTCGGGCTCGCTGGCAGGCCGCAGCTCGGAGCGGGAGCGGTCGCCCGTTCCGATACCCATGTGATAGCGGTCGAGCCAGATCTTGATGGCCCTCGTCGGATGCGTGTTCCTGACCAGGATCTGCACGCCGCTGCGCGACACGCAGTTGCCGGCGAATTCCTGCACGAACGCGACGTAGGTACTGGCGTCTTCCGCCGGGTCCGCCGCCGCCCTCGAAAACGATGCAACAGCGCAGGCAGCCAAAGCGCAGAGGACGGCGCGCATCCGGCGTATCACACACCTGTTCGGCACTCGACATCTCCTTCCATTCGGGGGCTAGGCAACGCCACCTCCGCAGGCGACGGCGCATCGGATTCGGCTGAAACCGCCACGCTGTCATCGACCTCCAGGCCGAGGAACCCACCGCTCTGGTGAGCCCACAGGCGCGCGTACAGCCCCCCCTGGGCCAGCAGGCTGGCGTGATCGCCCTCTTCGACGATGCGTCCGTGCTCGAGCACGATCAGGCGGTCCATTGCAGCGATGGTCGACAACCGGTGGGCGATGGCCACCACCGTCTTGCCTTCCATCAGCCTGTAAAGGCTGGCCTGGATCGCCGCCTCGACTTCGCTGTCGAGCGCGCTGGTGGCCTCGTCGAGCAGCAGGATCGGCGCGTCCTTCAGCATCACGCGGGCAATCGCGATGCGCTGGCGCTGGCCGCCGCTGAGCTTGACGCCGCGCTCGCCCACGTGAGCGTCGTACCCGGTGCGCCCCTTGGGGTCGGTGAGCGAGACGATGAACTCGTGCGCTTCGGCACGCACCGCGGCCGACACCATGTCGACATCGCTGGCTTCGGGACGGCCATAGAGGATGTTGTCGCGCACAGAACGATGCAGCAGCGATGTGTCCTGCGTCACCATGCCGACCTGCGCACGCAGCGTGTCCTGCGTGACCCGCGAAACGTCCTGCCCGTCGATCAGCACTCGCCCAGACTCGACATCGTAGAAGCGCAACAACAGGTTGACGATCGTGCTCTTGCCCGCGCCCGAGCGACCGACCAGACCGATCTTCTCGCCCGGCCGGATGTGCAGCGTCAGCCCGTCGATCACGGCCGTCTTGCCGCCATACGCAAAGCCCACGTCCTCGAACCGGACCTCGCCACGGGAGACCCGCATCAGTTCAGCGTCGGCTCGGTCGGTGACCAGATGCGGCCGCGACAGCGTGTTCATGCCGTCCTGCACCGTGCCGATGTGCTCGAAGAGTGAAGCCATCTCCCACATGACCCAGTGCGATATGCCGTTGAGCCGCAGCGCCATCGCGGTCGCTGCGGCCACCGCACCGACACCGAGCTCTCCGCGCGTCCACAACCACAGCGTGGCGCCGGCCGTGCTCGCGATCAGCAGCATGCTGAGCACGTGGTTCACGACTTCGAAGCCGCTGACCAGCCGCATCTGCCGATGCACCGTCACGATGAACTCCTGCATGGCCGAGCGCACGTAACCTGACTCGCGTCCGGCATGCGAGAACAGCTTGACGGTCGCGATGTTGGTATACGCGTCGGTGATGCGCCCGGTCATCAGCGAGCGCGCATCGGCCTGCGCCTTGGCTACCTGCCCAAGGCGCGGAACGAAGAAGACGATGGCCGCGCAGTAGAGCACCAGCCAGCCCATGAACGGCAGCAGCAGCCACGCATCGAATCGACCGACCAGCGCGATGATGGTGACGAAATAGATCACCACGAAGACCATGATGTCGCACAGGATCATCACCACGTCCCGCGTTGCGAGTGCGGTCTGCATGACCTTGGTCGCCACGCGTCCGGCGAACTCGTCCTGATAGAACTGCATGCTCTGGCCGAGCATCAGCCGGTGGAAGTTCCAGCGCAGCCGCATGGGCAGGTTGGCCGCCAGCGACTGGTGCTTGATCAAGGTCTGCAGCGCGATGATCAACGGGCTGCCCAGCAGGATGGCTGCGAGCAGGAGCAGATGGGTCCGCTCCTGGGCCCACAGCTTCGATGGCTCGACACGACCCAGCCAGTCGACGATGTCGCCCAGCATGTTGAAAAGGTAGGCTTCGAAAACCCCGATCGACGCGGTGAGCAGGATCATTCCGAGCACCAGTCCGCGGGCACCGGCGGTACAGGCCCAGACGAACGGCACCAGACCCCGAGGCGGCACGGTCGGCGCCGCCTCGGGATAGGGATCCAGCAATTTCTCGAACTTCGAAAACATCGGCCGGAGCGTAGCCGATGACATCATCCGCGCTTGCCACACATGACCCTCTCCCCTCCTCGTCCGCCGGATTCGACGGCTCCGCTGGTCATCGTGCACGTCGATGACCAACTGATCGTCATCGACAAGCCTGCCGGGCTGCTGTCAGTGCCGGGCCGCGGGGACGACAAGGCCGATTGCGCCGCGACGCGGGTAGAGGCGCTATTCGCCGATGCACGGGTCGTGCACCGGCTGGACATGGCAACCTCGGGTTTGCTGCTGATGGCGCGCGGCGCCACGATCCAGCGCGTTCTCGGCCTGGCCTTCCAGGCCCGGGAAGTGACCAAGTGCTACGAGGCCATCGTCAGCGGACTGGTGGAGTGCGACAGCGGCACGATCGACCTGCCGCTGCTCGCCGACTGGCCACAGCGCCCGCGACAGAAGGTCGACCGGCTGCATGGCAAGCCTTCGCTGACCCGCTACCGCGTTCTGCACCGCGATCCGATGACGTGCACCACGCGACTCGAACTTCAGCCGACCACGGGCCGCACCCACCAGCTGCGGGTTCATCTGCAGGCGATCGGGCATCCGATCGTGGGCGACTCGCTGTACGCCCCGCCCGACGAAACTGCGGCCGGACGGTTGATGCTGCACGCCACCACGCTGCAGCTGCAGCATCCGACCACCGGGCAGCCATTGACCCTCTCGAGCGGGGCGCCATTCTGAGCCGGATGCCCGGCAGTCCGAATCAGTCCACCGAAAATTCAAGTTCAGCAGCGAATCGGAGCCCACCCATGTCCCAGCGACTTGTCATCCTCACCGGCGCATCGCGCGGACTGGGCGCGGCAATGGCCGAGCAGTTGCTGGCGCCTGGCACCGTGATGCTGACCCTGTCGCGGGGCCGCCACCCGACGCTGGCCGCGCGTGCCTCGGCAGCGCAGGTCCAGATCGAGGAATGGCAGCGCGATCTGGCCAACAGCGTGGCCGTCGCCGATGAAGTCGAGCAGTGGCTGCGCGGCTTCGCTGCGAGCCGCTTCGACCAGGCCATCCTGATCAACAACGCGGGCGTGATCCCGACAGTCGGCCCCGCCGACGACTGCAATTCGGCAGAGCTGTCGGGCGCACTGCGCGTCGGGCTCGAATCCACCATCCTGCTGACCGCGGGGTTCCTGCGCGCCACCCGTTCCTGGCAGGCCGACAGACGGGTGCTGAATATCTCTTCGGGCCTCGGCCGTCGCGCGATGGCGGGCAGCGCGGTGTACTGCGCGGTCAAGGCAGCCATGGATCATTTCTCGCGCGCGGTGGCACTCGACGAATCGCACCGCGCCGGCAACTCGGGCGGCTCGGCCGCGCGCATCGTTTCGCTGGCACCGGGCGTGATCGACACCGACATGCAATTGCAACTGCGAACGGCCGACGGCGCAGGATTTCCTGCTCAGGACTACTTCAGGCAACAGCACGCGGAAGGGCTGCTGGCGAGCGCCGCAGACAGCGCGACGCGGATCGTGGCATACCTGACCCGCCCGGATTTCGGTGAGGAACCTGTCGCGGATATCCGAACGGTCTGAAGCGCTGCCGTCTGCGTGAACCGTGCTGCCTCAGGCAGCTTGCGGCCCCTGGAATCCGCCGCGCCGGAAGGTCAGCACGAGCGTGTCGCGGTGTCCATCGGAACAGTCGGGCCGCAGAGGCTGGATCGGCGTGGTTTCGTGGATCACGCGCTCGTCGTCGAGCATCAGCAGTGTCCAAGGCTCGGTCATCGTGAAGCGGATGCCTGTCGGCCCGTTCGCATCGAACACGCGTGTCTCGCCGCCTTTCACGCCACTGCGTTCGACGAGTGCGACCACGACGAAATCAACGCCATCGCGGTGCGCACCCTCGGGCGTCGGCCGTCCGATGCCGTCGGTGGTGTCGATGCGGAACTGGTGCGCCTCGACGAACCACGGCTGCCCGCCCTTGATGCGGGAGCACACCGCCGACAGACCGCGAAGCAACTGTGTCCACACGGCCTGTTCAACGATATTTGCGTGCATCGGCTCGAACAGTCGCTCGATACCGCCGTGCAACGCGTTGTATTCGACGGGCTGCCAGTGGGCGCGATGAGGGACCTGCTGCACTTCATCGCATGTCACCACAAAGCATGAATGCCGGCGACGGCGATAGCGGCCGCCGTCACGCAGGAAGTTGTCTGGCGGCAGGTCAGCCCACGACGGGGTCAGGGCCTGCAGAGCCGCCTCGTCGGCACCGATCAGCAACCGCAACTCGAGCGGCGGCAGCACCGCGTGACCGACCGATGCCAGGGTCTCGGGCAACGCTTCGGCACAGACCCAGGGGGGCGACGGGGTCATCGATCAGGCGCCGGAGTTGCATCGTCCTGACCCGGCAGTTCGAACGGCACGGTCGCGGTCGCGGTTGCGGCCGCGACCCGGATTCGGCTGCCAGCCACGGCCACAACCTGGCCCGCGCGGATCTTGCAGGTCTTGCGGAGTTCGTCGCGGCCGTCGACCTGCACCCGGCCCGACGCCACCAGAGCCTTGGCCGCACCGCCACTGTCCGTCATGCCGGTGGCCTTCAGCAGGGCATCGAGCGCGATGTATTCACCGCGCAACTCGAAATCGATCCATTCCATCGGGTGCTGACGTCAGCCGGGCGCACGGTGGATCGGATCGACCCAGCGCACTTCGGTGGGTTGCTCGACCGGTTCGATGTCGAGGTTGATCGCCACCGCCTCTCCATCGCTGCGCACCAGCACGCATTCGAGCGTCTCGTCCGCGCTGGCGTTGATCTCCTGGTGTGGAACGAAAGGCGGCACGTAGATGAAATCGCCCGGGCCGGCTTCGGCGGTGAACTCGAGCGCGTCGCCCCAGCGCATGCGCGCACGGCCCTTGATGATGTAGATCACGCTCTCCAGCGGGCCATGATGATGGGCGCCGGTCTTTGCATCGGGGTGGATGTGCACAGTGCCGGCCCAGAGCTTCTGCGCGCCAACCCGCGCGAAATTGATGGCTGCCTTGCGATCCATGCCCGGCGTCTGTGCCGTGTTCGAATCAAGCTGGTCGCCCGGGACGACGCTCACGCCATCGTTTCTCCATCGAGCCGAGGGTGGGGATTCGTTCGGGTTCACGGCGGCGGACACGTTGTTGCAACGATGCCATTCTCGGCCATCGCTGCGTCGCTCTTATCGAGACTTCGCACGACGCCCCTCGCTATGGGGTACATTACTCGAACAGGTATACGCAAGACCGTGGTTGCTAGTGATCTCATCTCACCTGCTTCTGTTCTGAAGCGGGATCGCAAGAAATCCCCAGTTCGATCTTGAGTGTCTCTGCATGCGGCAGCATGTGCAGCCGCATCATTTTGTTGATAGATAGGAATACGTCCATGACGACGCAAACAGGTACCGTGAAGTGGTTCAACGAGAGCAAGGGCTACGGCTTCATCGCTCAAGATGCAGGCGGCGCTGACCTCTTCGCCCACTTCCGTGACATCACGGGCACCGGCTTCAAGACCCTGGTCGAAAACCAGAAGGTCGAGTTTGAAGTCAAGCAAGGCCAGAAGGGCCTGCAAGCTGCCAACATCCGCGTGCTGTAAAGCAACGCGAGTTCAGCTCCTTCAAGACGCGGCTTCGGCCGCGTTTTTTATTGCCCGGACGCGAATGCGCGCAACCTGCCCGGATCCGGGTCGCGGCCCGGCCGACCGGATCAGCCCAAGCCCTGTTGCAACAGGCCGGCCACCAATCCGTTCATGCCACCCTCGTGCCCGGCCGCGCGCTCGTGCAGTTGCTTGACCAACACGGCGGGCAGCTTGCAGGCGAACGGCACCAGGCCGGCTTCGGCGTCGAGCCGACGCTGCTCGCGCTTGTCGACCACTGCGGCCGAACCCTGCGCAAAGCGCCCGGGCACGCCTGCTGACTTCATCTGCCCGTCGATCTTCTTGGCCAGGTTCTTGACGAGATCGGTCTTCTTCATGCTCATGATGAGGTGCGCGGCGTGCGTGCGAATTTTTGAGGATCCGACATTGTCACGCCGCACATCGAAGTCGAACCACAGGTTTGCAGCGTGCCCGACAATCGAAGGCTGCACGCCAACCGGGACGCATCCATGGCATTGAAGGCCACCATCCACAAAGCCAGCCTGCAGCTCAGCGACATGGACCGCAACGTCTACGGCGAGCACGCGCTGACCATCGCACGCCACCCGTCGGAAACCGACGAACGCATGATGATCCGGGTGCTGGCGTACGCGCTGAACGTGCCCGCGGACCCGCGGAACGGCGCACTGGAACTCGCGAAGAGCCTGTGGGACACCGACGAGCCCGACCTGTGGCAGAAGGACCTCACCGGCCAGATCGTGCACTGGATCGACGTCGGCCAGCCCGACGACAGGCGCATCCTGAAGGCCAGCCCCCGCGCCGAACGGGTGACGGTCATCAGTTTCAGCCACAGCACGCCGGTCTGGTGGAAGGGCCTCGAGAGCCGGATCACCCGCGCGCGCAACGTGGCGGTCTGGCAGATCGAGGCCGAGCAGAGTCAGGCGCTGGCCGCGCTGGCGCAACGCAACATGCAGTTGCAGGTGACGGTCCAGGACGGCACGGTCTGGATCGGCGAGGG
>ENA-UOWO01005289-UOWO01005289.1-activated-sludge-metagenome-genome-assembly--contig:-NODE-5289-length-13761-cov-6.573471_pt1 | contig 13761 bp, 15 predicted proteins | sample MGYA00238148_ERZ761564 | MGnify/ENA primary metagenome ERZ761564 (study PRJEB28885, sample SAMN05720194) | activated sludge metagenome | isolation source: Anaerobic digester | place: USA...
AGCGTGACTGGAGTTCAGACGTGTGCTCTTCCGATCTAGGGTGATCCGGCCCACGCCCTCACCGGTGGGCAGCGGCGCGAGGGCGTCCATCCGGCGCTCGATGGAGTCCTCGACGGAGTCCTCGAGCTTGCGGCCACCGGCGGCGAAGATCTTGATGCCGTTGTCGGGCATCGCGTTGTGCGAGGCGGAGATGACCACGCCCATGTCGGCGTCCAGGTCGGCGGTGAGGAAGGCGACCGCGGGCGTCGGCAGGACGCCCAGCAGCACCACGTCGGCGCCGGCCGAGGCCAGGCCGGCGGCCACCGCCGCCTCCAACATCTCGCCGCTGGCCCGGGGGTCGCGGCCGACCACGGCCAGCGGGCGGACCGGGCTCTGGGACCGGTCCCGCCGCGGCGCCGCCGACCGGAACGGGCCGGTGGCGGACGCCGTCCCCGCAGAACTGCCGAGTTCTTGGGCGGCAGCCGTGGCCAGACGCAACGCCAACTCGGGCGTCAGGTCGGCGTTGGCCAGCCCACGGACACCATCGGTGCCGAACAGCCGCCCCACGAAATCAGCGCTTCGAGTACTGGGGAGCCTTGCGGGCCTTCTTCAGGCCGTACTTCTTGCGCTCGGTGGCCCGCGCGTCCCGGGTCAGGAAGCCGGCCTTCTTCAGCGCCGGGCGGTCGGTCTCGTCGACCTCGATCAGGGCCCGGGCGATGGCCAGGCGCAGCGCACCGGCCTGGCCGGTGACGCCGCCGCCGTGCAGGCGGGCGATGACGTCGTAGATCTCCGCCTTCTCGACGGTGACCAGCGGCTCCTTGATCAGCTGCTGGTGCACCTTGTTCGGGAAGTAGCTGTCCAGCGGACGGCCGTTGAGGGTGAACTCGCCGGTGCCCGGGAGCAGGCGGATGCGGACGATGGCCTCCTTGCGGCGGCCGACGGTCTGCACCGGACGATCCATCGGCACGGCGACCACGGCCGGGGCCGCGGCCGGAGCGTCCGCCGTGTCTTCGAGGGTCTCGTCGATCTCGATGACGACCTCGTCGGGCAGTTCGTAGTCGAATTCCTCGACGACGGTTTCGGGGTTCTCGCTCACGTGCAGACTCTCTCGCTGTTCTGGGGTAGGACCTGGGCCGACGCCGGCTGGCGGGGGCGGCGACTGGTTACTGGGCGACCTGGGTGATCTCGTACGGCTGCGGCTTCTGCGCGGCGTGCGGGTGCTCCGCGCCGGGGTAGACCTTCAGCTTGCGGGCCAGGGAGCGGCCCAGGGTGTTGTGCGGGAGCATGCCCACGATCGCCTTCTCCACCAGCCGCTCCGGCCGGGTGTCCAGCAGCTGCCCAACGGTCTGGCTGCGCAGCCCGCCCGGGTAGCCGGAGTGCCGGTACAGCAGCTTGGCGTCACGCTTGTTGCCGCTGACCGCGACCTTCGACGCGTTGATGATCACCACGAAATCGCCGGTGTCGGCGTGCGGGGCGTAGATCGGCTTGTGCTTGCCACGCAGCAGCTGTGCGGCCTGGCTGGCCAGGCGGCCCAGCACGACGTCGGTCGCGTCGATGACGTGCCAGTCGTGGGTCACATCGCCAGGCTTGGGGCTGTACGTGCGCACGGTGATGCCTCTTCGTTGTCGTCCAGTTGCTCAGGTCCAGGGGCGGCTGCCCCCTTGTCGATGCCGTCGGCATGAGCTCGATCCACCCGGGTTCCACCGAGAAGTTCCAGCTCCGGGCTGACCAGTCCGGCAGCGACGCGCACACGCGATCACCGCCACACGCAGCCGCGCGGCACACGGCTGTCCAGAGTACTCCCCCGGCGCGGTCAAGGTCAAAATCGCCGATCGGGGTGCTAGGGACTGCCCCGCCGACCGTACCTGCCTTCAGCCGTCCTGCGGACCGGGCGGCGAATCGGGCGGCGAGTCGGGCGGCGAGTCGGGCGGCCGGGCCAGCCACTGCTGCGCGTCCTGCAGCGCGGCCAGTGTGGACCGGCCGAGCACCTCGGTGGCCGGGAAGATGGCGATCTTGCGGCGCACCTCGGCCTGCTGGCTGCGTTCGAACCGGTCCACCATCGCCGGGTCGAGCCCGGACAGGTAGAGCCGGCCGCCGGCGGCGGCCAGCTCGTCGGCGTAGCCGGCGACGACGCCGAAGAACGTCGAGCCCAACGAGCCCCGCCCGCGCAAGCGCAGGATCACCACCGGCCGGCTCGACCCGTGCGGCTTGGGCAGCCGCGCCCCGAGGGTCTTGGCCCCCGCGTAGAGCAGGCTGCCGTAGACGTCCAGGACGATCGGTTGCGCGTCCGGCAGCACCGTGGGGGCGGCCCGTTCCACGAACTGCCCCTGCACCGGCACCAGGCGCACCAGGTGGAAGTCGCGTTGTTCCTTGTTCAGCTGCAGCACCAGCGAGCAGATCACGCCGACCGCGACCGCGGCCGCGATCGGCAGCGCCAGGGTGGACACGAGCGTCACCGTCATCGCGATCTTGCCGGTGGTGCTGGTCTTCCAGACGACCGCGATCACCGCCGGTTTGATCGTCATCAACGCGGCGAAGATCAGCACCGCGGACAGCGTGGGCAGCGGCACCATCTCCACCCACCGGGCCAGCGCGACCAGGATCACCAGCATCCACAGCCCGCCGAAGACGGCCGACCACCGGCTGCGGGCCCCGGCGGCCATGTTGATCGCCGTGGTGCTCACCGACCCGCCGACCGGGATGCCGTGGAACAGGCCGGCGACCAGGTTGCCGGCGCCCTGGCCGATGAAATCGCGGTTGGTCGACGAGGGCGAGCCGTCCGGGTTGGGCGCGGACTCGGCCACTCCGGCCCCCTGCACCAGGATGATCGCGGCGATCGCGGCCGCTCCGGCCATCAGGTCCACGTTGAGCAGGGTGGGCCAGGGCGGCAGGGTGATGGGCGGGAACCCGGTGGGGATCGCCCCGATGTCCAGCACGGTCCGCACGTCGTCCAGGCCGGCCAGGGCCACCACCGCGGTGGTCACCACCACCGCGATCAGGGTGCCGAACAGCCGCAGCGGGGTGCGTCCGAGCAGCATCATCGCGGCCAGCGCGCCCACCCCGACCAGGGCCGAGGCGACGGTGATCTCGTGCAGGTTGGCCGCCACGTAGTACGCCTTCTGCACGGCCACCCCGGGGTCGGGCTCCACCCCGACCAGACCCGGCAACTGGCCGAAGATGATGTTGACCGCGATCCCGGTGAGGAACCCGACCATCACCGACCTTGAGACGAACCGGATGTAGCGGCCCAGCCGCAGCAGGCCGACCGCGATCAGCAGGATGCCCACGAACAGGGTCAGCGCGATCACCGCGCCGGCCCGCTCGTCGGGGGCGACGTCCTCCAGCACCGAGCCGGCGGCCAGCGCCGCGGCCGTCGTGGTCGTCACCACCATCAGCGAGGTGCTGCTGAACAGCCCGCCGCCGATCTTGCCGGCGAAGGAGGAGTAGAGGCCGAAGGCCGGGTTCACCCCGACCAGCAGGGCCATGGCCATGCCGTCGGGCACCGAGGCGATGGCGTTGGAGACGCCGGCGATGGCGTCCGCGCGCAGGTCCCGCGGTCGCGGCCGTACCGAGGCCAGCCACCCGGTCACCGACCGGCGCAGCCGGACCGGGATCGGCGCCGGCGCGGGCCGCGGAGTCGGATCCACCACCTCGTCGGCGAAGGCCAGATCATGGTCGATCGGCCGGTCCGGGGCGGCCCCGGCGGGTCCCCCGGCCGGGGTCCACGCGGGTCCGGGCAGCTCGGGTTCTTCAGTCACGTCGACCCCATTTCGCGCACTCGGGGGCACCGTAGAGCGCCGCCGGGGCGATTGACATCGCCCCAGCCGGGCAGGATCGCCGGCGCCGTCGATTCGCGGGCGCTCAGAGCGAGCGCACGGCCCGGGTGTCGTGGGCCCGGCGGGCCAGGTCGGCGGGGGGCGGATAGTCCACCCCGACCAGGCTCAGGCCGTGCGCCGGCGCCACGGCGAACGCCGAGGTCCGCTCGCCGGCGGCCAGCAACTCGGCCGGCCGGGCGGTGGGCATTCGCAGCTCGCCCACGGCCAGCAGCGAGCCGACCAGGGCCCGGACCATCGAGTGGCAGAACGCGTCGGCGACGACGTCGATCCGCACCTCGTCACCGGCCCGGGTCACGGTCAGCTCCTGCAGGTCGCGGATGGTGGTCGCCCCCTCCCGAGGGCGGCAGAAGGCGTGGAAGTCGTGCAGGCCGACCAGCGCCTGGGCGGCCAAGATCATCGCCTCGACGTCGAGCGTGCGCCGGCGGGCGTAGACGAACCGGCGGTCCGCCGGCTCGACACCCCATTCGGCGGTGCCGATCCGGTAGCGGTAGCGGCGGCGCAGCGCGGAGAACCGGGCGTCGAAGCCCTCCGGCGCGGCCAGCACGGCCCGCACCCGCACGTCCGGCGGCAGCAGCCCGCCGAGCCGGCGCAGCAGGCCCAGGCGGCCGGCCCGCTCGGGGTCGGGGTGATCGGCCCGGTCCCGGGGGATGACGGTCAGCAGGGCCGCCTGGGGCAGGTCGACGTGGGCCACCTGGCCGGCCGCGTGCACGCCGGCGTCGGTGCGGCCGGCCACGACCAGCCGGACCGGGGTGCGCACGATGGTGGTCAGGGCGCTGGTCAGCTCGCCGGCCACCGTGCGCAGCCCGGGCTGGATCGCCCAGCCGGCGAAATCGGTGCCGTCGTAGCTGATGTCCAGGCGCAGGCGACGCTCGGGCATCGGCTCCGGATTCTTCTCGGGAACGGGAACGACCCCGTGTCGCAGCCGGTCGGGCCGGTGCGTCACGGGGTCGTCCGCGGGCGTGCGAGGCGAGGTACTACTTGGCCGTCTCGTCGTCGGCGCCCTCGGCCGGGGCCTCGTCGGCCGCCTCGACGGCCTGGACCGAACCGCTCTCGCGGTCGCCGGCATCCTCGGCGGTCTGAGCCGCCTCGGTCACCTCGGCGCCTTCGGCCGGCGCCTCGGTGGCCGCGTCGACGACCTGGTCCGACGCGCTTTCGCGGTCCGGAGCGTCCTCGGCGGCGGCCGCGCCACCGGCGGCGGCGGCGGACGCGGCGACCCGGGCGGCGCGGTCACCGCGGTTGGCCGACGAACGGGTCACCCGGGAGGCGGCCGCGGACACGGTCTCCTCGCCGACCAACTCGATGATCGCCATGGGGGCGTTGTCGCCCTTGCGCGGGGCGGTCTTGATGATCCGGGTGTAGCCACCGGTGCGGGTCTCGAAGGACGGGCCGATCTCGGCGAACAGCTTGTGCACCACGTCCTTGTCGCGGACGACCTTCATCACCTCACGCCGGGCGTGCAGGGTGCCGACCTTGGCCTTGGTGAGCAGCTTCTCGGCGTACGGGCGCAACCGCTTGGCCTTGGCCTCGGTGGTGGTGATCTTGCCGTGCTCGAACAGCTGGGTGGCCAGGTTGGCCAGGATCAGCCGCTCGTGGGCCGGCGATCCGCCGAGACGGGGACCCTTGGGGGGCGTGGGCATCGCGTTGTCCTTCTTTCGTGGTCCGCGCGTGGGGTGTGCACCGCGGGTGAGGCGGCCACCCCGGGGCGAACCCCGGGGCGCCGACGGTTTCCTTCGTGTTCAGGACCCTGATCGGGTCCCGCCCACCCGGATGTCCGGGTGGACCGCATCGCGGGTGCGATGGCTGGGTCAGATCTGCTCGGTCTCGGCGTAGTCGGTGTCGTCCTGGGGCGTGCCACCGAGGCCGGCCAGCGAGCCGTAGCCGCTGTCGTCGGTGTCGTCGTTCCAGTCGGTGTCGCCGTAGGACAGCGCGGCCGCGGCAGGATCGAACCCGGCCGGCGAGTCCTTCAGGGCCAGGCCCATGCCGGCGAGCTTGATCTTGACCTCGTCGATCGACTTCTGCCCGAAGTTGCGGATGTCCAGCAGGTCGGCCTCGGTCCGGGAGACCAGTTCGCCGACGGTGTGGATGCCCTCGCGCTTGAGGCAGTTGTAGGAGCGGACGGTCAGGTCCATCTCCTCGATCGGCAGCCCGAACGCGGCGATGTGGTCGGCCTCGGCGGGCGACGGCCCGATCTCGATGCCTTCCGCGTCGACGTTGAGCTCGCGGGCCAGCCCGAACAGCTCCACCAGGGTGGTGCCGGCCGAAGCCAGCGCGTCCCGCGGGGTGATCGACGGCTTGGTCTCGACGTCCAGCACCAGCTTGTCGAAGTCGGTGCGCTGCTCGACGCGGGTGGCCTCGACCCGGTAGGTGACCTTCAGCACCGGCGAGTAGATCGAGTCGACCGGGATGCGGCCGATCTCGGCGCCGACGACCTTGTTCGGCGAGGCCGGGACGTAGCCGCGGCCACGCTCGACGACCAGCTCGATCTCCAGCTTGCCCTTCTTGGTCAGGGTGGCCAGCTTCAGATCCGAGTTGTGCACGGTCACGCCGGCGGGCGGGGCGATGTCGGCGGCGGTGACGTCGCCGGGGCCCTGCTTGCGCAGGTACATCGTGACCGGCTCGTCGTCCTCGGAGGAGACGACCAGTTCCTTGAGGTTCAGGATCAGCTCGGTGATGTCCTCCTTGACGCCGGGCACGGTGGTGAACTCGTGCAGCACGCCGTCGACGCGGATGCTGGTGACGCTCGCGCCGGGGATGGAGGACAGCAGGGTGCGCCGCAGGGAGTTGCCCAGGGTGTACCCGAATCCGGGCTCGAGCGGCTCGATGATGAAGCGGGACCGGTTGTCGGCCACCGGCTCCTCGGTCAAGCTGGGGCGCTGGGAGATCAGCATGCGTTGGGTCCTTTCACAGGTGACATCCGCCATATGACGTCACTGGGGTACTTCATGTAGCCGTCTGCAACGGCCGTTCCACCGGCCGCATTCCCCAGGCCCGGGGACCAGGGACACGCACGACTGCCGCCGAAGGGTGAAACACCCCTCGGCGGCAGGCGGCGGTTACTTCGAGTAGAACTCGACGATCAGCTGCTCGGTGATCTGCGAGTCGATCTGCGCCCGCACCGGGAGCGAGTGGATGATGATCTGCAGGGTTTCCGGCACGACCTTCATCCACGCCGGAGGCGTCCGCTCGCCGAACGTGGCGCGAGCCAGCTCGAACGGGAACGACTCGGTCGACTGCTTGCGCACGGTGATCAGGTCGTACTGCTCGACGCGGTAGGACGGCACGTCCACCCGCACCCCGTTGACCTCGAAGTGGCCGTGCGAGACCAGCTGCCGGGCATGCCGCCGGGTGCGGGCCAGGCCGGCCCGGTACACGACGTTGTCCAGCCGCGACTCGAGGATCTGCAGCAGCGTGTCACCGGTCTTGCCGGTCCGGCTGGCGGCTTCCGCGTAGTAACGACGGAACTGCTTTTCCATGACGCCGTAGGTGAAGCGAGCCTTCTGCTTCTCCTGCAGCTGGGTCAGGTATTCCTTCTCCTTGGTCCGCGCGCGGCCGTGCTGGCCGGGCGGGAAGGGGCGACGCTCGAAGGCCATGTCGCCACCGACGAGGTCGGTCTTGAGGCGGCGTGACTTCTTGGTGATAGGTCCGGTGTATCTAGCCATGACTTGTGTCTCCTTGCTCCGTATCCCAGACCCGCGTCAGACCCGGCGCCGCTTGGGCGGACGGGTTCCGTTGTGCGCCTGCGGGGTGACGTCCGAGATCGCGCCGACCTCGAGCCCCGCGGCCTGCAGGGACCGGATGGCGGTCTCCCGGCCCGAGCCCGGGCCCTTGACGAACACGTCGACCTTGCGCATGCCGTGCTCGATGGCCTGGCGGGCGGCGTTCTCGGCCGCCATCTGGGCGGCGAACGGGGTCGACTTGCGGGAGCCCTTGAAGCCGACGTGGCCGGCGGACGCCCAGCTGATCACCGCACCGGTGGGGTCGGTGATGGAGACGATGGTGTTGTTGAACGTGCTCTTGATGTGCGCGTGGCCGTGAGAGACGTTCTTCTTCTCCTTGCGGCGGATCTTCTTGACCGCCGCGGAGCCCTGACGGGACTTGGGGGGCATGGCTTACCTGGCCTTCTTCTTGCCGGCGATGGTCTTCTTCGGTCCCTTGCGGGTGCGCGCGTTGGTCTTGGTGCGCTGACCACGGACCGGCAGGTGGCGGCGGTGCCGCAGACCCTGGTAGGAGCCGATTTCCATCTTCCGGCGGATGTCGGCCTGAACCTCACGGCGCAGGTCGCCCTCGACCTTGAGATCGGCGGCGTCGATCGCGTCGCGCAGCGCGAGCACGTCCTCGTCCGTCAGATCCTTGGAGCGAAGGTCCGGGCTGATCCCGGTGGCCGCCAGCAGTTCCAGCGATCGGGTGCGCCCGATCCCATAGATGTAAGTGAGCGCGATCTCCATCCGCTTGTCGCGGGGCAGATCGACGCCGACGAGTCTCGCCATCTGGCGTGTACTCCCTTGTGTCGCCCACGGGTGTCGGTCGCGTCCCATCCCCGACATCTGGTCGAGGCCCCGGCCCGTGGTCCGGGGGAATCCCGCTGGCCGTCCCGGCGTGAACCGGGGCAGGGCGGTGGTGACGCGATGGTGACCGGCACGAGGCCGGCCGGTCGGACCGTTCTGGGATCAGGCGGGTCCGCGGCAGGGTGGACGGAGGCCGTCAGCCCTGGCGCTGCTTGTGGCGAACGTTCTCGCAGATGACCATGACGCGACCGTGCCGGCGGATCACCTTGCACTTGTCGCAGATCTTCTTGACGCTCGGCTGAACCTTCACTGCTGTTCCTCTTCTCTAGTACCGGCCCCCGGAGCGGGGTCGGACCACGCGGACCCGGGCGGGTCCGCTCCCTATCGGTCCTGAGGTCTCAGGCCGATCGCCCGGGACACACGGTCCCGGTCCGCGCCCCGAGAAAGGGCACGGTGGTGCAGGGTTCAACCCGGCCAAACCGGGTCGAGCCCCGCTTACTTGTAGCGGTAGACGATCCGACCGCGGGTCAGGTCGTACGGCGAAAGTTCGACGACGACCCGGTCCTCCGGCAGGATTCGGATGTAGTGCTGACGCATCTTGCCGCTGATGTGCGCGAGCACGCGGTGCCCGTTCTCCAACTCGACCCGGAACATCGCGTTGGGCAACGGCTCGACCACGCGACCCTCGACCTCGATGGCCCCGTCTTTCTTGCCCATATCCTCCGCACTTCTTACTGCAAGCTCGCCGGGTCATACCGGTACCGTCGGGACCGGCGGCCCCGCAGGCGTCGCCGGCCGGCGTGAACCGGCGGCGGATGGCCCGGGGGCTGGCGCACCGGATGGACTTCATCCAACGTCGACTTGACCGCGCGCAGCAGCAAGCCGACGCGACCCGCGCGCCGACGTTCCACTGTACGCCCCTTGCGCCGGTGCGCCAACTCCTGCTATTCGCCGGACCCGTGGGCCCGTCCCGGACCCCGATCGAGCCCGTCCGGAACTCCGCGACCGGTGATCCACGTTGCCCAGGCGGGGTCGCGGCCGCGCGGCCGAGGGCCCCGGGAAGGATGACGTCGTGAGCATGATCTGTCCCAAGTGCCAGGGTTCGATGCGCAGCTACGAGCGCAACGGGGTCACGGTCGACCAGTGCACCGACTGCCGCGGGCTGTTCCTGGACCGTGGCGAGCTGGAGCACCTGATCGACGCCGAGTCCCGCTTCAACGGCGGCCCGGCCGCCCCGCCCGCCCCGGGTTACCCGGCGCCCGGCCCGCCGGCCCCGGGCTACACCGCTCCCAGCCCCCCGACCATGCCACCGGCCGGGGCCGCACCGAGCCGCTCCCCCATGGCCGACCTGTCGACCATCGCCTCGATGGCCACCGACTACCTGGGCAAGGGCAAGAAGAGCTCGAGCAAGAAGGGCAAGAAATCATTCATCGACGGCCTGTTCGGATGACGCCGCCCCCGCCCGCGACCGGGCCCGGGATAACCTGGCACGCATCATGAGCCTCATCTGTCCGAAGTGCCAAGGCAAGATGCGCAGTGCCGAACGCGACGGGGTCACCGTCGAGGTGTGCAAGCAGTGCCGGGGGGTCTTCCTGGACCGCGGCGAGCTCGAACGCCTGATGGCCGCGGAGTCCCAGTTCTTCGGCCTGACCCCGCCGGTGGTCGAGGCGGCCCCGATCGTGGACTACGACCGACCGCAGCGCCCGGCCAAGGACGCGCGCCGGGATTACGACCGGGTGCGGGCCGACAAACTGCGGCCGAAGAAGAAGCGTAAGAAGACGTTTCTCGAAGAGTTCTTCGACTGATCGGCCGACCGATGATGCTGCTCGCGCGGGCCGACGCCGAGGACACGTTCTTCGAGTACGGCTACGTCTGGTTGCCCTACGCCATCGCCGGGCTGTTGTTGATGGGGCTCGGGCTGGTGGTGGCGATCCGCTGGCGTCGCTCCCGCCCCCGGGTGGTCGAGCTGCTGGTCGCCAGCGGGGCCCTGCTGATGGTGCTCGGGGCGGTGATCCTGGGTCTGGCCGACGGGGCCATCGAGCACAACGGGCTGGCCTCGGTCGACCCGACGGTGTGGGCGTGGGCGGTGGACAGCCGGACCCCGTTCCTGACCGCGGTGGCCAAGGTCGTCACCGAGGTCGGCAGCACGCTGTCCATGGGCATCATCGCCGTCGGCACCGTCCTGCTGCTGTGGTTCAAGGACCGCCGCGGTGACGCCGTGCTGGTCGCCGTGGTCGCCGCCGGCGCCGGGTTGCTGGTCCGGGTCGGCAAGGCCACCGTCGGCCGGGAGCGCCCGCCGGTGGAGTTCCGGCTGGTCACCGAGACCAACGAGTCGTTCCCGTCCGGCCACGCGCTGGCCTCGGCGGCGATCGTCGGGGTCATCCTGGTCGTCGTCGTGCCGCTGATCGCCAGCACCGCCTGGCGGGTGGCGCTGATCACCGGTGGGGTGCTGTTCGTGCTGGCCATCGGCTGGTCGCGGATCTACCTCGGGGTGCACTGGTTCACCGACGTGATCGCCGGCTGGATCACCGGCCTGGCCTGGCTGATGCTGTGCGTGACCGTGCGCGAGGTCTGGCGGCTGACCGTCGGATCCGTGCCCAGCCCGCTGGTGCCGACGGTCGCATCCGGCCCCGCCGAACTGTCCGACCCACCGGCCGACCCACCGGCCGGCCCGTCGGCCTAACCCATCGGCTGGTTCGGCGGGTCGGCGCGACGCAGCCCGTACCGCGTCTCCGGCCGCCCGACCTGCCCGTACTTCAGCGTCCGCTCGGCCACATTGGTGTCGGCCAGGTGCTCCAGGTAGCGGCGCGCGGTGATCCGGGAGACCCCCAGGAAGTCGCCGATCTGCGTCGCCGACGCATCGCCCAGCTCCCGCAGGGCGCCGACCACGATGGCCAGCGTCTCCTTGGTCATGCCCTTGGGCAGCGATCCGGTGTTCGGCGCCCGCAGCATGCCCAGGGCCCGGTCCACCGACGCCTGGTCGACGTCCTCGGCCCCGGCGACCTGCTCGGCGAACTCCCGGTAGGAGGTCAGCCGGTCCCGCAGGGCGTTGAACGCGAACGGCTTGAGCAGGTACTGCACGGCGCCCTGGGCCACCGCCGAACGCACCACATCCGCGTCCCGGGCCGAGGACACCACCATCACGTCCACCGTCGAGCCGGCCGCCCGGATCCGGCGGAACAGGTCCAGCCCGTTGCCGTCGGGCAGGTGCAGGTCGAGCAGGACCAGGTCGATGCCGCCCTTGGCCAGGGCCCGTTCGGCCTCGATCCGGGAGTTGGCCACCGCGGCCACCTCGAACCCGCCGATTCGCTCCACGTACGCCTTGTGCGCACGGGCGGCGATCGGCTCGTCCTCGACGACGAGCACACGGATCAACGGGGGGTCTCCTGCCGGACGACGGTGGGGGGCGAGGGATCGGGCCAGGGATCGGCCGCGCCGGGCGGCGCTGGACGGGCAGCATCGGGCACCGAGGTCGGGGGGTGCGGTCCGGGCCGGTACGGCAGGGCGACCACGAACCGGGCGCCCGGCCCGGGGTCCGCGCGGACCGTACCACCGCAGCGGGCCACCGCCTGGGCGACGAGGGCCAGGCCCAGCCCTCGATCACCGGCCGGCCCCTTGGCCGACTTGGTCGACCAGCCCCGGTTGAACACCGACCGGGCCTGGGCGGGGGTCAGCCCGGGGCCGGTGTCGGTCACGGTGATCCGCACGTACGGCTCGGGCAGCTCGACACCGTCGTCGGCGGCCGGAGGGTCGGGCCGGGGCGGGCCGCCGCCCACGCCCTCGGCCCCGGGGATGGTGGCGCCCAGCACGTCCAGCCCGACCTTGATGGACCGCGGCCCGTCGGTCGGCGCGACGGTGGTCAGGACGTCGAACCCGTTGTCCAGCAGGTTGCCGACGATGGTGACCAGTTCCGGGTCGGGCGCGGCGTGCGGCGGCAGGTAGGACCCGGCCCGGACGGTGACGTCGATGCCCCGCTCGGCGCCCTGCGCGGACTTGGCCAGCAGCAGCGCGGCCATTGCCGGGTTGCCCACCCCTTCTAGCACCCGGTCGGCCAGCCGCTGCGCGGTCTGCATCTCTTCGACCGCGAAGCTCAGTGCATGGTCGGTCTCCCCCAACTCGATCAGCGAGATCACCGTGTGCATCCGGTTGGCCGACTCGTGCGCCTGGGCCCGCAGCGCCTCGGAGAACACCTGCACCCGGTCCAGCTCCCCGGTCAACGCGTCCAGCTCGGTGTGATCGCGCAGCGTCACCACCGCCCCGACCACCGTGCCCCGGACCTCGACCGGCCGCCGGGTGATCACCAGCACCCGTTCGGCGGAGAGCACCAGTTCGTCGGTCAGGCTTTCCGGGTCGACGATCATGGCGGCCAGGTGGGCCGGCAGGCCGGCCTGCGCCGGGGTGCGGCCGATCGCCGCGTCGCCCAGGCCGAGCAGCCGCCGACCCTCGGCATTGATGCTGGTGATGGTGCCCTTGGCGTCCAGCAGGACCATGCCCTCGTGCACTGAGGCCAGCACCGAGTCGTAGTAGGTGAACAGGCGGGCGAGTTCCTTGGGCCCCATGCCCAGGGTCTGCCGGCGGACCCAGCGGGCGATGATCAACGAGCCGGCGACCCCGACCGCCAGCGCCCCCAGGGCGATCAGCCCGAGGTAGAGCAACCGGCGGTTGGTCAGCTCGTTGATGTGGTCGACGGTCACCCCGACCGAGACCAGGGCGACGACCGTGCCGTCCTGCTCGACCGGCACGATGGCCCGGACCGAGGGGCCCAGCGTCCCGGTGTAGGTCTCGATCCCGACGCCGCCGGCCAGCGCGGCGGCTCGGTTGCCCAGGTAGGTGCCGCCGATCTGGGTGGGGTCGGGGTGGGTGTAGCGCACGCCCTCGGGCGTCATGATCACGATGAAGTCGGTGGCGGTCGAGGTCCGGACCGACTCGGCGTAGGGCTGCATCACCGCGGACGGCCCGGAGATCTCCGCCCCGGCCGGCTGCGGGGCGGTGACGGCGTCGACCACGTCGGGCGAGCTGGCCACCGCGGCGGCGATCGAGGCGACCCGCTCGCCGGTGGCCCGTTCGGTCTCGGCGTCCGAGTCCACCAGCACCGCCGCCAGCAGCCCGGCCAGCACGACGAACAGCACGACGGCCTGCAGCGCCAGGATGCGGCGAGCCAGCGACCAGCTCGAACCGGATCGCATGGCGGACCTCCTGACCCGGGCCGCGGCGGCGTGGCCCCGCCTGCGAACCTACCGAGCCGCCCGGCCCCGCGCCCCACTATGGAGCCACCGCCCGCCCGCCCAGCAGTTGATCATGGGAAGAGGCCGTTGACCCGGCGGGTCAACGGCCCTCTTCCCATGATCGACACCAATGGTGGGGTGGGCTCAGGTCAGTGCGAGGCCGCCTTCTCGGCGTGCGCACCGGTGAGCGAACGCACCTCCATCTCGGCCCACTTG
>ENA-UOWO01005290-UOWO01005290.1-activated-sludge-metagenome-genome-assembly--contig:-NODE-5290-length-13759-cov-10.993214_pt1 | contig 13759 bp, 6 predicted proteins | sample MGYA00238148_ERZ761564 | MGnify/ENA primary metagenome ERZ761564 (study PRJEB28885, sample SAMN05720194) | activated sludge metagenome | isolation source: Anaerobic digester | place: USA...
AACGATATTCAATCCATGGATATTCTGAAAGACGCATCTTCTACAGCCATCTACGGCTCTCGGGGCGCCAACGGGGTAATCATCATCACCACCAAAAAGGGGGTATCCGGCAAACCAAGGGTCAGTTACGACAGTTACATCGGCGTAAAAAATCCTGCCCATTTGCCTGAGCTGATGAACACCGAGCAGTTTTACAAATCCATTTATACGGATCGGGTTTTAGAAGGAGTTACTGGAGCGAGCTTCACGGCTGCTGAAAGAGCAAACATTGACGCGGGTATAACCACCGATTGGGTAGACCTGGTCACTGGCCCGGGCATGCAAATGAGCCAAAACCTGAGCATCTCGGGTGGTAGTGAAAAAACGACTTACCGCTTTTCTGGAGGTTTTTTGAATGAAGATGGCAACGTGCTGTATACTGGATTCAAAAGGTACAACCTCAATGCGGGTTTGGACAGTAAAATTGGCAGATACTTCAAAGTTGGATTCACTTCTTATGTGAGTTATGGCGACATCAATGTAGGCTCTGGCGAATCCCTGCGGAATGCCTACCGGGCTCGCCCCACTGGAACGGTGTACTACGACGACCTGGCCAACCCTTCCGAAAACTCAGACCTCAACGTGAATGGCTACGCCTTTTGGATGGGCATCAACGACAAACAAGTGGGCAACCCATTGCTCGATATTGATCCTACTGTTTCAAAACTGCAAACCACTACCGCTTCGGTGATCAGCAATGCTTACGTAGAGGTTACTCCACTCAAAGGTTTGAGCATCCGTTCTTCTATTTCTGCTTCTTATACCTCCGAGAGAGCGGGCGATTTTAGAGGACGTTGGTCAAAATCACAGATTGGAGCCAAGCCAAGAGCACAATACGACAACCGGACCCTGGCCAATTACACGTTGGACAACATCATCAACTATAACGTAGACTTTGGCAGACACAAACTCGCCTTTACGGGCTTGCAGAGTGCATTTTACCAAAGGAATGAAGCCTACTCCATTTTTGTGCGTGATCTCCCCTACGATTCAGATTGGTACGCTTTGAATACTGCGGCAACCATCGGGAGCATTGGTAGCTCGCTGGTTGAACGGTCGATCTTGTCGTTTATGGGACGGGTCAACTACTCTTTCAACGACAAATATTTATTGACGGTGACGGGGCGTTCTGATGGCGCTTCACAACTTTCCGAAGGCAACAAATGGGCGTTTTTCCCTTCCGTTGCGGTGGCTTGGCGCCTGGGAGATGAGCCTTTTATCGACAACCTCAATCTGTTTTCTAACCTAAAATTGCGTTTAAGTTACGGCGAGGTCGGGAACTCCACGGTTAATCCTTACAGTACCCAGGCTGGGCTGTTGAATACGGGTTATGATTTTGATGGAACCCCTGCTTTTGGTTTTGCACCAGCGAATTTGGGCAACAAAGACCTGCGTTGGGAACGAAGCAACGAATTGAACCTGGGTATCGATTTTGGTTTCTTCAAAAACCGCATCGCCGCTTCGCTTGAATTGTACAACCGGAAAACAGTGGATTTGATCCTGAGCCAAAAAATACCTACCGTAACCGGTTTCTCTCAGGTGATTGCCAACGTGGGACAGATCGAGAACAAAGGCATCGAACTTACACTCAGAACCACCAACATCGCCGCCAAGAATTTTGGATGGAACACCACCTTCGCTTTCACCAAAAACAACAACAAATTGCTGCAACTGTATGGCGATGGGCAAAAGGTCGACAAAGGCAACCGCCTCTTTGTGGGCTATCCCATCCGCGCCAATTTTGATTATGAATTTGATGGAATCTGGCAAACAGTCGATAAAGATCAGGCCGCCAAGTACAAGCAAGTACCTGGCTCCGTACGGGTGGTCGACCAAAATAACGATGGGGTAATTTCTTCTACCGATGCCATTGATGACCGGGTCTATTTGGGCACTCAATTGCCCAATTGGATTTTGGGTGTTACCAATCGCCTCAACTTCAAGCAATTCGACTTTTCCTTCTTTGTATATTACCGGGATGGTGTACAGTACAACAACAGCACCTTGTCTGGAACATTTGGAGAAGTAACGGGCACGCGCTACAACCGCTTAGCGTCCCTGGACTATTGGAGAAGCGACAACCCATCCAATACCTATTTCGGGGTGGCAGCTGCCAACCCTTACCGCAGTGCCATCAATTACCAGGATGCCAGCTTTTTGCGGATTTCTGACATTACCCTGGGGTATACCTTACCACAAGCCGTGATGGACAAATTGAAAATGTCCAGTGCGCGTTTCTATGGCCAGGTGATCAACCCTTATGTAAGTTCCAAATTTACTGGATTTGACCCCGAATTCAACTCGGCCATTTTCCAGGATGATGTTCCGTCGATGACCATGCTTTTCGGCGTCAACATTAGTTTCTAATCGTTTAATCCTGAATAAGATGAAATCAACAATAATAACTCGTTTCACTTTTTTAGCAATCGCGGCACTCTGCCTGATTGCTACGGGCTGTGATAAGGACTTTTTGGTGGAAAAACCGGTCACTACCCTTACCACCGACGTTTATTACAAAACAGAAGCAGGTTTCGAAGACCTGGTTCGGTCTTGTTATCCCTTGTTGCGCAACATTCACCAAAACCGTACCCTCGTTTTGAATGGTACCGACATTTTCACCTCGGGCGGGTATGGTGACCCAAAGTTTGCCACGCCAACCGTAAACTCGGGGCCAATTGAGCAATACGATGTGCGCTTCAACCCCTCCTTGGGGGAACTGCAAAGCCTTTGGACTTTACTGTACACCGAAATTGGCCGTACCAATACCGCCATTGGCCGTTCGGTAGACATTACCACCATGGCCGCTGCCCTAAAAGATGCTCGGGTGTCTGAAGCGAAATTTTTGAGGGCGCTTTGTTATTTCTATCTGGTGCAGCATTGGGGTGATGTACCCATGCCTTTGACCGAAATAGTAAGTCCAACCAAAGAGGCAAACCGGGTTCCAGCAGCAGATATTTACAAACAAATCATCACGGATTTGCTCGATGCAGAGGCCAAACTTCCCGTTACAGCAAGCAATTACGGTCGCATCACCAAAGGCGCTGCGCAGTTTTTGTTGGCTCGGGTTTACCTGACCCGTGGTTGGAATTTCAAAAACTCCCTGGGCGGCTCTCCTGCTGATTTTGATTTGGCGCTGCAATATGCCGACAAAGTCATCGATGTTTACCCCCTGGCTACCAACTACAATCTGTTGTTTCCTACCCGCTCAGAGAATCCGTTGAAGCAATACACCGGTGCGCAAAATGATAAAAACCCGGAAATCATTTTTGCGGTGCAGTACAACGCCGATGTGTTGACCAACAAAACCGATCCCGCATTTACAGTTGACGCTGCGGGAGGCAACAACTTACACTCCGTATTCAATGGTAGTGGTGAAGGATTTCCAGGCTCCAAAGGTAGAACGAGCGACTACAACCGTTCCCTTGGGTTTCACAACACGACACCCGCCATGTACCGCCTGTATGATCCGGAGAATGATTCCCGGTATGACCATAATTTCCTGGAGGTAGGGTATGCGATGCAAGCTGTGGCGGGTTTCCGGCCTTTGCCCGTTGTGAATCCTGCGCTTAGAATTGACATCAAAGCCGGAGATACCGTAGTCTATTATCGGCCATGGAACAACCCCGCAACTACGTTGGAAGAAAGAGGGGTTGATTTGGGGGGTAAAAAGAAATATTCGGTGGTGAATCCCGAAGAATGGGGTGGTGGATATGGATTCATAAATGGAAGTACTGTAAGTGTAAGTGGATTCCCCTCTGGTGAGCCCCATATGTGGAAGTTTTGGCAGCCGGGTATCCCTTATGGTGATGCTTTTGGCACTTTCAATGAAGCCGTTTTTCGCTCAGCTGAAGCTTATCTCATTGCTGCCGAGGCGATTGTGAAGGGTGCAAAAGGTGGAAAATTGGGTGGTGCGGAAGTTTATTACAACCGTGTACTCGATCGTGCGCTGGGTGCCAAAAAAGGCAATGACCCCAGATGTGCACTGGTTCCAGAAAACGTAAAGTCACTGGAAACCGTTTCCTACCGGGCTACCGCTGCCAACATCACCATCGACTTGATCCTGGATGAACGTGCCCGCGAACTGATGGGGGAATATTCACGCTGGTTTGACCTGAAAAGAACGGGCAAATTGGTGGAACGGGTGAAAAAATACAACCCCTGGGCCGCCAAAAGTGGAACCATCAATGATGTCCACTATTTGCGACCCATTCCACAGGCCGAGATCGACTTGTCCTTCCCGGCCATGACCCAGAATGCCGGGTATTGATGTTGCTGACGATTGGTCGATGTTAAGTCGAATGTAAAATTTTGTGCAGTTACAGAACCCCGAAGGGGTGACATGATTATAGAAAAATTGAAGGAATATTTGTTTTCAAGAGAAACCCCGAAGGGGTGGTATTTTTAAGGTTGTTAATCATACCACCCCTTCGGGGTTTCTCTTAGGAAATCATTGGCTTGTTAATGCTATAATCATGTCACCCCTTCGGGGTTTTATTCAAAAATCCGCCGCCATTACTCGATCTCCAAAACCACTGCTCCATGAAGCAAGTACTTCTACTCACATGTTTCTTTACCTGCGCCCTTGTCTCTTTTTCCCAAACCCAATGGAAATCCCTCTTCAACGGTACAGACTTAAAAGGCTGGGTCAAACGCAATGGCACCGCCGAGTACAAAATTGTCAATAAAGCCATTGTAGGCGTTTCCCAACTCAATACCCCGAATACCTTTTTGTGTACCGAAGAAACCTACGGCGACTTCGTTTTGGAACTGGAACTAAAAGTAGAAGTTGGTCTCAATTCGGGCATCCAAATCCGCAGCCTCAGCGATCCTGCCATCATGAATGGCCGGGTACATGGCTACCAGGTAGAAATTGATCCCGCCGAACGCGCCTGGAGTGGCGGTATTTACGACGAAGCTCGAAATGGCTGGTTGTACAATCTGTCCATCAATCCTCGGGGGCAAAAAGCCTTCAAAAATGGGCAATGGAACAAATACCACATCGAAGCCATTGGCCCTTCCCTCAAGACCTGGATCAACGGCATTCCTTGCGCCAACCTGCTGGATAACCAGACCGCTCGTGGCTTCATTGCCCTGCAAGTCCACGCCATCAAACGGGAAGACCAAAATGGCCTGACAGTACAATGGCGCGACATCCGCATTGCCACCGAAAACCTCGCCGCCTACGCCTGGAAAGGAGGCGAAGAAGCTCCTGAAGTCAACTACTTGCCCAACCAATTGTCCGAATCCGAAAAACGCAGGGGCTGGCGTTTGCTTTGGGATGGCAAAACCACCGCAGGCTGGCGCAAATTCAACAGCGATGCCTTCCCTCAGCAAGGTTGGGCAGCCGAGGATGGTGTGCTCAAAGTGCTCAGCTCGCACCAGGACAGCACCAGCAAAGGTGGCGACTTGATCAGCAATGAAAGTTTTTCAAATTTTGAACTGGAACTGGACTTCAAAATCACCAAAGGAGCCAATAGCGGGGTGAAATACTTTGTACAAGAAGACCGTAAAAGTAAAGCTACAGCGGGCCTTGGCCCTGAGTTTCAAATCCTCGACGATCAAAACCACGCCGACGCCAAAGCCGGAGTGGGTGGCAACCGCACCACCGGATCGCTTTACGACCTCATCGCCGCCGAAAACCTCTCCGAAGGCAGTACCGAGAAACGTATGAACCCACCCGGCAAGTGGAACAAACTGCGCATCGTATCCAAAGATGGCCACGTTGAGCATTGGCTGAACAACCTGAAAATGGTGGAATACGAGCGCCACTCCCAAATTTTTCGCAACTTGATTGCCAAGAGCAAATACGCGCCACATCCGAAGTTTGCCCAGGCTCCAGCGGGCCATATTTTGTTGCAGGATCACCACGATGAGGTGCATTTCCGCAGCATCAAAATCCGGGAATTCTGATTTTTAACTTTACCAATGAGCACCACAAATACTTGGGTGTTTCTTTAGTGCCTTAGGTTTCTTAGGTGGTGAAATAATATTTTTTTACCACCTAAGAAACCCAAGGCACTAAAGAAACACTGAAGTAGATTGTGCTTGAATAATCATACCGCAACTATTACCAAAAATATATGCCGTGAGAAGATTTAATGTCACCGCTTTCCTATTTGTCTTACTTACTTCGGTTTTGGCCCAAAATGCCCCCAAAGCCCCCGTCGACCTCGTCTACCCCCTCATCGACGCGGCCAACTCCCGTTGGTTCTTTTTCAACTCCGCCTCTCGCCCCTTTGGCATGGTCAACCTGAGCCCCGACAACGCTGTCAACGCCGACTGGGGAGCAGGCTATCGCTACAATATGGACAGCATCAAATGTTTTAGCCATGTCCATTGCTGGCAATTGTCGGGTGTTCCTGTCCTGCCCACCACTGGCACCTTCAAAGGCCATTTGGGCGCTAATCAATACGGTTCCAAATTTTCACACGACAAAGAAGTCATCAAAGCGGGCTACCATAAAGTGGTGCTGGACGCCTACAACATCACGGCTGAACTGACCTCGACAACCCGGGTAGGTTTTCACCAATACACCTTCCCAAAATCCGAGCAAAGCCATATTCTTTTTGATTTCTCGACTTTTTTAGGCCCATCCGATACGGAAAAGGGTTTTGTCAAAAAAGTCAGCAATCAGGAAATTGAGGGTTATGCGGTGATGGCACCGACCATCCGCCGCCCCAAAACCGTGACCGTATTCTTTGTCGCCGTTTTTGACAAACCCTTCGACACCTTCAAAGGCTGGCGCAATGGAAAATTGGAAGAAATTGGCGACCGCATTGAAGGTGCGCGGACCGGAGCATACCTCAGCTTTAGCACCCAGACTGGAGAAGTCCGCAAAATGAAAGTAGCCATTTCTTACGTTAGCGAAGAACAGGCTCGCCTCAACCTCACTACCGAATTGCCCCACTGGGACTTCAACAAAACCGTACAAGACAGCCGCACTGAATGGAACAAATGGTTGAGCCGCATTGAAATTGAAGGAGGGACTGAAAAAGAACGCAGCCGTTTTTACACCGACTTGTGGCATGCCCTCCTCGGTCGCCGCATCATCAACGATGTAAACGGGAAATACTGCGACATGACTGGCCCGCAACGCCGCATTGGCCAAATCCCGCTCGATGCCCAGGGCAAACCCAAATACAACCACCACAACTCCGACTCCTTCTGGGGTGCACAGTGGACGATCAACAGCCTTTGGCACCTGATGTACCCCGAAGTAACCGAGTCTTTCGTCAATTCCATGGTGATGATGTACCAAGACGGTGGCCTGATTCCCCGGGGGCCTGCTGGTGGCAACTACACCTATGTGATGACAGGGGCGGCGACCACTCCCTTCATCGTCAGTGCTTACCTGAAAGGCATCCGGGGTTTTGACATCGAAAAGGCTTACGAAGGGCTCCGCAAAAATCACTTCCCCGGCGGTATGATGAGCAAAGCGGGTTACGAACACAATACCTTCAAAGGTGGGGGTATCGAGTACTACATCGAACGCGGCTACGTGCCCCACCCCCTGAGCGAAACCCGCTACGGATTCCACCAGGATGGTTCCACACAAACCCTGGAGTACGCCTACCAGGATTTTGGCCTGGCACAAATGGCCAAAGCTTTGGGTAAAATGGACGACTACCAGCTCTTCATGAAACGGGCTGAGAACTACAAAAACATTTGGAACCCCGAAATCGGCTGGATGTGGAACCGCACCCTGGATGGCAAATGGGGTGAACCCGTCGACATCCTCACCTACGATCACGGCTGGGAGGAAGGCACTGCCGCCCAATACGTCTGGTTTGTGCCCCACGACGTGCAGGGCCTGATCAAATTGATGGGTAGCCGCGAAACCTTTACCCAGCGATTGAACGAGTCTTTTGAAAAAGCACAAAAACACGACTTCGTATCCGGCAAATCCCACGACAAAGAAACCCTGGATCAATTCCGCCGGGTGTACATTAACTACGGCAACCAGCCCAGCATCCAAACCGCCTATTTGTTCAACTATTCTGGAGCTCCCTGGCTGACCCAGTACTGGTCGCGGCAGGTGGTGCAAAAAGTATACAGCGATTTGTCACCTGAACTGGGTTACAGCGGCGACGAAGACCAGGGCCTCATGGGCAGCCTGGCGGTGCTGATGAAAACGGGCCTTTTTTCCGTCAACGGCGGCACTTCGGCGAAGCCTTTTTATGAAATTGGTAGCCCCATTTTTAATAAAATCACCTTGCACCTCAACCCCAAATATTACCCCGGCGGGAAATTTGTCATCGAAGCCAAAAACAACGCGCCTCAAAACTACTACATCCAGTCCGCAACCCTGAATGGGAAAGCGCTGAACCAATCCTGGTTGTTGCACGAAACCTTGGTCAAGGGTGGAAAAATGACCCTGCAACTTGGGCCCAAACCCAATAAATCCTGGGGAAGTAAACCGGAGCAGGCTCCACCTTCGATGACTGTGAAATAAACGCTAAGGTGCCCCTTAAGTGTCTTTGGTTTCTTAGGTGGTGAAAAAGAAAAAACCTGCGAAGCAGGGTAATAATATTCACCACCTAAGAAACCAAAGACACTTAAGAGGCACCGTAGGGATGATAGGTTGGAACTGAGGAAAATACTGCCATATGAAAAATAGCCTGTTCATTCTACTGCTCCTTTACGGCATTCTACTTGAGGCTCAAACCAAGGTAGCTGCCCCAGTATCCCAGGAAGTAATGGAAAAAATCTACCAGGAAATCCAAACCCCATACAAATACGGCATCGTATTCAAACACCGCGATTCCACCAAACTGATCGACAGCCCCACCATTTTCCGCAAGAACAACCGCTGGTACATGACCTACATCGTCTTTGACGGCCAGGGCTACGAAACATGGCTGGCCCAAAGTGAAGATTTACTCCATTGGCAGGAAAAAGGCCGGATGCTATCCTTTACCGAAAAGACTTGGGATGCCAATCAAAAAGCAGGTTATTTGGCCTTGGTCGATACCAAATGGACTGGGAGCTACGGGGTAGAAAAATTTAGAGGCAAATATTGGATGTCTTATCTGGGCGGCAATTCCAAGGGCTACGAAGCAGGTGAATTGGGTGTGGGCATAGCGCATAGCCAAACCCTGAGTCCACCCACAGAATGGATGCGGCTTCCCCATCCTGTGCTCCAGTCCAAAGACAATGACGCCCGCTGGTTTGAAAAAAAAGTCATTTACAAGAGCCTGATCATCCGGGACAAACAAAAACTGACTGGCCACCCCTTTGTGATGTACTACAACGCCAAGGGCGACACTGCCAACTACGAAAGCATCGGCATGGCCGTGTCGGACGACTTGCTCAATTGGAAACGTCTGGGTGACCAGCCCGTCATTACCCGCTACAAAGGCATCTGTGGAGATGCCCAAATTGCCCGGATTGGAGAGGTTTACGTCATGTTTTACTTCGGTGCCTTCTGGAAACCTGGTGCTTTTGAACGTTTCGCCTGTTCCTACGACCTGCTCAACTGGACCGACTGGAACGGCCCGGACCTGATTGCCCCTTCCGAACCCTACGACCAGCAATACGCCCACAAACCTTGGGTGATCAAGTGGAAAAATACCGTGTATCACTTTTACAATGCCGTGGGCAAACAAGGCCGGGTACTGGCCCTGGCCACATCAAAGCCACTAAAAGGCTAAAATTTTTAAAACATGAAACGAAGAACTTTTGTGCATATCGGAGCTACTACGCTGGGCGCTTTGCCACTACAAGGCTTCTCTACGCTTGATTTTTCAGCCCCAGCCAAACCCCAGTGGATCATCGACTTGATCAAGCTGAATGACCGGGGTTTTGATGGCCTCTTCGCCGCCCAAGTATTGGATACCGCCAAAAAGGCTTACGGAGCCATCAAAGACAGCGAAGAAATCCCTAATGTGCAGTCCAGCGGCCATTTTATTGCCAAAGCCGCCATCGCCCTGGCCAATCCTGAATCACAATACTACCAATCGACTGATTTGTTAAAAAAGGTAGGCCTGGCTGCTCAATATTTGCTCCAGGCGCAACACACGGACGGCACCATCGACCTCTTGAGTACCAATTTTCACTCGCCGCCCGATACCGCTTTTAGTGTGGAAAAACTGGCTCCTGCTTATGTGTTTCTCAAAGCCTCCCAAACCAAAGGAGTTGAACCCGTTTTGACTGCCCTCAAAACCTTTTTGCAACGTGCGGGCGAATCACTCATTGTAGGGGGTATTCACACACCCAATCACCGCTGGGTCGTTTCGGCGGCTTTGGTCAAATTGAACGAATTGTGGCCCGATCCCCGCTACATCAAACGGGTGGAGCAATGGCTGCTGGAGCACATCGACCTCGATCCAGATGGGCAATACACCGAAAAAAGTACCGGTGGCTACACCCCTCTGGTCAATCGGGTGTTGATCACCATTGCCAAAGGTTTGAACAAACCCGAAATCTTCGACGCCGTGCGCAAAAACCTCAACATGACCATGTACTACGTGCACCCCAATGGCGAGGTGGTCACCGAGGCATCGAATCGGCAAGATAAGGGCACAATTGGTACTTTGGAGAACTACTACTACTCGTACCGTTATCTCGCGTTGCGGGATCAAAACGGGGAATACGCCGCGATGTGCCGTTTGATTGAAAAAACCTGTTTCTCAAAAATGGTCGGTTCCTTGGACGCTTATTTGGAAGACCCCAATTTTTGGCGAGAATTACCCGCTAGTAAACCCTTGCCCGACAGCTACGCCAAAGCCTTCCCCCATTCGGGGGTAGTGCGCATCCGCAGGGGCAATTGGGATGCCACCCTTTTGTCCAACAACGCTGGTTTTCTGACCTTTCACAAAGGCAACGCTGTATTGCAAGCTTTGCGCATCGCCGCGTCTTTTTTTGGCAAAGGGCAGTTTCAATCGGCGGAAATCAAACGTGAAGGCGATGCCTGGGTCATGCGCAACAAACTGGAAGGCCCTTACTATCAACCTTATCCAGTGGATCAAATTGACCCTACTGGAAACCTGGACAAAATGCCCCGCAGCAACCGCCAAAAAAGTGAAGTGCAATACCTGGATTATACAGTCAAAATTACGGAGATCAATGGTGGGATTGCCATCGATTTTGACCTGAGTGGAACGGATGGGGTGCCAGTGTCGCTGGAACTCATCCTCCGACCAGGTGGAGAGCTCGGCGGAGTAAAAGCCCACGCTTCCAAACCCAAAGCGTTTTTGCTCAGCGCTCCTACCGGCAGCTATACCCAGGGCGGAGACAGCATCCAATTTGGTTCCGGGCTGGTCGAGCACCAGGTTGTGCAATTGCGTGGGGCACTTCCAGCAATGGATGCCCCAACGGTGTATGTGACGGGATTTACGCCCTTTAAACACCGCATTACATTGACCTAGCCTAAATCATTCCTGAGGTGAATACTGAGGTGTCTTGGGTTTCTTAGGTGGTGAAAAGAAAAAAGCCTCGCGGAGCGGGGCATAATTTCACCACCTAAGAAACCCAAGACACCTCAGCATTCACCTCAGGCCATATCATTTAAACCGGATTGAAGACCCAAATGAAAATACATCAGACACTAATCATAGCCTACCTCCTTCTCCTGAGCGCGCTTTCCGCCCAGGAAACCCGCCCCATCTGGCTCGATGATCTCCCCATCAAATCCTTCTCCGAAGGCATTCCCGCCGTATTGGGCAAAACCAACGCCGCAGGCGACCCCCTGCGCATCGCTGGAACCACTTACCCGCACGGAGTCGGCGTAAATTCCACCAGCATCCTGGCTTTTTTCCTGGATGGCCAGGCCCAGTCCTTTTCTGCATTGGTCGGCGTCGACGACTTGGGCAATAAAGATTTGCCCCACAAATTCTACGTCATCGGCGACCGTAAAATCCTCTTTGAAAGCCGGGAATTGAAATGGGGCGAAGCCGCCCAAAAAGTGGAAGTCGATCTGATGGGCATCAAACGCCTCGGGCTACTCGTAAAAGTCAACGACCAGGGGATGACCCGCACCTACAGCAACTGGGCCAACGCTCAAATCCTGATGCAAGGCGAATACCTGCCCCGTACCATACCGAACACTGCTGAGCGCTACATCCTGACCCCGCCTGCACCCCTGACTCCGCGCATCAATTCGCCCAAAGTTTTTGGTGCACGACCAGGCAATCCTTTTATGTACACCATTGCCGCCAGTGGGCAAAGACCGATGACTTTTTCGGCTAAAAAATTACCCCGAGGTCTGACTTTAGACCCTCAAACGGGCATCATCAGCGGAACAGTCACCCAACGCGGAACCTATCAGGTGACTCTTGGGGCAAAAAACAAATTGGGCGTTACTCAGCAAGTACTGCGCATCAAAATTGGCGACACCATTGCCCTCACGCCCCCCATCGGCTGGAATGGCTGGAACTCTTGGGCGCGCAACATCGACCAGGGAAAAGTGATTGCCTCCGCCGATGCCATGGTCAAAATGGGCCTCAACCAACACGGCTGGACCTACATCAACATCGACGATGCCTGGCAGGGCCAACGCGGCGGGCCATTCAACGCCATTCAGCCCAATGAAAAATTCCCAGATTTTAAGGGTATGGTGGACTACATCCACAGCCTGGGGCTCAAGGCGGGTATTTATTCCACCCCCATGATCACCAGCTACGCAGGTTACGTGGGTGGCTCCTCCAACTTTGAAAAAGGCGAATTGCCCGACTCGATTGTGCAAAACAAACGCGCCTACCGCTATGTCGGGAAATACCGTTTTGAAAACAACGACGCCCGCCAAATGGCCGACTGGGGCATCGACTACCTGAAATACGATTGGCGCATTGAGGTGGAATCGGCAGAACGGATGTCGGAAGCCATCCGAAAATCGGGGCGGGATATTTTTTACAGCATTTCCAATTCGGCACCTTTTGCCAATGCCAAGGACTGGGTGCGTTTGTGCAATTCCTGGCGCACCGGGCCGGATATTCGCGATTCCTGGCATAGCCTTTTTGTCTCGGCCTTTACCCTCGACAAGTGGAGCCCCTACGGCGGACCCGGCCACTGGAACGACCCGGACATGATGATCCTGGGCAACGTGACTACAGGCTCGCCCATGCATCCCACCCGTTTGACGCCTGACGAGCAGTACAGCCATGTGAGTTTGTTCAGCCTGCTTTCGGCGCCCTTGCTCATCGGCTGCCCCATCGAACAATTGGACGCTTTTACGCTGAACTTGCTAACCAACGACGAGGTCATTGCCATCGATCAGGACCCACTGGGTAAACCTGCTCGACTGATTGCTACGGAAAATGGGGTGCAAATTTGGCTCAAATCGCTGGCAGATGGCTCCTATGCTCTGGGTTTGTTCAACGTTGGAGATTTTGGCCAAACGCCACAATCCTACTTCCGCTGGGACGACGAGCAATCTGTAAACTTTACACTGGATTTGACCAAACTGGGTTTGAATGGAAAATACCAACTGCGGGATGTATGGCGGCAAAAAGACCTTGGTGCATACAGTGGAAAGTTTGAAACCAATCTTCGGCACCACGGTGTAGTGATGCTGAAGATAATCGCTAACTGACAGCTCGGCGATCTGCAAACTCAACGATTCTTTGATTTGGCTGCGCCAAATTTTTTATAACCGCGACGGCACGACGACGCGACGGACACGCGCTTCGCGCTTTTTGAGGCTTCGCCTCTTTTTGCAAAAGCGACAGGATGGCAAAACGGATAGAACGGACGGAACGGATGAAAACGGATTTTTTTCCGCCTA
>ENA-UOWO01005294-UOWO01005294.1-activated-sludge-metagenome-genome-assembly--contig:-NODE-5294-length-13754-cov-13.118841_pt1 | contig 13754 bp, 9 predicted proteins | sample MGYA00238148_ERZ761564 | MGnify/ENA primary metagenome ERZ761564 (study PRJEB28885, sample SAMN05720194) | activated sludge metagenome | isolation source: Anaerobic digester | place: USA...
CCCTCTTCCAATTCATAAGACCCAGTGAGGGTTATTTTTCCACTTTTGTCGATGCCGCCATTCAGGACGGCTTCTCCCTGGAGGCGGAGAAAATCGCCATTGCCTTCATCGACGATCAAATTCAGTACTGCTTTTTTGTCTACTTCAATATTGACCGAAACCTCCATGCCCTGGATGCTGGTTTTGTTCAGGGTATCGATTTGTTTCAAAAACAAGGCATCATTCAGGGGGGCATCTTTGTCTACAAATACCACAATCCCGTCGCGTTCCACCACCCCCGGCTGTTCTTGGGGGATCACAGCCGTTAAGCGGGTAAGTTCATTGATGCGCAGGGTACCGTCTACTACTGGTGCCGTCTCGGTACCCGTCATTTTTAGATTGGTATCAAAATAGACCTGGCCGTAATACAGGTCATTGTTCTTTTTAGTGGTATTCAGTGCCCTAAAATTTTTGGCCTGCAAGCTCAGGTCAAAATTGTAGTTCAAATAATTGGTCGTATTGGCTACGCCATTGATGGTAAGTCTGTTTTCGGAGGAGTCGCGGATGGTAAAGGAATTGAAACGTAGCCCCTTGTTTTCTACCGCGATGATTTGTTCATTGTCAATTTTAAACTCACTGTTGAGCATGCTGATGACCATGCTGGTTTCGTTGAAACCAAGTAGGCCATCGAGGTCGGGGGAAGTGGGTTTATTGCCAATTTTTACATTGCCGGTCAGGTATCCTTTTCCATTTCTGATTGCCCCCATACTGATGCCTTCCAGCGTGCTCCATTGCAAACTTTTGATGATCAGGTCAAAGTCCATCGTACTCTTGTCTTCCGCTTTGAGGTAATAGTTTCCGGTGAGCGCTACATCGTTGCCACGGCCTTTGATGCTGACATCGGTGGCAAAAATATTGGCCTTTGGGTTACTGATTTTGGCATTGATGTCGCCAATTGTATCTCCTTCCACGGCCAGGTTGCTGATGGTAAGGTCGGTCGTGAAGTTCAATTGCTTGGTGAAGTCATTTAAGACGATGTTCCCATTGAGGGTGCCATCGGCAAACAATGAATCCACCTGCACGAAGCCAGTGATGGTGGACAGTCGGAATTTTTCAAATAGTATTTCCAACGGGCTATTGGTACTGTTGTCCCGGCTGTTAATGGTCAGGTGTTGATTGTTTTTGCTCAAATCAAAATGCTGGGCATTAACTTGAGTGGAGCTGAAACGAATCTGATTGTCGTTATCGATAGACCAAGGTTCGTAATTCAGCAATAAACTATCTGGACGAAGCGAAAGTGCATAAAATCCTCCGGCTTCTTGAGCAAAGAGCCCGGACAAGCGGTATTTGTCGCGTTTAGAGCGATCACTGATCCGCAAAGCAAAGTCTATTTGATTGTTGGCGATGCTGGCCCGCAATTGGGTTCCTTGTACCACAAAAGTTTCTCCATTGCCGATTTCCGCGATGCTGGTAGTGAAGCGGATGTAATCGCCCTGGGTTTGGGCACGGAGCTTTAACCCGGAAATTCGATTGGCTCCATAGGCAATATTGGGCGAGCTTAGATTTGCAAACCATCCGCTGGCGCTGGAAAAATGGGCGTCGAGCACGATGTCTTCCATCCGCTGTAAATCGGGCAAAAAAGCCTGGATGGCCACATGATCGCTGACCGTGGCCTGGAGGCTAAAGTCATAAACCAGTGAGGTATCGGGAAGGGAGGAACTGGAGACGATGGCAAAATAAGGCTGGATGGCCTGCGTAAAAATGTCGCCCAACTGGGTCAGTTTGTACTGGCCACTGAGCCTGGCCTGGGCAAAGTTGGTGCTTAAATCCAGCGATTGCTGCCCGTCTTTAGAACTGGCTACCAACTCAATGGAATCGATGTTTACCCGCTGGTTGTTGCTGATCAACAAAGAATGGAGCAAATAAATCTGCCCATTCAAACTGTCCAGGTTTAGCGCCGGAACATCCGCATGGATGACGCCCCGGTAAACGATTGGGTCGGTGGTTAGGTGCAGCGGGCCTGTTTTTATGCTGTCAATGTTCAGTGATCCGGCAAAAGCGGGATACGCTCCGCCCAAATCTCCGGTGGCCTGCACCGTGAAATGCAGGTTTGGGTCTTTCATGCCCCCGCGTAGCTCAAACTGTTGTTTGTTCAAAGTTGCATCCAGTTGAAAATCGCGGTAGGTATACTTGTTGTAAACGGCACTGGTGACGACGCCTTTGGCCTGTACATTGGCTGTTTTTAGATCGTAGCCTTTTCCTCGTACCGTAAACTTGGCACTGAGTGACCCCAGCGTTTCCGGCTGTTGCAGGATGGTTCCCACCTGCAAGGCTTGCACGGCGACGGTGGCATTGTAGGCTGCCTTTTGAGCGCGGGCGGCATTGCTGATGGTTCCATTCACCTGGGCGCTACCCAAGGGCGTACTGAGGTCAAGATCTGCGTCCAGGTTGACGGCGCTGCCTTTTACCGTCCCGGAGAGCGACATGGATTCTGGCAGCGTAATGCTGTCGGGAATGCTGTTGGGCGGCACAAAGAGCAGGGCGTCATTGCGGTTGGTACTGAGTTGGCGAATGTTGAGGTCTACTGAAAAATGGTCGGGGTCGGTCGCATTTTTGATGGTTCCGGAGAGGTCGGCCCGGGTATTTTCAAAACCGCTGAACTGCAATTCCCGGATGTTGAGTCGCGCCAGACTACCCACCATGCTGGTATTGAGCTCAAAGACGGCAGCGGGGTTTTTGAACGCAGGTTGGTTCGACAGGAAAGGAACAAAAGTCAGGAGGTCTTTGACCTGGATGCGGCTGTGCTCAATGTCCAAATTGAGTCCCATCAGCGCTGGATTTTTTTGTATTGCGGCCACCGAGGGATAACTGATGATCGCCCTACGCCGGATCGTGGAACCGGGGGTTTTGATCCATAACTTTTCCAAACGTACTTCACGGCTCGTATACCGAAAATCTGCTTGCAATTGCTCCAGTCTAAATCCACTGCCTTCCCACATTTGCCCTTTGCTGATCACGAGAGCGATGGTATCCCGGTTGTACAAAAAATCGTTGCCGTGCAAGGTCAGGTTCTGGAGGTTTAAATGCGCGTAATCCATGCCACTTTTCAGAGGGGCTTGAGTGTTGTCGTTGTAAATGAGGTTGCTGTTCTGGAGGCGGATTTGGTCAGCGATGAATTTCCAGGGCAGGTACTCCGTTTGTAGCTCTTGGTCGGTTTGGGTGGTTAGTTTGATGAGATCCGCTTCAGCTTGGGTATTCAGATCGATTCGGCCTGTAAAATCGCTTAGCTGCAGTTTGTGGAGGGCAATCAGGTTTTTTTCCAGGTCGATGGTTTTAGGAAAAACTTGCAGGTCTTTAAACTTAAAATTGGTGTTGATGGCCGCTGCTTCACTGCTGTACGCGAAGTCTACGTCCCGTAGGCGCGTTTTTTGATTCGTAAATTTGAAGTATTCCGGTTTTTCATTGACCAGCTCTGGATCGGGATTGGTATTGACAGCGGTAATTTCCAGGGGAGTGTTTTGATTGACCCTGCCCCTTAAACCCCGAATATCAATTTGAGGGACATCGTATTCCAGTTTGCTGGCATCAATGCGGGCGATCCGCAGTTGGGCATGCCCGAGGTAAACATCCACATCATTGCCCGTAAGCACATCCAAAAATACCAGGCGGGTTTTGTCCAGGATTAATTTATCCACGGCCATGATGAGGGCGGAGGTATCCGGGCTGGGATTTTTTTCCTCGGTCGCAAAAGCATCGACGATAAATTGATAGTTGAAGGGCTGATCCGGGCGCTGTCGTTTTAGTTTCAGCGTAATGCCCTTTAACACAAGCTCATTGATCTGTACCCGATTGTTGAGCAATTGAAACAGATCGATGTCTACTTTCAATTGGTGGCCAGCCAGCAGGGTGTCTTTGGCCTTGTCTTCAACGTACACCCCTTCCAGAACCAGCATTTTGGGGAAGGAAATATCCAGGCGCTTGATAGACAGGGCAGTACCCAGCTTTTGTTCGAGATAAGCGACAATTTTTTTTCTGGCAAAATTTTGGACGGGCACGGTTTGCAGAAGCAAAAGCGACACAACAAGCAACAACACAACAGCGCATAAAAAGACAATGATTCCGCGTCCAATCTTGGTTAAAAGTGGTCTGTTTTTTTTTGTCACTTCATTTGGTCGCATGGAATAGGGATAAACAGACTGCTAATCGGTACTGAGCCTGCTGCATAAAACTAAAACACTACCTAATCTAACCCCCCTCACCTGCAAATAGTTTCAGTGACTATGCCTCCTATCATAAAGGTTTCCTCAATACCCAGTTTTTGTAGATAAATCCTTTTGCTTGCCCGGCAGCAACGCCACCGCAATACAACCAACCACCGACAACACAATCAAGGCCGTAAAACCCATCGCATAACTGCCCGTTCTATCGCGCAAGGCACCCGCCATAATGGGCCCAAAAGCCTCTGCCAGGCCGTCAACGGTTAAGATCAGCCCCATGACCCGGCCCATTACTTTGACCCCAAACAACTCTGCGGCCATCAAGGGAATGATCATGTAATCGCCACCAAGCCCGATGCCAAACAGCACGGCAAACACATAAATGGCGGTAGGCGTGGTGCTGCTGTACAGCAACAAAATGGACAAACTGACGATGGCGTAAATGAGCAACATGACGTGCTTTTTGGCAAAACGATCGGCCAACCAACCCATCAACAAACGCCCAATGATGCTGGAACCCAAAACCAGCGACATGATGCTGGCGGCTTGCCCTTGGGAATATTGCATATCGAGACTCAAAAACAGTTTGAGGTTCTGACTGACCCCGGCCACTGCACCAATCGAGCACATGCTGCCAATGGCCAATAAATAGAAGGATTTGCTTTTTACTACGCTGGATAAAGAGACTTTGGGCTCCGGCGTTTGATGTGTTTCAGTCTTTTCGTCAGGATTCTCCTTGACAAACCAGGCCATCGGAAAGGCCACTACAATGATGATCCCACCCAGCACGGTCAGGGCCATACGCCAACCAGCCTCCTGGTTCAACCAACGCGCAATGTGGGGCACCAACATCCCGCCAACGCCAATACCCAGATAGGCGATGCCCATGGCTTTGCCCCTGGCGGTACTAAACCATCTGGAAATGAGTACCTGATTGGGCAGCGGACCGCCACACATGTAACCCAGGGCGATCAAAAAATAAAAGATATAAAATTGCCAGGTGGACTGCATGATCCCCAGACCCATCACGGCCAATCCTACCATCAGGATCCCGGACAACATCAGTCGCCGCGGGCCAAAACGGTCGATGAACCAGCCAGCTGCAAAGCCAAAAAGTGGGCCGACAATTACTTTACCCGCCAGATTTCCGGAAGTGACCATGGCCCGCGACCAACCAAATTCTTTTACCCAAAAATCAAAGAAAAAGGGAAGCCCGTAGAACATGATGCCTACAATGGAAAACAAACTTAAAAATCCGGTGGCGGTGACTTTGTATTGTCCTGCGCTTAATTTGTCTGCTTGCATCTTGATGTGGTTGAAATGTAATAGTTGAGAAAGTTGAGGAGGTTGAGAAAGTTGAGGAGGTTGAGAAAGTTGAGGCTACCGCGAGCGGCAAAAAAGCGATTTTGACAGCATCAAAAGAAAAAAGCTATTGTTGTTTATCTGTCGCTCGCGGCAGCCTCAACTTTCTCAACCTCCTCAACCTAACTATTATAAACGCGGTAGCGTCAGCCCGCCATCGACCATAAAGACTTGACCTGTAGAGTATGGAAAACTGCCCGCTGCCAGTGCACCAACCGCTTTGCCCACATCTTCGGGGGTACCCCAACGCGGTTGTACACAAAGCCCCTGGGCAATCAGGTTATCGTATTTTTCTTTCACGCCCGCGGTCATATCCGTGGCAATGACTCCCGGACGAACTTCGTACACCGGAATGAAGTACTCGCCCAAACGCGCGGCAAAAAGCTGCGTCACCATACTGATCCCGGCCTTGGACACACAATACTCGCCCCGATTGACAGAAGCAACCGTAGCAGAAATAGACGAAATATTGATGATGGACCCTGAAAAGTCGGGATTACTTTCTTTTTGCTCAATCATCCAGTTGGCAGCAGCCTGGGTGAGGAAATAACAACTTTTGAGGTTGGTGTCCAGCACTTCGTCAAAACTGGCTTCGCTGGTATTGAGCACGTCCCGGCGTTCACGGGGAGCAATCCCGGCGTTGTTGACCAGGATGTTCAGTTGGCCGAAGTGGTCTTTCACCTCTTGCAGAATCTTGGCCCTGTCGGCACTTAAGGCAACGTTGCCCTGGCAGTAAATGACCTCAACGCCGAGTGCTTTGATGTTTTCCAGAACAGCTTGCACCGATTCTTCAGGCCTTACGCCGTTTATGGCAATATCAAAACCTTGTCCAGCTAATTGTTCCACAATACCCAATCCTATACCTCTACTGCCTCCAGTTACCAATGCTACTTTCTTCATTTTTATAATTTTTTGTACATGTTTAGTACCCTAACTTCGTAAGGGCTTTGGTTTAAAATTTTGAACCCAGCACTGCTGCCTAGCGCCATATGTGCATCAACACGACGATTCCATTGGATTCGGCTTCGCCAAATCGTTTTTTAACACGACGAAACGACGAAACGACGTTTTTGCGCGCTTCGCGCTCAATTGAAACGACGCCATGCGTCGTGTTGTAGCGGCAGCTAACGTCGCGTCGTCGTTTCGTCGCGTCGTCGTGTTAAAAAATAAGCAGCGCAGCTGCGTCAAAAATGTACTTTATGGATCCCTGATGCTCAGTAGTAAAGGTCGGGTATTAAAATTTTATAATTCAGGCACATCGACCCAAGCTCTTTTCGCCCAACTCTCCAATCCCTTCTCCGCCAATTGCACCCCCTTGGCGCCCGCCTTCAAATTCCAGGGGAAAGGCTCGTCTTTGACCACATGTTTTAAAAACAACTCCCATTGCACTTTAAAGGCATTGTCGTGCACTTCTTGCTCGGGTACTTTTGACCAGCCGCCGAAGAAATCAATGGGCTGTGCGATATCCGGATTCCAGACCGGTTTGGGCGTATTGCCGTAATGCTGGATGTAACATTCCCGCAGTCCCGCTACTGCCGAGCCTTTGGTGCCGTCCACTTGCAGGGTGAGCAAATCATCGCGCCGTACCCGCACCGTCCAGGAAGAATTGAAATGCGCAATGATCCCGTTTTCCAATTCAAAAGTGGCATAAGCAGAGTCGTCTGCCGTACACTCGTATTGGTTGCCGTTTTCATCCACCCGGGTAGGGATATGGGTAGCGCCGAGGCAAGAAACGGATTTTACTTCGCCAAATACCTCATCCAAAACATAACGCCAGTGGCACAACATGTCCACAATAATACCGCCGTCGTCTTCTTTACGGTAGTTCCAGGAAGGGCGTTGTGCAGCGATGTTATCTCCCTCAAACACCCAGTACCCAAACTCGCCGCGCACCGATAGGATTTTGCCAAAAAAACCTTGCTCAATCAGGCGTTTTATTTTCACGATGCCTGGAAGCCATAATTTGTCCTGCACCACCCCGTTTTTGAGTCCAGCCTGGGTGGCCAAATCGTACAGCTCCATCGCCGATTCCGTACTGACCGCAATGGGTTTTTCACAATAAATGTGTTTCCCTGCTTTGATGGCTGCTTTGACAGCATCGGCCCGTCGACCCGTCGTTTGGGCATCAAAATAGATGCTGAAGTAGGGGTTTGCCAAGGCTTCGTCCAAATCGGTGCTCATCTTGGTGATGCCCGTCAGGTCACAAAGCCGTTTTAATTTGTTTACATCCCTGCCGATCAGAATCGGATCGGGCATGATGGTTTCTCCAGCGCCCACTTTAACGCCTCCTTGTTTGATGATTTCGGCAATGGAGCGCAGCAAATGTTGATTGGTGCCCATGCGCCCGGTAACGCCATTCATGATGATACCGACGGTGTGTTGCTTCATGTTGTTAAGCTTTGTGCTGTCAGCAGTCAGCGATCAGCTTTGAGCTGTCAGCTATCAGCCGCCCTTACAAAGTTGGCTGATAGCTGATGGCTCAAAGCTGATCGCTAAGCGTTTAGCTTGTATCCAGTGATTATTTTTTGCAAAAATTGGGATTGATCTTGTTTCCAGTATTCCGTGGAAAAAATCTCTACTTCGCGGAAGCCGTCGAATCCGGTTGCTTCTACCCAGGAGCGGATTTTTTTGAGGGGAATACAGCCCTCCCCCATCAGTCCACGGTCATTTAGCATGTCCACCGTAGGGGATTTCCAATCACAGATGTGAAAGGCGAACAAGGCCTCGTTGTTGCCGCAGCGTTTGATCTCCTGCTCCAAATTGGGATCCCACCACAGGTGGTATACATCCACGGCTACACCGACCCAGGGCGACTTGATCGCCTCAGTCATGTCATTGGCTTGGGCGAGTGTATTGATGGCCGAACGGGTGTCGGCATACATCGGATGCAGGGGCTCAATGGCCAGCCGTACGCCCGCCGCCGCCGCTTCGGGCAGAACCGCTTCAATGCCGTCCTGAATCTGTTGGCGGGAATCTTCCAGGGATTGTCCAGGGTCGGCACCACAAACCAGAACGATTAGATTTGTCCCAAGCTGATGGGCTTCTTCAATGGCTTTGCGGTTGTCGTCGATGGCAGCTTGCCGTTTGGTTTTGTCAATGCTTGGGAAAAAACCACCTCGACACAGCGACACAATCGACAAATCATGTCCTCTGAGCAGGTCACCCGTTTTTTTGATGTCTCGACCTGCCAGTGTATCGCGCCACACGGTGATGCCCTTTACCCCTGCTGCCGCAAAATTTTTGGCCGCTTCTTCAATGGCCCAGGGCTTGGTGGTGATGGTGTGGATACAAAGTTTGGACAGGTCAGTGATGGGTTGCTGGCTCATTTAACACAATTGAAAAAAGTGTAATAAGGCTCGTTGTTGATCATGCGTTGCAGGTAAAGGCAAACTTCCCGAATGTGATAGTCGCCCCACATACACGATTCCCCATAGGCGATTTTGCTGCCTTGGGGCACATGATCCCAACCGTTGGGCTGGTGATAAATGGTATGCAACAACAGACCCTGGTGGTTCTCATCGGTACTCAGATAAGGCTCGTCCAATAAGGTATTGACCACTGCCAGCCCGGCCTGGGTATACTTTTCACCCGCCGCAGTGTTTCCTTTTTCACTCAGGTATTTGCCCAAACGCAACAAACCTTGTGCGCCAATGGCAGCCGCAGAACTGTCCACGGGTTCAAAATCATTAAAAGGATCAGCGGGTTTGGCCAAATAATCGCCCAGCTTATACAAATTGGGCGCACCCGTATCCCAATATGGAACCCCATCAACGGGGGTATGCTCGATGTAAAAATCACAAGTGGCTTGTGCCGCTTTCAACATCATTTTTTCCAGCGCTGCTTTGCCGCCAAAAGGAGTCAAGGTAGCTTCATCCGCCGTATCCAACCATTCCAGTTGCTCCGCAAAACCACACATGGCCCAGGCCAGGCCGCGAGTCCAGGTCGTGAAACCCGTATACCCTTGTTGCGAATTGGGGCAACGGAAATTGCCGTCTTTTACGTTAAACACACTTTCGTGCGCGGTACGCCCCCAAATGTCGTAGCTATCCCGGCCTTCGCCATAAAAGACCGAATATTGGGCGGTGGCTTGAATGTGCAACAAAGCCCGCTCCAACATGCTTATTTTGACATCCCCTTCGCCTTGAAAAACATGCCCCAATTCATGGCTGACCGTCAAAGCGCGACAAGAGCGGATGGTATCCACAAACAAGGAATGTGCCCCGTTGAAAGAATGGATAAAGCCGCCCGTTTTGATGCTGGTCCAACGACTCGCCTGAACTGCCCCGGAAATTTTCAGGGCCAATTCATAGAAGTTTTTCTCCCACTCGTTAAAGGGCATTTTGCCTTCCCGCATCAAGCGCAGGAGGTTTCCGTAAGTACTGACGTTGTTGAATCCGTGGTCGTGTACGCCGATATGGCTCACGTGAGGGGCCATTTTGCTGAGGGTCTGGCGTTTGGCTCTTTCCAAAATCTGCTGCTCACCTGTGGCATCGTATTGCAGAATGGCCGAGCCGTATTGAAAGCCCTGGGTCCATTCCGTCCAGCCGCGGGTGGTGTATTCCCCCGCCACGGTGAAGACCGGCGAACCTTTTGATTCATCGTATTTTGAATCGATCAGGTTGATTTTTTGTTCCGAAAGTTCCCAGAATCGGTTGAGTTTGCCTGATAGGTCTTTGGGTGTGCGTTTTTCGTGCAGACTGATCATTTCTCTATTTGATGTTTGTTACCAGCAAACATAACGAGGATCGTGCTGATGGCCTACTTTTATGTTGTCAAAATCTGATTTTTTTACATCCGCTTTGGTGGTAGGGCCAATCAGTTCTGGTTTTTTTAACCCAGGTGATGAATTTCGGCTACGCCAAAATGTTTTTTTCACCACGACGACACGACGACACGACGTTTTGCTCCGCACCACACGACGCAAGCGTCGTGTTTTTTTTGAAGCGCGAAGCGCGAAAAACGTCGTGTCGTCGTGTCGTCGTGGTGAAAAAAATAAGCAGCGTAGCTGCGCAAAAGTGTTAAGCTTAGAACTGATCGCCCTGCCTTCCGGATTCAGTATTCGCCCCCAATCAATGCCAAAGCACACCCCGCCTTCAATCTCCGCAAGAACACCCCCTGCTCCGCATACAAGCTTACCGCTTCCGCCAATTCCACCGCCTGCAAATAAAAACTACGCCCCGGCCCCAACTGCGCCAACCTGGCCCAATCTGCCTGAATGACCTGCCCCAACAGCGGGTATCCTCCTGTGGTCTGGTGATCGGCCATCAACACAATTGGCTGGCCAGCGGGCGGCAATTGGATGCTCCCCCGCGTAAGCCCCGCCGATAGTAAACTCTCATTGGACGAAAGTGTCAATCCTTCTCCGTCCAAACGGTAGCCCATGCGGTCGCTGGCGTTGCTGATGCGCCAGGCCTGGGCATGCAGGGCCTTCCTGCTTTCCGGCAACAATTGGGGATAATGTTGGCCGGGTACAAACCGAATGGGCGTTTCGGAAGCGTAAAAATCGCGCAACAAGGTGTGGTATTTGGCAATTACAAGTCCCCTTCCGATTCGTTCCGGCCATGATTTGGCCAAAGGCAACACATCGCCCTTCAACAGTGCCCGTCCCTGCCAACCGCCCCATTGTGCCTTCAGGTTGGTGCTTCGGCTATTGAGCCAGGGCGGGATGTCCAGTCCACCCTGGATGCTCAGGTAGGCGTACTGCCCCGCCTGTTTGTGCCGAAAATGCAGCTCCATGCCCGCATCTACCCAAATCGGGGTGTGCAAGGGCAGGTTTTGTCCCTCAATTTGTGCCCCAAAATCCGCACCAGATAAGGCAATCAAGGCGGGTGCCAAAAACATAAAAGCGGGTGCCGGGAAACACATTTCCAAAGCGACAGTACCTCCAGGATTGCCTACCAAAAAATTGCCCACCTGCAAGGCCAGCGGATCCATCGCGCCCGCACGGTTGATGCCAAAATGGGCATAACCGCTGCGCCCGAGGTCTTGTACCGTCGTTTGTAGCCCTTTGTTAAGTACCAGGATGCTCATTTTGTGCCATAAATTCAGATGAAGAAATGGGATAAAACTGCACCCAATCGCCCATTTGCAGCCGTACGGGTGGGTCGTTTGCGGGGGTAAACAAGCGCCAGGGACAACGCCCGATGATCTGCCAGCCGCCCGGAGAATCGAGGGGGTAAATGCCAGTTTGTGCCCCGGCAATGCCCACGCTGCCCGCCGGGATGGCACTGCGGGGTGTCGTTTTGCGGGGTGTTGCCAGGAGGTCATCCAGAGTACCCAGGTAGGCAAAACCGGGCAAAAAGCCAATCATGTACACCTGATAGCGAGTTTGGCAGTATTGTTGGATGAAAGCGGCGGGGCTGAGCCCTTTTTGTGTGGCGAGCTCGGCCAAATCCAGGGCGTGTGGCACTTCAAAGCAGACCGGGATGTCGAGGTTGCGGGAACAAGTTGCCAGGGCATGGGGAGAACTGGCCGCCAACACGGGTTCTACCCAGCTTTTGACCAGCGCATAGGGCAGTTCCTGGGGATAATTTTTCAGCAAATAATCGAGGTCAAAAAGCAGGGCCAAACTGCTGTACGCGGGCACCAGATCCAGTACCCCCGGCAGTTGCAGTGCTTGCAGCCGCTGCCAACAGGCCTGAACCTGTTGAGCAATACCCGGATCGAGCCGATTGCCCCAATCGATGAGCAGGCCCTGATCGCCTAATGGATGGATGTGTGGTGGCATGAATGTAGGATAAAAGCTTACGCCTCTACCGCCGAGTGGCATTTATGCATCATCGCTTACTCCTGCTCGGAGCCTTCGGCTCTGTCGCATGAGTCTCAATGGGAACGCGGATGACGCGGATTAAGCGGATTTACACGGATCTATTTGTTCATAAGTTAAAATCCGCGTAAATCCGCTTAATCCGCGTCATCCGCGTTCCCATTATTGTCGCTTTTACGCATAAATGCCACTCGGCGGTAAAGGCATACGTAATTTTTTATCAAAGCCCACAGATCGCGCAGATTTGTGCAGACTTCTTCCCTGTGCCTTATCTGCGCGATCTTAGGGAGAAATTATTCCAAAATGTATCCGCCGCAGGCGGTTACCAACAAAGATATATCTCCGATTGCAAAAAAAGATTGATCTTTCCTTTACTCCTAAGCAACAAGATGATATTTTTGCAGCCGTTTATCAAGTTAATTAACTAAACACGATATGGGTCGCGCGTTTGAATTCAGAAAAGGGCGTAAGCTAAAGCGCTGGGCCAGTATGGCCAAAATTTTCACCAAAGTAAACCGGGACGTTACGATTGCGGTAAAAGAGGCGGGTCCTGACCCTGAGACCAACGCCAAGTTGCGGATTGCCATCCAAAACGCCAAAGCCCTCAACGTACCCAAAGACAACGTAGATCGCGCCATCCAAAAAGCCATGGGCAAGGATGCTGCCGACTATAAAGAGATCGTATACGAGGGCAACGGCCCGCACAAAGTGGCCTTCATCGTAGAGACGGCTACCGACAACCTCAACCGCACCGTGGCCAACGTACGCAGCTACTTCTCCAAGTACGGGGGCGCACTGGCCAGCTCGGGCAGCCATGATTTCATCTTTTCGCACGACAGCGTATTCAAAATCAAAGCCGAAGGCATCGATATCGAAGAGCTGGAACTGGACCTGATCGATCATGGCCTGGAGGAACTTTTTCCTGAGGATGATTGTATCGTCATCTATGCCGGCTTCAAAAGCTTCGGTGCCATCCAAAAAGCCCTCGAAGACCGGGGCGTAGAACTGGTCAGCGCCGAGTTTGAACGCAACCCCAACGTCACCAAAGAATTGACCGAGGAACAAAAAGCCGACGTCGAAAAACTGATCGACAAATTGGAAGAAGACGAAGATGTCGTCAACATTTTCCACAATATGATCTAGTAGCGCTTGCCCGATGTGGCAAGTTTAGCTATATTTACACTTTCGTTTTAGAATGTGTTTGGTTTTCTGGTTCGCAAGCGAAAATGAACTAGAATTTGCTACAATGAGGCGTGAAAAACGGAGTGTAGCAGCGCTACATGAGTATTTTCACAACGAAATTGCAGCAAATTCTAGTCATTTGTAGCGCGAAGTAGAAATCCAAACACATTCTTCGGTCCCTTAGCTCAGTGGTTAGAGCGTCTGACTCATAATCAGGGGGTCGTAGGTTCAAATCCTACAGGGACCAC
>ENA-UOWO01005297-UOWO01005297.1-activated-sludge-metagenome-genome-assembly--contig:-NODE-5297-length-13752-cov-27.328174_pt1 | contig 13752 bp, 13 predicted proteins | sample MGYA00238148_ERZ761564 | MGnify/ENA primary metagenome ERZ761564 (study PRJEB28885, sample SAMN05720194) | activated sludge metagenome | isolation source: Anaerobic digester | place: USA...
CATTCAGACACTAATTATCTTACTTGGTGCTACTTTGTGGTGTACTTTGTGTGCCTTTGTGTTAAAAATAACAACCACTAAAAATCACCAAGCCTATCTGACGGCCAGGCAGACTTTGCACAAAGGGTCTCAAGTATGTGAATTAATCAGGTTGGCAGCTAAAAAGGTGCAAAGCACTTATGATGCATCCTGTTTTTTATCCCAGCCTGATGTTCAGTTCCTTTAATTGTTCGGGAGAAATGCTTGAAGGCGAATCGCTCATTACATCCCTGCCCGAATTGTTTTTGGGGAAGGCGATGTAGTCCCTTATGGAATCAGATCCTCCGAAAACAGCGCACAAACGGTCGAAACCAAAGGCAATACCCCCGTGTGGCGGCGCACCGAATTCAAAAGCATTCATCAGGAACCCGAATTGCTTATAGGCATCTTCTTCTGTGAAACCCAGCACGCTGAAGACTTTTCGCTGAAGGTCTTTGTTATGAATTCTTATGGAGCCACCACCGATCTCAACCCCATTGATCACCAGGTCGTATGCATTGGCTTTAACCCGACCGGGATGAGAATCAAGTAACAGAATGTCTTCGGGCTTGGGAGAGGTAAACGGATGATGTTTGGCATAAAACCGCTGGGTTTCTTCGTCCCACTCCAGCATCGGAAAATCTACCACCCACAAAGGTTTATACACATCAGGATTACGCAGTCCGAGCCTGTTGCCCATTTCAAGACGAAGCTCGCAAAGCGCTTTTAATGTTTTTTCTTCTTTTCCGGCCAGTATCAGCATCAGGTCGCCGGGTTGGGCGCCAAAGACCTCTGCCCATATTTTCAGATCGTCAGCCGTAAAAAATTTGCTCACAGAAGAACTCAAAGTATTGTCAGTGTTCCATTTAACATAAACCAGGCCGCTGGCACCTATCTGAGGCATTTTTACAAATTCCGTCAGTTCATCAATTTGTTTGCGTGAATAATCACCACAGCCCGGGACACAAATACCGGCAACAGTTTCTGCATCGTCGAACACTTTAAAGCCTTTTCCCCTGACCAGGTGGCTGAGTTCAACAAATTTCATCCCGAAACGGATATCCGGCTTGTCCGAACCGTAGTATCGCATGGCATCATCGTACGACATGACCGGAAACTCAGGGAATTCCATTCCTTTAACAGTTTTGAACAGATGCTTGATCAGCCCCTCGAAGGTTTGTAAAATATCTTCGCGGGTAACAAACGACATTTCACAATCAATCTGCGTGAATTCGGGCTGACGGTCGGCTCGCAGGTCTTCGTCACGGAAACATCGTACAATCTGAAAATAACGGTCAAAACCCGCTACCATCAACAGTTGCTTGAAAGTCTGCGGCGACTGCGGCAACGCATAAAACTCACCGGGATTCATCCTCGAAGGAACCACAAAATCCCGTGCACCTTCGGGGGTGGATTTGATGAGGTAAGGGGTTTCTATTTCCATGAAATTCTGCGCATTCATGTAAATTCGCGTTTCCACGCTCAGTTTATGCCGCAATTCAAGGTTGGCTTTGTTTACAGAACGGCGAAGGTCTATGTAACGGTATTTCATCCTGAGTTCATCGCCCCCGTCGGTGTTGTCTTCAATGGTGAAGGGAGGTATCTTCGAGGTGTTGAGAATTTCAAGTTCATCCACCATTATTTCTATTTCGCCGGTTGGCATTTTGGGGTTTTTATTGCTGCGCTCGGTAACAACGCCTGTCACAGAAACAACATACTCCCGGCCAAGTTCTCTTGCTTTCTCACACAAAACCGGATTGACATCCATATTAAAAACAAGCTGTGTAATTCCATAACGGTCGCGGAGGTCCGCAAAAGTGAGGCCGCCCAGGTTCCTGGAACGCTGCACCCAGCCGGATAAAACAACTTTTTTTCCCTGATCTGCTATCTTTAATTCCCCGCAGGTATGACTTCTTAACATAAACTGTGATTTTGAGGGCTAAATTAATCATATTAGCGTATCCTATTGATGGGTATTTGATTATTTTTGTGAAAATTGTTTTATGGACCTGGTGTATTTTTCGGATGAAACCTTTATGAAAGAAGCCTTGAAAGAGGCGGTAAAAGCCTATGATGAAGACGAAGTTCCTGTGGGTGCGGTAGTGGTTTGTCAGAACAAAGTGATCGCCCGTGCCCATAATCTTACCGAACGGCTGAACGATGTGACAGCCCATGCCGAGATGCAGGCCATCACCGCCGCTGCAAACTTTCTCGGAAGCAAATACCTGACCGACTGTACACTTTATGTGACCCTTGAGCCTTGTGTGATGTGCGCGGGAGCCTTGTTTTGGTCGCAGATCAGCAGGGTGGTTTATGCAGCCGGCGATCCCAAACGGGGTTATACCCTGATAAATGCCACCGTACTTCATCCGAAAACTAAAGCAGAAGGCGGGTTAATGCAGGATGAAGCAGCCAGGCTGATGGAGGAGTTTTTTAAGAAAAAGAGGTGATTTCTTAGGCGCAGAATTAATCCATACATTACGCTACAGATTTTCCATGTCGGGATTTGCACCCGGCAGATCGTGTGCGGGCCAGGCCAAATTAACCCGCAACTTTTGGAAGTTGCCATCAATCTCTCCAAAAAACCCTCGTCCCGTTAGGGACAACATATCGGTAGAAAGAGAATCCCAAAAACCACCTTTGTCCCGTAGGGACAATATATTTTATATGCATCCAAGATATTTTTTGATTGTGAAAGATCTATTTTATTTTTACGATATAATCCGTGCGAATCAACCTATTTGATTAAATCTTCAATAAAAACAATTATTATGGCAAACACTTACACGCAAATTCACATTCAAGCAGTATTTGCAGAACAAAATCGCGAATGTATAATCAAAAATCATTGGAAAAATGAACTCTACAAATACATCACAGGAATCATTCGTAATAACGGGCATAAAATGCTTGTAATTAATGGCATGCCCGACCATATTCATATTTTGTTCGGCATGAGGCCTACACAATCTCTATCAGATTTGCTTCAGGATATCAAGGGTAATTCATCAAAATGGATAAATGATAAAAAATTTATCAATGGCAGATTCTCCTGGCAGGAAGGATATGGAGCGTTTTCATACAGTAAATCTCAATTACCACAAATAATTCAGTACATAGAAAGTCAGGAAGAACATCATAAAAAAAAGACCTTTTTAGCAGAGTACAAAGAGTTTTTAGATGCTTTTGAAGTTGAATATGATGAAAGATATATCTTTAATCCTGTTGAGTATTAAAAAAAATATTCCGTACCTACGGCACTTGTAATAACTTTCGCATACTTTTTTTACCGATATTTTATCCCTATCGGGATATTTTTAAATATTCCGGGCCAGCGGCACTTAGGAGTTTTTCATGATTTTTTCCTGTTGTGCGAAGTTTGTACCTTCGCACAGTTGAATATCAACAAATTAAACATTATCTAAAAAAATAACATCATGAAAAAATCTATTATAATTCTTTCTTTCTTGATGGTTAGTTCAACTTATATTCATTCACAGCCGGTAAAATTTTCAAGCATGTTTCAATTAGCCTTTGATAATGGGTATTAAGACCATGCTCATTTTCTACATGATTTTAAAAGTTTTACAGGACTTTCTCCAAAAGAATTTGTTATCGATTTCAAATAAAGACCATTTTTTATAATTTTTTTATTTGCACAAACTATTATTTTTGCATTAAAACGTAAAGCATGAATAAATTGGAATTAAAACATAACGAAATAATTGACTTTTGTATAGCAAATACAGACGATTCGATTATTAAAAAGTATTCAAGATACTTTAAAGATGGTTATAATGGATACGGCATTGATTCGAAAATTCTCGAATCGCAAAAAACTAAATGGTTAGATTCATGGAAAAATGAAATGACTATTTCTGATTACTTAAATCTGGGCGATATGCTAATTGCTACAGGTAAATTAGAAGAAGCAAGTTTGGCTACCCAGTTCATAGCATCAAAAAAAGATGAATTTTCAATTGAAACATTTGATAGAGTTGGAAAGTGGTTGGAAAATGGAATTCAAAACTGGGCAACTACTGACGTATTGTGTATGTTGGTTTTACCCGAGTTTATTTACAACAAAATCATTGAACCCAAAGATTTTATAAATTGGACAAAATCTGAATCTAAATGGAAAAGGAGAGCAGTTCCGGTAACTTTTTATGAAGTGATTAAAAAGGGCCATAGTCCTGAATCCATTTTATCTGTGATTGAGAAACTAATGGAAGATAAAGAAGAAGATGTTCAAAAAGGGTTAGGTACACTTCTAAGAGAAATTTGGAAAAAACAACCTGAACTAGCAGAAGGATTCCTTTTAAAATGGAAAGATAAATGCGGACGGAAAATAATTCATTATGCGACAGAAAAAATGAATAAGGACAATAAAGCAAAATTTCAAAAAACAAAAAAATAGTAACAATTGAGCAAATAAATATTAAAATGATTTCCTATTGTGGATTTTACTGTGGCGCATGTCCAAAATATATAAGGACAATGTGAAGGTTGCAAAGGGGATACTCCAAAATGTGCTGTTGGATACAAATCCTGTCAGGTAAAACCATGCTGCATTGAGAATGGATATAATTCATGCGCAATCTGTAATAAATTTGAATCAGTTAAGGATTGTAAATTATATAATCCATTTATGATAAGATTTGGACAATTTATTACACGGACAAATCGGAGATTAGGGATTGAGATGATAAAGGAAAAAGGGGAAGCCGAATTTGTAAAATACATGATTGATAAAAATTGGGTGACGATTAAGACTGGGAAACAATAATGCGCAGCACACAACATGGTATAGTGCATGCGGGTTTCAGAGGTTTTCGAGTGTTTGTGGCTCGTAAAAAAGTTCAGTGTAAACTGATTAGAAATCGCTTCGAAATCCCGCACGACACCATACTATCAACTGTAATAGTGCATATTCAAACAAAAGACAGCCAAAAAAAAATTTTGAAAAAAAATGATTTTAAATCTCTTTCATGTGCCCGTTTTTTGAAGTTTATAACTTCGCACAGTTGAAACATTATCTAAAAAAATAATATCATGAAAAAATCTGTTATAATTCTTTCTTTCTTACTGCTTAGTTCGACTTTTATTTATTCACAGCCGCTAAAATTTTCAAAGGTGCTTTCAAGTGTCCAAACCGTACAGGCAAGTTGTATCAGACCCGCTGAAAATGATGCTTATATCATTTCAGGCAGTGCAGGCCAGAGAGGTTTAATATTGAAATCAGATTTAAACGGTAATGTAATTTGGAATAAGACATTTTATAATTATACGCATATATACCCTGATATTTGTTTTAAAAGCATAGTTGTCAGTAACGATTCTTCATATGTTGCAGCCGGAAGTTGTTATGATTCTTTGTCAAGCAGAACAAGTATTTTTTGTCTTAAACTGAATTTCAATGGTGATGTCATATGGTCAAAAACACTTAAGTTTACCGGACTTGAAAGTACTGCCAATTCCATTCAGCAGACCTTGGACTCAGGTTACATTATAACCGGCTATGGTTGTTTGAACAATGGAAATGACAATAGGATCATACTGGCAAAACTTGATATATCCGGAATTTTGCAATGGGCAAAACAATTGATCAGCGGAAGCAATGACGAGATAGGCCTTTCGGTAATACAGGCTCCCGATAGCGGTTTTTTACTAACCGGATATAATACATATAGCGGGGACCCGATTCTTACAAAGCTTACACAGGATGGAATGGTTTCATGGTCTAAAATATTCCAGCCATCTGTATCCGGAAATAATTATAATTCAGTATATACTGGTGACGGCATTGTATTTAATTCATCAGGCATTTTAATAAAGCTTGATTTTTCCGGGAATATTTTATGGAATAAAGTCTTTAATACCACTATGCCATTTAATTACTGCCAGATTGTGCCCGGATTATACAAAACAAGTGATGGCGGATTTGCTTTTATATCCGAATCAGAATGTTATAATAGCAGTATAATAAAAACAGATAGTAACGGAAATTTGAATTGGGCAAAAAACCTGGCTATTATTGCATCAGATGTAATAGAAACCAATGATAAAGGATTTATGGTATTAGGTAATGGGCCAATGTGTGCGGTAAAATCAGGTGAATATTCTAAAGATGATAGTTTTTTATCAGCAGGCCTTATAAAAATGGACTCGCTTGGCAATGGATTGGATTGTGTGTTTGACAAAAATGTAGATTCCGATACGGGCACTATTGGCGTTGTGCCAAATGTATACACCCTTGTCGATGGTGCAACGATTAGCACATTCAATACAATTATTGACCCCATCGTTGTTAATAGCTCTTTCGGTTGTGTGCCGTGGGTCGGGGGTATATCAGATATAAAAACTGAAAACAGTATTATAGTTTTACCCAATCCAACGACCGGAAAAATAAACATTCAGACATCTCAGCATTTTGGTAAAATTAAAACAGTGGAAATATTTGATGGCACCGGACAATTGCGAAAACTAATAACAGACAAATTCACGGACACTGACATAGGTTTCTTGGCAAGCGGCTTGTATTTTATAGTGGTAACCAATTTTGACAATGAAAGACTAACAGGTAAAATAATTAAAGAGTAACCTAACACGGGCGTTTGCGACGCATGTATTTATGTAAATTTCAAAATTTGCCTTTGTGTTAAGTTTGTGCCTTTTAACAAAAAAACTATTCCCCTTTTACCGATTTATAAAATAATACATTATCTTTGATTTTAGCATGGTTACTTCAATGATCATATTCATCAAAAGCTGGCGTATAGGTGTGTTTGGGGGTACTATTACAGGAGTTGTACGTTAAACCAGATAGATAATCATCTTCAGTACAGATAATTAAATCACTAAACAAAAAAGCTATGAGTAACGATATTCAAATCATTGACCTCACACCGGAAAACATTGCGGATTATGGTGTATGTGGATATAAAGATGTCGGGAAACACAAAGAATTGAGAAATAAAATAGCATGGTTTAATGAATATTATTCAAAAGGACTGAAAATTAAAGTGCTTTTTTCTAAAAAAGGGGGTTATCAGGGAATGCTCGAATATCTTCCCGGCAAATTTGCACACCGCCCGGTTAATGCAGATGGCTATATGTTTATACATTGTATCTTCGTTGGTTTCAGGAATGAGTATAAGGGAAAAGGTTACGCATCAGCTTTAATTGATGAATGTATCCATGATGCCAAAACGCAAAAAATGTTGGGGGTAGCGGTAGTCACAAGAAAGGGATCTTTTATGGCCAGTGATGAAATTTTCATAAAAAAAGGTTTCGGTATTGTGGATAAAGCCAAACCGGACTTCGGGTTATTGGCTATTAAGTTTGACAATGAATCGACATCCCCTTGTTTTAAATCGGATGTGCTTCACAACCTGAATGATTACAAAAATGGACTGACCATATTACGTTCTGCCCAATGTCCATATACTGAGAAAAATGTAAATGCCATCATAGAATCGGCAGAAAAGACGTTTAAACTAAAAACGAATCTGATAGACTTAAAAGATTCGGAATCGGCACAAAGAACTCCGTGTGCTTTCGGGACATTTTGCATAATTTATAAGGGGGAGATCATTAGTTATCATCCAATTAGCAATGCACGATTTGAAAATATTATGTCAAAAATGGTTTGATTTGATTATGAGAATGAATATGCCGGTACAAGAAAAAACACAAACACACCACCATAAGACATGGGTCAATCACTATGTCGAGAAATATTCGACGAAATGGAATATTAGTTAGTTTGGGCCTTTGCCTTTTTTGTTGCGTTGTGCGAAGTTTGTAATTGTGCAACAAACACTTGTAACTTCGCAAGCCATCAAAATTGCTCATTTGGATAAACAATTATTAAAATAATTGCTCATTTTGTTGTGCATTTCGCAATTTGCAAATAAGAAGTAAGGCTTTTCGTAAATAAAAAGCACCACTTTTTCAAGCATGGTCTTTTGCAGGAGGATCAAAATTTTTCCCGAATTGTAACCGCAAAATAGAATCGTTGCAAAAAACAGCAGCAAACCAATCCCTGTTTAATGAACTTATCAGTTATTGAAAGTGTATCCAATCCCGATAGCCGCCATGTGAACAAACGGATGCTTTATCAATGGTTCCGCATTTTCGAATCCAACAACCGTATAATGAGGATTATAACCTGCCCTGAAAAACAGCCCGTTCACCCGTTCGTAGCGCACACCGATCATGCCGGTTATGGCAAGATATGAAAAGTTTGTGTGCACCACCCCTTCAAATTTGGGGTATGCCTTATAAAAATAAAGGTAATCGGCGCCCAGCCCGGCCTCAAATAGCCATGCTCCGCGGCCTATCATAAAATTAAATTCAAGTGGCGCTCCCGCAGAATGTGCCTGGGGAAAGGAAAAATAATTGATGCCTGCACGCAGGCTGGCCATATAATTGCGGTTACATAGCAGAATAATATCGGCATTGACAGAGTTGATGCCCAATCCGCCGAAATTATATGATGTTTGGTGAAACAACGCTATTTTTGGGCAAAAATCACTTTTCGTGTTGCACTTACCGGCGCGGTATGAGAGGTTCTGGCCCGACAAGGCAAGGCCGGAAGCAAGTATTAGGATGGTAATAATTGATGATTTCATGTGTAATTTTGGTTTTTCTATGCACTGCCCATCGCTGGTATGCTCCTGTGTTTTTACCGGACAGTTACAGGTCAAAAAAAATTATTGTTTCTGTAAAACGCAAAATATGATTGCTTTATTCCTTTTATTCCGAAAATATCTATAATTTTGGCAAAATTATAGGTTTTTGATATTCCGTATATGAATTCTGTGAGATTCCGTCGTTTTTTTATTGGCATTTTATTGTTGTTCGTCGTTTTTACTGCAAATGCACAAAAAGGGTCCATCAAGGGCTTTGTCTATGATAAAGAAACCGGCGAACCGGCTCTGTTTACCAGCGTTTACTTATACAAGACCACCATAGGGGCTACTACGGATATCAATGGTTTTTTTGCCATCACCCAGATACCTCCGGGCGATTATATCCTTATGGCGACTTTTATCGGTTATGATACCGTCAGAATGCCTGTCACTGTCAATAAGGGTGATAACATTAATAAAAAACTTTATCTGCAGCGTCAGGCGATTGAAATGGATGTTATTAATATTGTCGGGGAGGAGGTGGATAAAAAAACCGAAACCAACGTATCGAAAGATGTGGTCAATATTGAGAAAATTGAACGCATACCGGCCGTGGGCGGGCAGGCCGACCTGGCACAATACCTTCAGGTACTGCCCGGAGTGGTTTTTACAGGAGACCAGGGCGGCCAGCTATACATCAGAGGAGGTTCTCCTGTGCAGAACAAGGTGTTGCTTGATGGCATGATCGTCTACAACCCTTTTCACTCTATAGGGCTTTTTTCGGTCTTTGACACGGATATCCTGAAAAATGCCGATGTTTACACCGGCGGTTTTGGCGCCGAATACGGAGGGAGAATATCATCGGTGATGGATATCACAACACGCGATGGCAACAAAAAAAGAATAAGCGGAAAGATTGATGCCAGCACCTTTGGCGCAAAATTACTCCTGGAAGGCCCTATCGTAAAACAAAAACAGGATGATAAAGCAAACTCTTCCTTTATCTTTTCTGTAAAAAACTCTTACCTGAAACAGTCATCCAAATTGTTGTACACTTACATTGACACTGCCGGACTTCCGTTCAACTACATGGATTTGTACGGAAAAATTTCTGTCAACGCACCCAATGGCAGCAAGGTAAACTTCTACGGATACCGTTTTGCTGATAAAGCCGATTACAGGCAGATTGCCACATTCAAGTGGAATTCATACGGCGCCGGCACCAATTTCGTTGTCATTCCCGGTAAAGCATCCATGTTGATCGAAGGTGCTTTTGCCTATTCCCGCTATGGGATTTCGCTGAACAGTTCAACAGACACCTCCGCATCTACTATCAATGGGTTTAACATGGGATTAAACTTCACTTCGTTTTTTGGTAAGAGCGAACTACGTTACGGCATTGAAGTTTTAGGATTTGGTACCAATTTAGAATTTTATAATTCAGCCAACAGACTCATTTATCAGAAAGAATCTACAACGGAGTTCGCACTGTTCCTTAAATATAAATGGGTAATAGGTAAGTTCCTTATCGAGCCCAGCATCAGGGCGCACGAATATGCTTCGTTGTCCACGTTTTCGCCGGAGCCACGGCTTGCTGTGAAATACAATGTTACAAAGATATTACGGTTAAAACTGGCCGCGGGCATGTATTCCCAGAATCTTATCAGTTCAAGTTCCGACCGCGATGTGGTTAACCTGTTCTATGGATTTATCTCAGGCCCTGACAACCTGCAGGATGAATTCGATGGCAAATTGGTTACACATGCTCTTCAGAAAGCCGATCATGTGATTTTTGGTGTAGAAGTTGATATATTGAAAAACCTTACATTTAATGTGGAGGGGTATTATAAGTGGTTCACCCAGCTTTCCAATATCAATCGTAACAAAGTCTATGAAGATTCTCCTGATTATGCAAGCAAGCCGGATGTACTTAAAAAAGACTTTATTATCGAAAAAGGTGATGCGGAAGGAGTGGATTTTACTATTAAGTATGAGCATAAACACAAAGACAAAAACGTTAAGAAAAACAGGCAGTTGTATTTATGGGCAGTATATTCATACGGTTTTATTCACAGATATGACGGCTATACGACCTATTTTCCGCATTACGACCGCAGGCATAACGTAAACCTGGTGGGTTCCGTAAATTTTGGTAAAAACTTTTCATGGGGCGTAAATGTCAGATGGAACCTGGGTTCAGGATTCCCCTTTGCCCAGACACAGGGTTTTTATGAACTGCTCGATTTTGCGGATGGAATAAACACGGATTATACAACGAATAACGGAACTATGGGTATCATTTATGCCGAATATGACAGCGGACGCCTGCCTTTTTATCACCGGCTGGATGTTTCGTTTAATAAGGTATTTGAATTTGGCGAAAACATGAAACTTGACATTAATCTCGGCCTGACCAATGTTTACAACCGGAAAAATATCTTTTATTTCGACAGGATCACCTATCAGCGTATTGACCAGCTGCCCATCATGCCAAGCCTGGGCGTAAGTTTCAAATTTTAATATGGGTACCTTGTTTTCAGGAATTCTCTAAACCTGTCCTTCCTTATGGCCGGAATATATATTCATATCCCATTTTGTAAAAAAAAATGTCATTATTGTAATTTTTATTCTATCCCCCCGGTAAAACGGATGGACAATCTTATCGCAGCCTTGCACAAAGAGATTTCACTTCAGAAACAGTACACGGGCGAAAAAATCGAAACAATATATATCGGAGGAGGGACGCCCTCACTGCTGCCTACAAGCGAAATAAGCCGCTTACTTGACTCTGTTGATGCAAACTTCGTCATCAGTAATGAACCTGAAATTACTCTTGAGGCCAACCCTGACGATATTAATACACAAAAAATCCGTGAGTTGCGAACAACCAATATCAACCGCATCAGTCTTGGCGTACAGTCATTTTTTTATGAAGACCTTACCTATCTGAACCGTTTACATACTGCAGGACAGTCTGAATATGCCATTAAAGCGCTGCAGGATGCCGGTTTAACCAATATCAGCATTGACCTGATTTTTGGCATGCCATCGCTGGGGCAGGAACACTGGAGAAAAAACCTGTTTCAGGCCACAGAAATGCAAATTCCACACATATCTGCCTATGCGATTACGGTTGAGCCCAATACCATCCTGGATGTGCTCATCCGCAAAGATAAAAAACAACCCATATCCGAAGCCGAAGGCGCAGCACAGTTTCGTTTTATTATGAATTATCTCAGAGAAAAAGAATATATACATTACGAAATATCTAATTTTTCTTTGCCTGGCTTCGAGTCAAAACATAACAGGGCTTACTGGGAAAATATTCCCTACCTCGGCATTGGCCCGTCGGCACATTCTTTTAATAAAACGTCTCGGCAATGGAATTGTTCGGATATGGACAAATATCTCGCGTCCATTGAGGAAAATATAATCCCCTGTGAAAAAGAAACCCTTACTCAGGATCAGCATTATAATGAATACATTATGATGTCGCTCAGGACAAACAGGGGAATATCGGTTCAAAACATTAAAAAACTTTTTGGCGGGGATTATCTGAAAAGTTTTTTCAGGATTTTTAAGCTTTACGAAAACAGCAGCTATATTAAAAGTTCAGATGATAACATTCAGCTCTCGGATGAGGGTGTGCTGATGGCAGACAGGATAATTTCGGATTTTTTTATCGTGGATTGATAAACTGCTTTGAACTTGAATGTTTATCAGAGTAAGGATACTCAATACCTGTCATTCCTGATGCGTACCCGCACGAATAGACCGGTCAGTCGGGTTGAAAATCAATCTCCGTTTGGGATTAAGGACAACAATTGATTTTTTACAAGATATATGAATCGCTTGGGATTTATTTTTCGGTGTTTAGTTTTTCCGTGAGTTTACTGACAGAATCAATCATAGTGCTGATAGCATTTTTCATTTCCGCCCTGCTGCCGCAAACCAGGTCAGGATTTAACCGCACACGCATAAATACCGGCTGATGGTCAGAAAACTCAAACCCGCAGTTGATCACGCCTGCCCGTTCAATGCTTACATTGGGCGAGGTGATGAAAAAATCATATATGGTTGTCGGCGTTACCCCATGTTGATAAGCCGTGTTAACATCACGGTTGGTTGGCAGGAGCGTATCATGAACTATATGCCAGCCTTTGGGCAGATAGTCTGCCGGGATCTTGGGCAGCCCCGTTTTTTTATTAAATCCCGGAACAAAAGAAAGTATGTTATAATCAGGGGTGTTTTGATTCCAGTCCCCGCCGGCAATCACATAATTCCCTTTTTCAAATTCGCTGAGCAGGAAGCTGCGTAACATCCATGTTTCGTATAGCCTGAGTACATCCGCATCGCCAAAAGCGGAATTATGCAGGTTAATTACCACCAACTCCTTAGGGCTGTACGACAGTTTATAACGCTGCATTAAGAAACAACGGTCGAGCATAAAAATTTTCATAGGCCATGAATAGTTGACAGGGTATGAATACCTTTCGCTCTTAGCCGGCGAGTAGCCGGAAAATGTCGTTATCCCCGATAATACCTGACCCATGGGGTTAAAAACGGGAAGAGGTACAAACAGTACATTGTAATTGGTTGCAAAACAACAGGAATGTCCCGGCAGTGCCTTGGAGAACAAACTGACCTGATTCGCGTAATAGCTCCGCTTTGAAAAGCTGTCAATTTCCTGTATCAAAAAAAAATCAATGCTATCATTTTTCGACAGAAAATCAAAAACCCCATTCAGATTCTTCTGAAGGGTTTCCTGGTCCGGACGAACCCGTTTGCCTCCGTCATAAAAAAAATCCATGTCTTTGTCGAGTCCGCAATATCCGATATTCCATGATACAAATGTAAGTGGAACACTGTCAACCTGTTTTATGGATATATTGTTATTAAGGGTAAGACGCCCGACTGGCGGTGGTGTATAATCCTTTCGGGTAAAAAAATACAACAAACCCGAAATACTTATAAAAATAAATAATAAAATAACTATAAAAATCCTTAGTATCCTTTTAAATATTTTCATAGATGAAGTTTAATTAATAATGCGAATCAAGGGTTGAATTGAATATAAAAATGAGAGTTATTAACTGTTTGA
>ENA-UOWO01005298-UOWO01005298.1-activated-sludge-metagenome-genome-assembly--contig:-NODE-5298-length-13749-cov-18.839638_pt1 | contig 13749 bp, 19 predicted proteins | sample MGYA00238148_ERZ761564 | MGnify/ENA primary metagenome ERZ761564 (study PRJEB28885, sample SAMN05720194) | activated sludge metagenome | isolation source: Anaerobic digester | place: USA...
AACCGTTTCAAAATTTCCTCGTTGTGCTTTCGTATCTCATCATCCGTCATCGGCTTTTTGTCGGCCTCATCGTCATCGTCCCATGGGAAGCGCCATAATTCGCCGGGTTTAAGACGCTGCGATTTTTTGATCTGGATATTGAGCAGGTCGGTGGTCTGCATCCGGAAAAGTTCGGCGACGAATCGCTGATCGCTGCGCTTCTCCCGGTAGTAGATTGTAAGGGCGTCGAAGTATTGGCCGGGGAGCATATCCCAAAACTCCGCAGGGGAGAGGCGCAGACAGGCGATCCCCATTGCCAGATATTCGGATATTTTTTTAGGCTCCCCATCATCTTCACTCTCTATTTTTTTTTAACCTTCACTGCCCCGACCGATGAACTTATTTGCCGGTAGAAAACTTCGAGGATGGGGGCAATATCGGTAGGGCCGATTAAAGCACCCAAGTCGTCAACCGTAAAGGGCAGATCCCGTTTCTCTATCCGCGCTCCCTCGGCAAGCCCGCAATGGATCAGGGAGGTCAGGACCTTTGCGTTTTTACCGGCGATTTTATCCAGCTCCGCAAATTCAACACCCTCCACCTGCTGAAACCTTCCGATTGCGTTCCAGTTAAATCGGATCAGGTAATCAACTCCGTCGATCTCTAAATAGTCGTTCATGGTCAGTTCTTTTTAAAATTATTAGGAAGCAACCCAGACACTCCCCTGTGTCTGCAATTCGATCGAGCAATCCGCATAATTCTCGGAATCGCTGTTAAGGGTGAATTTTCTGAAGATCGCAAACCCGGAGGCCACGGGAGTACCCCCAAAAGTCATAACAAAGGATGACCCGGATGATCCGGCGCAACAACTCACCACATCGGCGAAATTCAGCCACCCAGCCACGGTGCCTTTCATCACAAAGGCGTTTACAGAAAAAGTCCCGTCATGTCCGATATTGTCTATCTGTTTCACGCCGTTGTCGGACTTCATTATCGTTTCCTCACCTTTCCCAGCCAGGGTGAAGGTGTCGGAGGTGGTTCCGGCTATTTTCTTTCCGCCCAGGGCCACCAAAACATTATAACCTAAAACTTTTGCAAGTGCCATATCTCTCTTATCTAAAGGTTGTAACTGTGGGGGCGGAGGTGATCTGCAATTCCACCGAACAATCAGCGTAATCCTCGGAGTTGCTGTTGACCGTGCAACTCAGGTAAGTGCAAGTCCCCGTAATCAGGGGAGCCCCGGTATCAGAACCCAATGCCAGGCCATAGGTTCCGGTCGTGTTATCCCGGCAGGCCGCCAAGACCGACGCGAGGCCGAGTTCATTAGCTCCTTCGGATCCAGTATAAACAAACGCGTTAACGCTGTGGGTACCTTCGTAGCCCGCATTCAGGTACTGCGTTTGCCCCTGATCAGATTTTTGGATCGCCTCTTTGATTACCCCGCCACCGGCGAACGTGTCGGAGGTCGTGCCGACAATCGAACGCGTACCGATTGTCAAAGCCACCTGATAACCTTTTACTTTTGAGTGTTCCATTTTATTCGTTTTCTGTTACTATTCTGAACTTTAAATCATTCACATGAACCGATGCCACCGCATCATATCTCTGTTCCGCCCCCTGGAAGTGGGCGAAATCTATCGATGTCCCCTCGCGCATGTTATCTGTCATCGCCAGTACCCCCGATATAATACCGGAGGACATATTTACAACCGTGTCGAGATCGGGTGAAACGAGGGAAACCGTAACGTCGTAATCATACCCCACGATCCCGGATTTGTCCCGTAGAGGCGTAGGCGAGGCGTTATATACGGCAAAGGGGGTTTCGGCCTCTATGTCACCTATCAGGGCGTATGCCTCGCAAACCCCGCTTATTGCGCTATGTATAGCTTCTAAGATCATGCGACTTTTGTCTGTTTGAACATTTTGTTACTCTGCTGGTCCAGGAACTTTTCAGCGTCTTTCAGCAGATTGGCTTCCGCGTATTCGACCACCTCCCGAAAAACATTGTCGTAGGACTTCTGAACGAACCTCTGCGGACGGATCCCCGCCAGCAAATGCCGGGTTCTTCTGACCGGCTTCTGGAATTGGTGCGTAGGATCGCGCCTTTCCAATGTTCCGTAATTAAGCCAGTATAGGGGATAATAAGCGTCGTAATTACGCCCATCCCGGAGTTGTACCATCACCCGCTTTGTGTAGATACCGGTTTTCACGGCAGGGAGGGACCTCATGTTTTTCGTGGTGATGGCCTTTTTTAGCTCTGAAACTTTCTGGGGGAGGTTCTGCTGCACTTCCCGTTCCAAAGGTTTTGCGGCGTTGCGCAGGGTTTTCTGAATGGGCCGTTTCGCAACCTTCGCCGGGAGCTTGCTCAGTATCTCCATCGTTTCGGCGACCCCCTCAGATTTTACATTGATATGTATTCCGCTTGGTTCCATCACCCCACCACTTTATTAACGCGCAGCCTCATCCAACGGCGCCGATTCAACGGTTCAATGTCCACGATGGCCCAATAGTCGGAATCGATTTTTACGCGGAATGTTATGTCCACGGTGCTGATGTAATGCCCAAGGATAGTAAAAGTCCCGTCCCACGCTATCCGATCAGCCCCGGCACTCTCCCCACCGGCATAGCGTTCAATGCCAACCATCGCCTTTTGATGCAAGGCATAGGTTTCCTTAACATGGCCGTGGCTATCCTTCACCCGTGTGGGCTTGTGATACTCCGCGTATGTGTCAAAAACCTTTTGCTTTTCCATCTTCGTTTTTCAAAAAAGCCCCGCCCGGTGTGGACGGGGCCAAAACCAAATAAAACCAACCGCTATGAAAACCTAATGAACTTTGTAATTTCTGAGTAAATATTCCGATACCGTGGGGAGCTGGCGAACCGTGTCCCCCGGATTTTCGTATAGGTGCTGAGTGATCAGAAGAATGGCCGCCCGGACATCGGCGGGGACCGTCGCAGGGGAGGCGTAACCGGCCACGTACCGGACTAACCCGGCCTTCTCCGTGGATCCCGTTGCGACCGGAACCGTGGAAAATTCGACCTTCTGGGGGGTGGTGTAGTCCAGGAATGTGTAATTGCCGGTGGCCAGCGTTTGATATTCCGACCCGTCGAAATAGCTGACCGACGCTACACCCGTTGCCGGGGAGTAATCCAGATCAATGACCGGGGTGAATTTTTCAATGGCCTGTTCAATCGTATCACCGCCGATCCGGAAGATCTGACCCGTGAACTGCTCCGCCGCATTACAGGCGGCCTCCATCAGGATTTTAAGATTCTCGTCCTTCTCCGAGTGGTAGATGCCCAAATGTTCCTTAACCCCGGAGATCGTGACCGGGAGGACTGTGCTGCGTGATATGAACCGGCTTGTTTTCATTTCGTTTTCCTGGTGCGAACCGTTTCCTTTTTCGTGGTTTCCTCTTCCCTTACATAGGCTTTAATAACCGGGATCTCCTGCATGGTTTCCGGAACCGGGATGGCGTTACCGCGTGCGATCAGTTCCGCAGCCCTTTCGTCTGGAATCTCCGTGGTTTCTCCCCCGAAATACGCCCACCCTGGAATCGGCCTCAAGATCTTTACTTTCATCGCTTGTTTTGTTGTTCTTTAAATAGGGGGGCGGAGTTGCCCCCGCCCCCTGGGGAATATGAAAGGATTTTGGGACCGCGTTAAGTGGTCAAGGCGTCGAGCATCGCGGCAAAGGACTGAGCGTGACGCACGGCGACATCCCACCATGAATGTATAAAGACATTCACCTGTGCCTTTTTGGCGGCGGTGTAGGGATCCACGATGATGTCAAGCCCGTTCCACTGGCCGATCATAAGGTCAGCGAAATTCCCGAAGATAATGGCCGAGCATACGCCGGTGGAGGTGGATTTGTCAAGGGTAGAAGGAACCTGCGTGGTAACATAGGCGGGATAACCCATCAGGGTGTTTCCGTTTTCAGCCCACACCATCCGCTGATCAGTCCCCACGGCGGTGCTTTTCAGTTTTGCCCGCACTTTGGGATTGGTCAAAAAGGCCAGGGATCCAACGTCTGCATTATCCACAGCGACTTCTCTTTCCAGCGCCACGATGTTCGCCCAGGTGGGGGCGGCTCCGGTGGTTCCGCCGGTCACGCTACCGATCCCGGAGGTGGCCAGGATCCCGGTCGGTGTGCTGGCTGATCCCCCGTAAATAGCGGCGGAATCCACACCCAGGGCCACGGCATTGATCATGTCATTGCGGAGAATGGCCTCCACGTCGTAGCTGGACTGGATCAGGAGCTGTTTGCTCATGGTCTGGTAGGCGGTCAGCCTCTTCGGGGTCATTTCCACGTTGTCGAACGAGGCCGCGAAATCTCCGGCGTCGGCCACTTCAGATGCCCAACCGACGGCCCCGGAGGACAGACGTGGAATCGAGAGATTCCCCTTCAGACCGGTCATCACGCGGGCGCCAGCCTGCACGACCACCAACCGGGCCTTCAGCGAGTCAATGAAGTCTTTCGTGTCGGTGGCCACAAGTTTGGAACTGGTAGCGGCCAGGTCGGCGCGGGAGTTGATCACGAAATCGGGAACCCCGATCCCCTGCACTCCTTCGTTCTGACGAACGGCTTCTTCGTGCATTTCCTTTTCAAGGCCGGTCAGGCCGCCCCGGTAGGCAGTTTCAAAAATGGCCTTCCGGAAACTGTAATCCTTAAAGGTCTTTTTCTCGGTGATGATGCTCGGGGCTTCGATCACGTGCCGGATCGCCATCTTTTCGATGCGCTCTTCACGGGCGATGTCGAGATCCAGCGCGTCAATATCGCGCGCCATTTGGTCAAACGCGGAGTTGTCCTCCGCGGTACGTTCAGCCTTCGAGGTCAGTTCTGCCATCTTCGCCTCAAGGGCCGTCCGCTTCTGTTTCAATTCTTCGGACTTTTTCATTTTCTGAACTTTTGTTTAATTGTTAATAATTAGCCTCTCCGGCTTTTTTGATAATATTTCATTGCTTTCTCTGTAAACTCCAGCTTCGATTTAAGCGTTTCAATCTCTGCCTGCTGGGCGATGATCTGTCCCCCGAGGCGCTGAATCTCTTCTTTATCCTGCCGCGCGGTGGTTTCCTCTTCGATGGTCCGGCGCAGGGCGTTAGGGTTTGAGGGGATGTTCACGATTGAAAATTCCATCAGTTCCACGGCACTGAAATAGTAAGTAGGATTCTTCCCATTGACCGCCTGTTCGCCTTCACCCCATTTGCCGGGGGCCGTTTCGCGGAAACCTACCGATGTGGCTTTCAGTGTCCCGTTTAGGACTTTGCGAAAGATTTTTTCTGCAAGCGGGTTAATATCTTTCGGCTCAAACGTCACGCGCCCGATCAGCTTCCCGTCTTCGGCAAATGCTTCACCCGGCCCCAGAACTTTATCGGGGTCTGGATCGAAGGACCCGTAAACGTCGTGTTGGTAACCAACAATCCCGTTGCGATTGAAATTGTCCAGGTTCCATGCCGATATAGGGATGACAGTTCCGTGCCGGTCGCGGGTTTCGTCGCTGATCACAAATTCCACGGTCCGCGTTTCTTCGGCAATTTTGCGGTCAAAGGCGCGGATCTCTCCGGTTATGTATTTCCTATTTTCCATTTTTTGGCGTGTTAAGATTTCCAAGTAGTTCGGGGAGGGTCATATTTGAGGGGACCAGATATTCATCGAGGCCGTCCACGGGATTCAGGTTTTCCAACTCGCGGACCTCGTTGCGGGACATCCATCCATCGAGAACAGCCTTGTGATACCAGTCGGACTGCGCGGCCAAGTCCCCCCGGAGCAGCCCTTTCAGGTCGAATTTTACATCAATGCGCTCCGCTTCACCTTCCGGGAATAGCTTGCGCTCAATCTCGGTTTCAAAGCGTTTGCACTCCGGTCGAAGTCCGTATTTAACGAACTGAATGTCCTGCTGTTCCGTGTTTGTGAATGTCGAGTGCGTATGTTCGGCCAAAAGGGAAACAGGGACTTTCCAAATCCGGGATGCGTCCTGTATAGAAAATAATCGGGTTTGTATAGCCTGCGCCGCGTCGGGGCTGATGCCGATGGTTTTGTACTTTAGTCCGTGTTCGAGAATAGGAGTCCCGTGGTCCCCGGCTTCCGCTATCCGTTTGGCCACCCTTAAATAGCTGGCGTCGGAGAGTTCCCCGTCAGTTTCGATAACCCCCCTTAATGCCCCCTTTTTATTGAAATATTCAGCGGCGAATTGCTGACCGGCCAGTCCGATACCGATACTTTGGGCGTGGTATGTCACGGGGTCAATGCCTACAATCCCGTCTTTTGAGAATAACTTGACGTGGAGGATGTCGTCTGCGAGGTAAGTCCCTGCGGTTTTCCCTTCCGTCACTTTGTAAACGACGTCATACCCGCGGGTCATCACCATTACGGAACCGGGATGAACCGGGTGCAGGGCCTTTGGGAAGCCATTACCTGCCCATTCGATGACGGCGTAGGCGTTGCCCCACCCGGCGACACAGGATTCCATGTACTCCCAAAACACGAAATCGGTCATGTAGGAGTTTGGCCGGTGGTGAATAAGGGAATAAACGGGGTGCCTGGTCAATTCTTTCTTTCCCGTGGAGGTGCGCTCATATACGGCTTTTGGAAGGGAGGCCAGATTTTCGGCTTTGATGGAAATAGCGGCAAAGGCGCCGGTAAACGTAAGGGCCGTGTCGTGGTCAACCATTTGCCCGGCAGCGGTCATGCCACCATTGCGCGGAATGTACGAAGAAGCAGGCATTACCAGCAATCCGCGCGTTTTCGCGTAATCTATCAGGCGTTTTTCAATGAAAGCGGGTAACCTCATTGCGATATATTGGACCAATTATCGCAAAGGTAAAGATTATTTTGACGCCTGTCAATTTGTTAATAACAAACTTTTATGCAAAAGTCGAAAATAACTTTACTTTACCTGTCCCGATTATCTCTGAAACTCCTAAAACTCGCGTACCTCCGTTGTCCGAACTCCCGCTGATATTCAGACTCAAGCATCTCATATACCTGTTCATGGGTAATTCCGGGGTCCCTGATCCGCATATCCGCCAGGGTGGACCAAAACAGGGAAATGAATCCCTGCTTTGTCGTCATCTGGATAATTCGCGGCGGAACCATCAGGCAATCTCCATCAGTTCGTTCACAACATCGACCCGGAGCCTGTTGACGTGCTTCAGGTCGTAGTATTCCCGGATATAGTCGAGCGCCTGATTACGGTATTTGTTGTAGCTGATCTGCTCCCGGAGCAGGAAGTCCAATTTCTCGCCGTAGTCCTGCGGATCCTTATATTTGATCGTCCCCGGTATAACATTCCATTCTTCCCAATCCGGCACAAGGCAAACCGCCCCGGAGAATGTCCCCTCTAAAGCCGCTATGTTGCTCTTGCAATGATTGAAAAAGTCGTTATATAGGGGGACCTGCATCACCCGCGGGCGGTATTCCTTCAGCCATTTGAAATACAAAACCGGATCTTCCGGCTTCCGGTATTTTTTATTGGGCAGATAAAACTCCCATGGGTTGTACCCGGCATAGACAAAGTTCCAATCTTTGTATTTGTCCTGCGCCTGAAGTATCTGGATTTCGTGAACCCTCAGATCCATACGGTGAGAGTCCCCACCACGCCACAAAACCGTTTTCTGCGTAGTGCCCTGCGCTGGTTCACCGATAAAATCAAATGGCAGGGCATTGGGTACAACCCGGACATTTTTGTTAAGCGGGCCATATAGCGTTTTTAAGGCCGCGGTGGACACCGTGATCACGTCGGCAAGTTTGGCTATCTCTGCGAGGTTCTGATGCACCTTCTCGTCGGAAAACGTGTCAAAAGCCCGGTTATTAGCCTGCGGAATCTCAAACAAATTATCGTCGTAGTCGATCCAAACCGGAATGTGCAGGTCTTTCAGAAATCTGGTCAACGGAAGCGAGGCATATGGCCTCTGCTGGAATACGATGTCGTACTGCGTAAGCGTAGACCACGTGAGGTTTCCGATCTTGCTTATGTCGTGGGTGTCGATGGTCAGGCCCGGGATTTTCCGCATCATATCCCGGAATACACCGGCGGCCCTGTACCATGATGTTGTGTCGTCTTTCGTGATGGTTAATGCTAAAATTCTCATATTTGTTAAAAATTAAGGATTTTCAAATCTGAATCTTTGTATGGCTCCGGCTTCGCCCCGCTCATATATCCGCCGATGGCGTTGATAATCGCTGTCAAACCGTCTATTTTGTTCATTGATTTCGCCTTGTGCAGTTTGATATTGTCGTTTGCATCCGTCACAGCTACCGCGTTGCGGAACATCCACCGGAGTACAGGGTCATTCATCAGATCGACCTCCGCACTCTCCACAAGCCGCTGAAGTTCCCGCGTCGGCTCGCTCATGGTCTTAATCGACTGATTGAACTCATCCAAAATGTTATTCAACCCCGCCTTCTGAAGCCCCTGCACCGTCCCGTGGTATGCTTTTGCCGGGTCATAAGCAATATTCCGGCAGTTCACACCCCGTATAATCTCGGTGATCTTCTCCACCTGCGCGTCTATGTCGATAACATTCCCCTCCGTCACGAAGATCCTGCCTTCCGCAGCCCATGTTTTATAATCCACTCGGTCGGCATTTTCCTCCATCTTCGCCTCTGGAATCCAATAGTACAGTTTAATCGCCTTTAACTCCGGAAAATACAGGGCTAGCGCGTTTATATCAACATGACTTGCAAGGTCCAACCCGGCATAACATGTTTGTCCAACCAGATCGGCGTCTGTGGTCCCGTTGCTACACTTTCTTACCTTCTCGTCTTGAATCCAGACGGTCGGCGCGTCCACCCATTGATTCAGGTTCTTCGTTTTGAAATTTACCTCTTCCGACCCGCCCCGATTGAGTGCAGACTTAAATTCCTCTTCCAGATATTCGGCAGATATGCTTATGCCCATGTTTGGATTGGACTTAGCCCATGTTTTCGGATCCTTCCAATCGTCCCCCTCGTCGGCGGAATAGATCATCACAAACGTATTTTCTTGCTTTTTGATCCCCAGAAGCACGTCGATATAAATCCTTCGCATCAGAAAACAGGGCGATGTTTTGTCAAACCCAGCAGTCGTAATCGTAAAGATCATAGGCTGTCGCCGCGCCCCGGTCGCAGACTTTAAGACGTTGTAAAGCATATCAGTTTTATGCGCGTGGTACTCATCCACGACGGCAAAGTGCGGGTTTAATCCGTCCAGTTTGTCGCTGTCAGCCGCCAGGGGTTCCATTTTTGACAGTGTGCTTTCCATCGTCAACGCCGACTGAAACCGCGCGATCTTATTCGATAGCGCAGGGCTTTTGCCTACCATGTTCCGGGCCTCCGTCCAGCATATTTTAGCCTGATCCCTTTTGGTTGCGGCCGTGTAAATCTCGGCACCGTCCTCTCCGTCCAGGACCATCATATACAGGGAGAGGGCCGCGGCGAACGTGGTTTTTCCGTTTTTTCGGGCCACCTCCACGTAAGCATACCGGAACCGGCGGGATCCGTCCAGACGTTTCCAACCAAACAGCACCCAAACGATAAACATCTGCCATGGTTCCAGCTCGAATCTCTTCCCGGAAAACTCCCCCTTTGAGTGTTTAAGGATCGAAAAAAATGAAATACAGCGCATGGCGGCCACTTCATCAAACCGGATCTTCAGTTTATCCGCGTTTTCAAGGTCCGCCAAATGCCTCTCGACGGCCAACCTCTCCAATTTTCCGCAGATACGCCGACCGGAAAGCACGTCATTGATGTACTTTTTTACCTTTTTGCGCTGTATTTTGGTGCCTTCCGTCATTTAAAAGTGTCCATCAGGGCCTGCAATTCATCCTTCGGTTCCTCTTTTCGTGCGAATTTTAACGACGATACCGGCGTAAAACCGTACTCCGCAGCCTGCCGCATTATTGCCGGTTGCAATTTGTTGAAAAGATTCACGTATGGGTTTTCAATAAAACCGATTACGTTCCCATTCTCATCGAACCGTTCCTTAAACAAACCTTTTTGCATCTCATCCAAACAGGTGAATGCCAAATCTATGTTTGACGAATACACGGCAAGAGGGAGAATATTGGCGTCGGTAAGAATCTCCCATTTGATCAGATAGTTTGCCATCTGCTTGAATATGTCCTGCGCCCTCTGCGTTTTCAGGACCGACAAATCCACGTGGTCAATAGTGGTAAGCTTTTCACCGGGCGGATCCCCCTGCATCCGTTCGGGGCGTTTCTCCCCACGGAGCTTTTTAACTTTGTCTGGTAATAATTTTCTTCCTTTAGCCATAACTAAAACTTTAGTTCAAATAACCCAATTTTGGAAAAATAAGAAGAAGGTTGAGGTGCGGTGGAAAAGATGTTTTAATAAGCCTTTTCTACCCCCCTCCCCGTCAGTTAGTTACTATGTTTATATTCATTTAATACTTTTTTGTCTTCATTTCCCTTCGCATTGTTGCACGACTTACACAATGACTGCCAGTTACTTTGATCCCAAAAGTCGTGGATTGGGTATGGAATTATATGGTCTGTAACTTGTGCAGCCACGATCTTCCCCATGCTTTTACACCTCTCACAAATTGGATGAGATCGCTTAAACGCTGCGGATTCTCTCTTCCACCGCCCCGTATCATAGAAAGCCCGGAGCCTTCCCCGCGCCTCCTGACCTTTGGGCCGTGGTGCTGACTGCCATGCGTAGGTCCTTACTCTTGATCCCGGTTTATTTGGCATTGATCAGGTCTTTAATGAGGTTTAATGTCTTTGCACTCAGTAAGTCGTCAGGTGTTACCCTGATAACCCGGTAGCCTAATCGTGTGGCCTCGTTATACTTCTCCATGTCAGCGACAAACCCAGCGCCCCTGGTGTGTCGGCCCCGTGTCCATGCACCGCCCTCGACCTCCACGATGATCTTATCCGTGACCGGGTTAATGCAGTAGTCTGCCCTCCACCTTCTGACCGGATGGAATCGGAACTCAGTCATACAGACGGCGCCTAAGTTCTGCCGGATGAATGTTATGAATATGTTGCTGGTTGTGTTCTGTTTCATCGCGTGTTGCCTGAGTCGGGGATAAGTTCTAACCCGGAGATTCCGTATTCCGCCGTAAATTGATCAATGTGAGGTATGATTTTTACCTCACCCTTATAATCTGGGTGCTTTTCCGATTGTTTTTTTGTGTTCCTGAATAGAACCCCTGAATTAAGTTTGTTATCCATTTTGTTTTATTTTCTCAATGATTCCCCTTTGAATAATACCGGCGTACAAATTGCCCGAAGCCGGTCTCTGGTTCGGATTCCGTATTTTCGTTCAATCTCATCCGGTGATAAATTCGTAGTGATGATCAGAATGTTTTCCTTTTGCTCGGCACGGTCGACAATCTCCGGGAATATCCAACGGCGTTCACCGTATTTCACGAACTGGTCCTCAGTGCCTACATCATCCAACACCACAATTCGGCGTGTGAGTATGAAATCTGCGTTGTCGTTAATCTCCGTTGCATGGTAACACCGCACGATCTTGCCCATCGCGTAATCGAAAAATAACGGCAGGATGTTCTTTGCGATCATCGTTTTTCCCCTCCCATTGCTCCCGATTATCAGCAACCCGCGCCCTTTGTTTGATTGCATCCATGCGATGACATGATCGTATTCGGGAAGGTGGCGCATTTTCATCGATTCGGATGCGGATTTGAAAAAATCATCTGCGGCCGGGACATCCCAGGTTATGCGGTCTGTTTTGAAAAATCCGCCATCTGTGTATTTTTTTATGTAATCTGAAATTTCCATGTCAGAGGTTTATTTCGTCAATGTTTTCAAAATTTGAAACATACCGCGTATCTCCTGGTAATATTTCGTTTTTCTGCTTTCCGTTGGTGTGCGGTCGGTTATCGTAATTGCCGTCAAGAATTTTCACAAAATTTGTCGGGTTCATAACCCAATCAAAAGAAGCCATCCAATTGCTTTCGTTTTTCCCGTTCAAAAAATCAGATTCAAATGTTTTCAAAAACACCTTCCAGATTCCATCTTTGCCGTGTTCGTTCCATCTTGCGCGGATTGCTTTTTTCCGTGATTCTGAAATGGTATTCACCTTTGATAATTTTGTGCGTTCATTCCATGCCTCTATTATTTTTTGAATTGGCACATTCCCGGAGTGATTGTTATCATCGTTTTTATTCGATGATAATAATACTCCGTTAGGAGTATTTAATTTCCTTTCCTTTCCTTTCCTTTCCTTTATAGCATTGCCATCGCTATGCGTTCGCATTGCGTTCGCATTATCTGTTTTATTATTCCAACGGTATTGTGCTGATTTTCTGGCTTTTTCGCTTTTTTCGTTGCGGTCGTCTAAACGCCTCTGTATGCTTAAACTGCTGAATATTTCCCCGTCAATTTTGAATAAATCGAAATCAAAAATGATGCTTTTTATAATTTCGCTATCCACCCGCAAATCATACGCAATGCTTTCGCAATCCGTTTGCAATGCGTTCGCATTATTGTATAAATCCTCAATGATCGCCCAATATATCCCGTAACCCGTCATTCCGTGCTTTGCCATCAACCGCTTAATCTTCGGGTCGGTCCTGGCGTTGTAATCATGGGAAAAATAAAAGGTGTCTTTCATGGGAATGTGGTTTAAAATTCCTCGTTATATTTTGGAATTAAATCTTCGTATGTAACATTAAGATTAAAAAAATCAATCATTTGATCCTGTGTTACATCAATCCCTGTTGTAAACGGATAACCCAATATTTCCGCATTATCAAACGGAGGATCACCAACAACTTTATAAACCTTCATATTCCAATCGGAAAACCTTTTATCCTTCTTTGCCGTATCTAAAATTGTCTGCAAGAATTTAAGATGAAGATCCTGTGATTTTCTGTGTCTTTCGTGTCCTCTTTTTTGTTCTAATGCGTAATAAACCTTTTTGTTGTAATCAAATATGAACCCGTCAAGATCACCCGTTGTCATATCCCTGCGGCATAAATGGTTTATGAACGGCAATACCTCGCCTTTAAAATAATTCATCATTTGCCGTGCCTTGACAAACATCTTATATTCATCTTTCTTTGCCATATTATTCACCCCTTTCTATTCTTCCTTTGATGATTGATTCATAATTCGTTTTGTCAATTTCGTAACCTATGCACCGTCTTTTCATATTTTTCGATGCCACCAATGTTGTTCCTGTCCCTGCAAAAGGATCAACAATCAGATCACCTGGTTTTGTGAATTTGTCAATGATCCATTCAAATTTTCCCAAAGACTGCCCCCAATTCAAATTATGCATATCTCTTTCATCATAATTGAATGGTTTTGATTCTTTGATATTGTCCTCTAATGTTTCTTCGATCTTTTTGAACGGTAATTTTTGAAATATCAAAACGGGTTTCCACGTTGCAATAAGGTTTCTTCCCATTGCTATTGGTTTTGATGTGAAATCCAATTTGAAAATCCAATAATATTTAAGTGAATTTGGTAATTGAAAAATACGGTCTAAATTCTGGTGGTTTGCGTATGTTACCAAAAATGCGGATGGTTTCAAAATGCGGTCAGCAATTGCAAACATATCCGCCCATAAATCAATATATTCAATCGGATATGGTGGATCTGTTATAATTGCATCAACGGAATTATTTTCAATCGTCTTTGCCCCTTCCCTGAAATCTTCAAAAAATATTTTTACGTTTTCATCCTGATATTCCAATGAAGCCTGTTCAAATTGTTTTATTTTTTCCTCTTTTTTCTTCTCCTTTTTAATCTCTTTTGCTACCTTTAACATACCTGCGGTTGTGAGTTCGCTCACCGCTTTTG
>ENA-UOWO01005303-UOWO01005303.1-activated-sludge-metagenome-genome-assembly--contig:-NODE-5303-length-13739-cov-7.979757_pt1 | contig 13739 bp, 10 predicted proteins | sample MGYA00238148_ERZ761564 | MGnify/ENA primary metagenome ERZ761564 (study PRJEB28885, sample SAMN05720194) | activated sludge metagenome | isolation source: Anaerobic digester | place: USA...
GGCTGGAATGTGACAGTCACTCCTGACGGAATTATTGACGATGAATATACATTTCTTTTTTATGAATCGGTTCAGCCAGATCTCTGGCAGAAAAATAACGGCTGGGTCGTTGAAACAGAAAATCTTGAAGATTTTTTTGTAACAACTCTTGAGAATTACGGATTTAAGGGAAATGAAATTACCGATTTTATTGAATGGTGGGTTCCAAGACTCGTTGATTTTCCTTATTACATCATTTATCCGCAAATTGCCACCGACATCGAAATACTTAATGTTTTAAATATATTACCAGCTCCAGAAAGCATCCTTAGATTCAGATTCTATATTTCAGGAAGCGACTCACCTTTTCACAAAATCGATATTCCAAAAGCACCGGAACCATTTGAAAGAAACGGATTTACCGTCACTGAATGGGGCGTTATTTTAGGATCACCGGTTAATTAGATTCAGAATTCATCAACTCTTCGATCTTTTCCTTCCAGTTCGCACCCTTTTTAAAAAGAATTGTGTCTGACATTTTTACTCCGGATTTCAAAATCTGCGAATTTGATTCTCCCGGAACAAGGAAAGTTTAGTTAATATCACATAATGAAAGTTTCGTAATTATCTCTGTTTATGAGCTTGAACACATGGTCTGGATAACTGTTTGAGAATGTTTTTGTCAAGTATGTTTTTTTATTGGGATTCCATTTGAATTCATAGGCATGAAGAATCCCATCAATTTCTTCGATATAATCAATTTCCTGCTGTTCAACTGTCCGCCAGAAATATCGGTTTGCAAAGATCATATTGTTCTGAAGATATTTTATTCTTTCGCTGATCAGGAAATTCTCCCATAACTGTCCGACATCATTCCTGAGTTCAACTGGTGCAAAATTTGCGATAATTGAGTTTCTAATACCGTTATCATAAAAATATATTTTCCGTGCCCGCTTAAGCTCCTTTCTCAAGTTTCTGCTGAAAGATCCAAGCCGGAAAACAATATAAGTCTGCTCAAGGAGCTGGATATATTTTTCAACAGTCTGATTGTCAAGTCCGATCATATTCGACAATTCATTGGCAGAAACTTCACTGCCGACCTGAAAAGCGATCGCCTGAAGAAGTTTCATCAGTTTTTCCGGTTTTTTAATGTTTTCCCATGTAAAAATGTCTTTATAAAGATAGCTGTCTGACAGTTGTTTCAATACTTCTTTTTCGTTTCCCGCAGAGTTGACAACTTCCGGATAATAACCATAGATCATGCGATGCGGAAGCAATCTGTTCTCTTCAATAAAACCGTTATGTGCAGCCATTTCTGAAAAGGACATCGGATATAAAGAGAATTCCCATTTTCTACCTGTCAGCGGCTCGTTTATGAAATTTGCAAGATCAAAAGAGGAAGAACCACTTGCAATAACTTGTATTTCAGGAATATTGTCAGTTATGAGTTTAAGTTTTATACCGATATCCTTTATTCTCTGTGCTTCATCTATCACCACAACTTTTTTTCCAGCTAAAATCGCTTTCAACCGGGTGGAACTGATGTTTTCCAGTAAATTCTGAATATCGGGTTCATCACCGTTAAGCCAGACAACATCATCCCTTTCTCCATAAAGCATTTTGAGCAATGTCGTTTTGCCTGTCTGCCTTGCACCAAGAACGATCAGTGCCTTGTTCGTCCCTTCTTTGCTTTTAAGAATTTCTTTTATTTTTCTCTCGATCATTCCAACTCCTGCGAACCTATTCGCAAAATATACGAATATTCCAACTATCACAGTCGCAAAATATGGGTTTTCTGGCTAAAAATCAAGTTTTCTGCGAATTTGACGGACCAGGAACAAGAAAGGTTATAGTTAAGATAATGGGTTAGGTTTATTTTTTAAGATTTTATCAACTCTTCAATTTTTTCCTTCCAATTCGCACCCTTTTTAAAAAGAATTGTGTCTGCCATTTTATGATACTCCCAAAAGCCATCTCACAATATTACGCCTTTCGATCTTTATGCCGGAATATTCAATTGTTTTTTCATCAGTGTCTGTTGAAAGAAACAGATGCCTTCCGTTTGAAATATACCTATCAATTGAAACAAAAGAGCTTAACTCTCTATCTTTATTACTTTCATTTAAAGTCACTGCGACTTGATAGTTCGTGACCGAGCGGTCTCTTTCTGTCACCACAAAATCTATCTCTTTGCCGGATTCGTTCTGACCAAAATTAATCTGATCCGACTCTCTTTTGAGCTTCAAAAACACAACATTTTCAAGAAGTCTTGAATATATCTTAATATAACCGCCGTAAAGAGCGGAAAAACCAGTATCAACTGAATAAAACTTTTTAATCGTGCCGAAAACACGGCTCTGTTTATATTCCAGTTTTTCAAGTGCATACATGGCAAAAGTCTTCACGATGAAATCCACATAATTTGCAACAGTATCAGATTTTACATCATGTCCGGCAGTTTTGAGATGTGTTGAAATCCTTGCATAACTGGTAATATTTCCAGTTCCGATGAAAAGATATTTTATTATCTGATCAATGACAGCAGGCTGCCTGACATTAAAACGATTGACAACATCATCAAGAACAACTTTGCTGAGTACTCCTTCAAGATAACTCTGCTTTGCTTTTTCAGTCGTTATTGAAACAAGTTCAGGTAAGCCACCAAAATTCAGATATTCCCCAAACAATGAGTTGATCTTATTAATATTTTCAAAATAATCTTTTTCGCTTTTTATATTTAATCCTCTGATCAAAGTGAACTCTTTAAAATCAAATGGCAGAATTTTTATCTCCACAAACCTTCCGGCAAGATTTGAACCGAGTTCCGATGACAGCAGTTCAGAATTGGAACCGGTAAGAATTATTTCGATATTGCGATATTTCTCATAAATCGTCCGTACAAATTTATCCCAGTCATTAACAAGCTGAATTTCATCAAGAACTATAAGTTTTTTTCCTTCTTCGGCAATCTCATTCATAAAAAGCTGAAATACTTCATCAAGCAATTGAGCGTTATTTATTGACGCAAGCTGATAATCTTCAAAATTAAGATACAGCACATTCTTTTTTGCTATTTTTTTCTCTGCAATTAATTGAGAAATCGTTTTCTGAACCAGGAATGACTTGCCGCTTCGTCTGAATCCGGTAACGATCTTAATGGGTTTTGAACCAATCAGCTCAAACAGTTCTGATTGATATGAACGGAATATCCCTTCAGTTTGAGCAACTATCTTCTGCCACTCCAAAATAATCGGGAAAAGAATTGATTTGTCCATTTTTGCACCTCATAAAGATGGTTTTCGGTCCATTTATACACCCTGTAAGGTGGAAAGTCAAGGATTTATGCTTTTTTATTCCGGTTTGAACAATCCTTCCGGATCTGCTGTCATGAAACACGCTTTGACCAGATCAGGATCTGCTTTATGAAGTTTTTTTCTTATATTTTCCGGAACAAGTGGGAAGTGCTTGGCGACAGTGAGAGCATCACCAAGTGGTGCATCAAGGTTTTCGTCAGTCATCAACCAATTGAGTTTATTGAATTTATTCATATTTATTGGAAGTGTATAACCGGTGAGTGACTTGTCTCCGAGTGTGTTGAAATACATCTCAAAATAGCTCATCGCAAGTTCGCGAATTGTGCGGTAAACCGGCTCACGATATCTCAAAACAGTCGTATTCGATTTTGCAACCGCCCCCCAAAGCCCGTCAACTTTGAAAACCGCGATCACATGGTCGTCGTCATTTTCTGCACTGAGATCAACTACAAGCGGTTTAAAACCCATGAACTCCAGCACTGCCACGGCAAAATATGCCCCTTCAGCACAGTGGGAAGATCTATTTTTCATAACAAAATAAGGGGATTGACATATCTTATGAGTTGAATATGGAATGGAGTTTAGAAATATTTGTATATCATTAGGATCTTTAAACTTTTTTGCAAATTCAGACAATTCTTTTAAACGGTTTTTGATCATTTCCTTTTTCATACCTACCCTGCTTCAATTATTTTATATATCACCTGGATCATGCTTAAAATGACGACAGCCATGAGAATGTGCCTGAGCGTGTCGGGAGAAGTTCTTTTGGCAACCCTTGCTCCGAACTGTGCGGCAAGAAGTGATCCGATAATGACAGGAAGAACCAGTGCAAAATCCACCTGAAATGAAACGATCTTGCCAATTGAGCCGGTAACTGCCCCGATAAAAATTATTCCAAGACTTGTTCCGATCGTCGCTTTGAAAGGGATTTTAAGAATATATGTCATGAACGGAATCAGAATAAATCCACCGCCTACACCTACCATTCCGGACAATATTCCTGTGACACAACCGGCTAAAACAGATTGAGCCCTGTTTATCCTTATTTCAGCCAGAGGAGTGTCTGTTTTCTTGAATCTTTTATCCATTGAAAGCATAACAAATGCAACAAACACAAGAATTACAAATACATACATAAGGATCAGATTGTCAACATGTTTTGAAAGATAGGAACCGGCAAACGCTGAAAATCCCATCGGAGTTCCTATAAACAGCAGTGATTCATAGTGAATGAATTTGTTCTTTTTATGGATTATCATGCCTGAAATAGAAGAAAAAAGCACCTGTATCATCGATAATCCCGACACTGTTTTCATTGAAAGATCCCCTACCCCGAGAATTGGAGGAATGGTCAGCATCAGTGGGATCAGAACGACAGCTCCGCCAAGACCGAGCAACCCCGACATAAAACCGCCGAGCATGCTTACAACAAATAAAGTCAGGAACAAAATTAACCTCCTAAATTAAAAACCGACAGTTCAATATAAACTTAAATCACTGCTGAATCAATGAAACAAAAGAAGTTTTGTTGATAAATCATCGTCGAAACTGTATTATTTCAAGATGTTCATTAATTTATGGAGAATCGCCATGCCAGCATTGAAAAATGTTTTTAAAGGAACTCTTTTGTTTCTATTTGTTATTTCAACTTTGCAACCGCTTTTTGCAGAAAAATATGAAGGGTTGTGGAACTCTTTTGTTGAAGAAGGTCCTCATGTAACCGACATTCAGGGCGGAGGCGGAATGGACGGTGTTTTTGATGTTGAAATGTCAATAAACAGCAACCAGGTCTATGAACCGTGCATTGTCTGGGCACACACTCCGGGAGACGGAATTTATCAGATACAGTCAACAGAGCTCTATTTTTCAAAAAGAGATGCAACATCAGGCAAATGGTCAACACCGGCAAAGATAACAGACAACGATTTTGAAGAGGAAAATGTCCAGTTCGTTGTCACTCAGGGAACTCCTGAGATATTTCATGTTTTCTATACCGCGTCAAACCCTGATAACAGCAATGATTTGATAATGTACACCTCTTCAGCAAACGGAAGTACCTGGTCAACACCGGTAAGCATTGCCGAACATTTTCAGATTCGTTATTTAACTGCAAAAACTTCAGGAGACGAGTCATTCCACCTTATGTACACACCGGTTGAAACAAATTATACCACAAGCGTCGCATATGTCTGGAAAGCACATTATTCCGGCTCGCAGTGGTCAACACCCATCGTGCTTGCCAACGAAAGCGGCGTAAACTATTCCAAACCCCTCTTTTCGCTGGAAACAACCAATGTTGATGACGATATAATTCACGCAGTATGGCATGAATCAAAAGGAGAATATTCAGATAGACAGGAAAGAGTTGTTTTTAAAATATTCTCTGAAGAAGGAAATCTGTGGACTGACATTAACCCCGGGGCTGTTTCCGACTGGGAAACAATGTCGTCTTTTCCCAGTGATATTTTAGCGTTAGGTATCCCTAACGAGCATTATTATGTATATGTCGTTAAAACTGCGGCAGCAGAAGGAACAAGCTATTGGCAGCCGTTCCTTTATACATACAGCTCATACAGCGACTCCTGGCTTGCACCTCAAAAGATAACGGAATCAAATTCAGCACAAGGGGAATCCTTTCTGCTGATCCCTTCAAGCACAACTACAACTACAATTACTATCGCATGGATGGAAAAAAGCTCAGGAATGAAAGTCCGTCTTGCCGATAAAGGTGAATTTGTAAGTTCCGCTCAATCTGTTCCTGACTGGTCAAGACCTTATGAAGGTCTTGCAACCGGGTATCTCCCTGTAACTGGTGAATATCTCAAAGCAGCAAACATCGGAGGAGACATAACATTTGTCTGGAATGTGACATCAAGCTGGGATTCAGATAAATCACCGAAACTCTACACTCTTCAGCAATGGACAGAAGGTGAAGTGAAATCGCTTGAGGAACTTAATGACACAGGTGACACCGGAAACACAGGAGATAGCGGAAATACCGGAAATTCCGGAACTGACAAAAAAGACGACGACAGTTGTTCCATCCTTTATATCTGATGATAATTTAAAATGAAAATATTCGTCGATGCAGATGCCTGTCCTTTGGCAATACTTGAAATATTGTCAAGGGCGGTTTTTAGAAAAAAGATCTATATGGTGCTTGTGGCGAATCAGCTTAAAAAAGGGAACTTTTCAGAGTTTGTAAGTTCAATTGTGGTTCCGGGAGGAGCTGATATTGCTGATGACAAAATAGTTGAACTTATGGAGGAAGGTGATCTCGTCATTACCGCTGACATCCCTCTTGCTTCAAGAGTTGTTGAAAAAAAAGGTTTTGCACTCAATCCAAGAGGTGAATTTTATACCGAGGAAAATATCAGAGCTCGGCTTTCAATGAGAAATTTTATGGATGAACTTCGCGGAACAGGCGTTGACACCGGTGGACCATCAACATTCAACAACAAGCACAAACAGCAGTTTTCTCAGGCACTTGACAAGTTTCTGGCAAAATATTAAACAACCAATCACGGATTTTTTTGCCCACAGTAGAAAAAACTCGCGAGTTTTTTTGCTTTGAGTAGAAAAAACTCGTATAATGAACCAACTTGCTGGTTTTTTTGAGGTGTTTTATGTTTGAAAGATTGCTTGCCTCCCAGGTTAAAAAAGATCTTGAAAAAAAAATGGTTTTTATCGGAGGGGCGCGTCAGGTGGGAAAAACCACTCTTGCAAAATCGCTGATTGATAAATCGGGTACTTATCTTAACTGGGATATTACTGAACACAGGGAAATGATACTGAAGGGTGAGATACCTGTATCTGAAATGATCGTTTTTGATGAAATTCATAAATTTAAAGAATGGCGGCAGTATATTAAAGGGATATTCGACCGTTACGGAAATGATAAAAAGATCCTTGTGACAGGAAGTGCCCGGCTTGATTATTACAGACATGGAGGTGATTCACTTCAGGGCAGATATCACTATCTTCGAATGTTTCCGCTTTCGGCTGCCGAGTTAAAAATAAATAATTACAATGACTTGATAGTTCTTTTTAATCTTGGCGGCTTCCCGGAACCTTTTTTTTCAGGGTCAGAGATAGAATCAAGAAGATGGTCGAGAGAATATAGGACAAGACTCATTCAGGAAGATATTGTCTCTTTGGAAAACACAACCGAATTGCAGAAAATAGAGTTGATGATGCTCCGGCTTCCGGAACTTGTCGGGTCGCCGCTTTCAATAAATTCTCTGCGCGAAGATCTCAATGTCAGTCACAAAGCTGTTGCAAGCTGGATTGAAATACTTGAGCGGCTTTATGCAGTTTTTCGTATTCCGCCAGTTGAAAGCAATCTTCTCAGAGCTGTGAAAAAAGAACAGAAACACTATCACTATGACTGGACTCTTGTAAAAGATGAAGGACTCCGTTTTGAAAATATGGTTGCTGTACATCTCCTGAAATGGGTAAGCTGGCAGGCAGATGCGTTTGGTCGTGAAGTTGAACTCCGCTATTTCAGGGACATTGATAAAAGAGAAGTTGATTTTGTCGTTGTTGAAAACGGCAAACCCGTTTTTTGTGTTGAATGCAAGCTTAAAGACACTTCCATTTCAAAGCATCTGCTTTATTTCATTAACAAATTTCCTGAATGCAACGGCTGGCAGATAACACTCGATAATCCAAAAAATGTTACAACAAAAGAAGGTGTCAGAATTGCTCCGGCATCAGCATTCTTAAGTGAACTGGTTTAATTTCAGAAATACATCCCGAATTCAAGTGCGCCGCCGAAGACCTTTCCGTACTGGAACTCATCGACTCTGAAAAGTGAGACATGGAAAAGATTGATGCCGAGCCGTGTTGCGTAATGTTTCGGGGCTTTGAAATCAAAAGCGGCATAATATGAGATCATCGGTCCGAGTGCAAAGAAGCTGTCAGTTCTTTTGTCACCTGAACGCTCAGAATTGTAGTCAGGTCCGTAATGATAGCTGAGTCCGATTCCGGGGCCTGTTACAAAATCAGTTTTTGGTGACATTTTGATCTTGTATTCCATTGCCACATCTGATTCGTACTGAAGCATTTTAAAGCCAGCTCCGAAAAGTATGGGTCGAAAAACTGGAATAGTAACTGTCATTGACCAGTCAAGTGACATTCTGAACTTCATGAAAAGTTTTATATCTCCGACCGGACCCCCTTTCACTCCGGCAGGACTTCCGACACACATTCTAAGGTCATCATATCTTCCGCCACCCATGATCTTAAACCCGAATGCTCTTTCCTTATCTGCTGAAAATGTCGGCTCAGCGGCATCAGCAGAAAGTGTGAGAAACATCCCGCTCATCACAAATATCATAATAAAAACAACTACTTTCCTCATGGCTCACCTCATATATCTCAAATAATAAACGAACAGCTGCAACCTTCACCGGATATAATATAAACACCGTCTTCGTCATTAACAGGGGACTCATCAAATAAATCTTCATCTTCAGCAGTATTTCCAGAGTTTCCTGTGTTGCCTGTGTCACCCGTGTCGCCAGTATTTCCAGCATCAGAATCATCAATTATGTCAAGATCATCATTAACATCTGAGTCATCAGTATCATTCATATCATCAAAATCACTCATATCGTCATAGTCATCAGTATCATCCGACTCCGTTAAAACTTCGTCGGACAGGTCATCATCTGTATCATCTGAATCATCTGTGTCAAGATCAGGGATCACAGTTTCACCCACACAAATTCCTGATTCACATGAATAAACTGTCCAGGGTTCTCCATCTCCAATACAGAATGAACCGTCTTCTAAATATTTATCTTCAGGACAATAGTTGTCTGTACCGTTACAGATCTCAGCAACATCACACTCACCGTTCTTTTCCCTGCAGACTGTATCAGCCGAAACAAGTTTACACTCAGATGTACAGCATGTCCCTTCAGACGGCTCACATTCCTCACCCGGCTCAACAATGCCGTTGCCGCACTCAGCAATATCATCACAAGTGTGTCCGTCTATGTTCAATTCATACCCTATTTCGCAACTGCAAGCGAATCCGCCTGAAGTATTTTCACAATTCTGATCACAGTTATCGGTATTGAGATCACATTCATCAACATCACTACAGGTCACACCGCTTCCGGTATAACCGCTGTTGCATGTACAGGTGAATGATCCTGCTGTGTTAGCACATGTTGCGTTTGCATCGCAGTTGTCTATACCGAGCGTACATTCGTCAATATCACTACATACTGTGCCGTTTCCGGTATAACCGCTGTTGCATGTACAGGTAAATGATCCTGTGGTATTTGCACATGTCGCGTTTGCATCACAATTGCCTATACCGAGCGTGCATTCGTTGATATCGTCACAAGTATGCCCGTCGACATTAAGTATATATCCTGAACCGCAGGTACAAATATAACCCGGCTCATTGTTTGTGCAGTTCTGGTCGCAGTTAGCTGCCGCACCGCTCACACACGAACCTGAATTACAGCTGTCACCGACAGTACAACCATTGCCATCCGTACACGAATTTGAATTATCATTCACATACTGGCATGTACCGGTCGATGGATTGCATGTGTCATCAGTACACGGTTTTGAATCATCACACACAACCATTACACCTGCATTGCATGTCCCGCCCTGACATTTATCCTGAGTACACAGACTGGAATCAAGATCACAGTCCGTTCCGTTTTCCGCAGGAGGATTTGCGGGACAACTACTCGAAGCTCCTGTGCATTTTGCATCAAGTTCACATGGATGGGTTGCCGATGAGCAGACGGTATCTATCGCTACGAATCTGCATTCCGAGGTACAGCATGATCCCTCACCCGGCTCACAATCTTCACCTGCATCAACAACACCGTTCCCACACAGGCAGTTACTGTTCTTTTCAATATTTGCAACACCAGGAGTTATGCATCTAAACGAAAAATCAACATTGTTTATATCTGTATCAACGCCATTTGGATACCTTGAAATACCTCTGTCAGCTATCGATGAGTCATCAACAAGACCGACACCGGAACCTTCAGTATAAGGAACTCCTGAATCACCTTCATACGAAACAGCATCTATTAAAGTTAAACCTCTGTAAAGACCGATTGCGTCCGGAGCGCCGTTCTGTATAAGGTTTTCATCAGGGTTGACATCCAAATCACAATTTGCAACCGTAGTAGAATTTGCACAGATGACATAATACTCGCCACTTGTCAGAGAAACAGCGGGAAGAGATATTGTCTGATAAACTGATGCTCCGCCTCCAGTTCCATTTATAAGCTGGATAGAATAACTCGAAAGATCGGGAATATCAGGTCCTGCGTTATAAAGTTCTATAAATTCAGCAGTATCGGTTGACGGCTGATCGTAATCTATTTCGTTAATTACAAGACCGCTTTCAGCTTCAACCTGATCAATGGTGTATGCCTTGATATTGATATTTGTGTTTGTAATCCAGCCAGCGACATCGGTCCATGCACCAGGGTTTCCCCCATCATCATAGGTGATATAACTTTCACCAATGTTTGCTGTTGCCCCGCTTGAATACCCGTCATAAGGCATTTCTAACGGAATAACATCATTGGTTCCCGGAGTTCTAAGTCTAATAACCACAGAAAATTTATGTCCCAAAGAGAGCAAAACCGGAGTATCAAGCTCAACAGTATTATATCCGGCGTTTGTCAGAACACCCGATTGAGACACCTGCAAAGTACCTCCCGAAACCGGGCCTGATGTCGGGTCTGTATAAATTTTAACTGTATATTCAGCACTATGGGAAGCAGCATAAAAACTTACCGCATTAAGAGACTCGTCTCCAGAAGAAGTGAAAACATTTGCAATCCATGCCGTATCAACTCCATACCCCGAAACACTAATCCTTCCTAGCGGATCATATGAATAAAGATTTTCATATTCAATATCAGTTGCCTGATAGACATAGCAGTCGTTGTTGATCTTAGAGTCTTCATAGGAAATATAAAAGTATCCGCTATCGCCCCAGCCTGTTCCCCAACTGTTTTTAACAATCCACGCACCATCTGACAAAGGAGCTGAATTAAAACCGGTCTTACTGAAATTATCATCCCATCCCACAATAGCTATTCCGTGGTTAATATCAGAAGAACCTGAATAATAATATCCATTTGTCGATGATTTAAAGTACGGATCATCAAAATGCATATCAGCAAAAACAACACCGTGTTCAACAACAGCTTCCTTTATTGATGCAATATTAGCACTTGAAACGCTCAAATAATTTTTTACATGCTTAACAGGAGAAAGAACAGGAGAGGTATCATCATATTCACCATAAGGATCATTCACTTCATTAACAGGACCTTTCCAGCTCATAAAATAAGCCGCCGCCATATCATAATTTCCACCATTACACGGGCCCCAGTCAAAACCGTGTCTGTTTTTCATGTTATTTTCAGAAAAATCGTTGGTTTCCGACGGCATTAATGATGATTCCGCCGATGCCATTGCGGCAAAAGTCCAGCACGCTCCGCAATCACCCTGATTTTTAACAGAAGTGACTCTGCCGTAATCTCTGAGATCATAAGCAGGATCCGTTGCGTTTTTCAAATTCACATCAACTGGTTTAATTATCATCTGCTTTAAAAGATGAGCATTTGAAACCGGAGAAGGGATCAGACCAAACCTCGGATCTTTTAGAACCTGCAAACCTGCTTCTTTTTTTTCCATAAAAACTCTGAATTCATTTGATGTCTCAGTAATAACCGGTAAGTTTTCAGGATCACCGCATCCAGACAATAAAACAAAAACAGAAAGAACTGATAAAAAAATGTTTCTCATATTCATCTCCCAAAAATTTACGGAATATTTTACCTGTTTCCTGAGATTTAGTCAAAGTTACTGATCAGTAATGCTTTTGCTTATTCCACATGAAAAACTGCGAGTTATAACTAATCTATTTAATAAACATCGACTTTTTTAGACTGTTTTTTTACTCTTTCACACAGCAAACTTTGCATTTATAAGTTTTTTTATGTCTCCCGATGCTTGCTTCGTCAAAAAAAACGAGATATACATAATCAGGATCACTTGAATCAACTGAAGATGACCACAGAATACTGCCGAACCCTAAAGAATCATATTTGCCTGTATCATTCCAATCAAAATCACAACCACAGCACTTGTCGTAATCACAGTCTATGGAAGAAAGACAGTCATCACTTATCCTGCAAGAACCCCCTAATTCAGCTTCAGGGCAGTCCTGTATTAATCCACGAAGCTCACTTATAGTTGGCAATCTTCTGCCGAGATCCTTACAATATTCTTGGGCATCATACCAGTTCATTTCAAGTGAAGGGTGGGACCAATTTAGTCCACCGTGATCATAGGTACGGTCACAGCTGCAAAGAAACATAAATAAAGAGGTGATGATAATACTTTTCATATTCTATTCCCCAAACGGACAGACCCCTTCTTTTTCACAATAACAATCAAGGTCTCTTATTGCTTGTAATGCAACAGCTCTGAACTGGTAAACCATCCATTTGCCTTCCCATTCTCCGTATCCGAAATAATACTTTTCCATCCCCTGAACCTTTTTCATACATACTGTTTTTTTTGTCTTTCTGTTATAAAAACAGCTGTTTCCGTCTCTCGTTCCACCATTTTCTTCATATAGCAATTCATTGTAAAATACAGTTTCTTGGGTTACTCTCTGTATCGCATATCCTGACCCCTTCCATACTTCATCCGTTGATTCATGTGTGGTTATCAATTTTGAATATTCCTTTTTCCCTTCTGTTCCGATCTTCAATCTCTTTATCGAAAAAACGCCGGACATGTCAGATTCATACAATATTTCTGTTTCGTCATCTTCATTTATCAGAGGATATCTTATCTCTTCAGATTCATTTTCATTTACAAGCATGCAATCATCGACACTTTTCGGATTCTTCGACAGATCACAGTAATATCCTTTAAATGAATCTGTGTAAAATATTGCCTTGTCATTTACTATTTCAGGAAAATAGGCAAGCCCTTCCATCAGTTTCGTCCATTTCCATGTCCCCACTTTCGCATACATGGCTGAACTCCCTTCACCGTCTTTAACTTCTATGTTTGCTATTGCCCATTTTTCACTTAATGCAGGGGTATAAGAAACAAATCTGATTGTTCCGGGATATACAACTCTCCTTGTTCCGTCACTGCATGAATGGGCAAGATACCTTGTTGTATTATTTACAGTTTCATAGAAGTGAAAATTGTTCACAAGATGCAACATACATCCTTTATTGTATGAGCCAGCTTCCTGAACAATTGGTGAAAGAGCTCTGTATTTCCTTGTTTCAGGATCATATTCCATTGTTTTGGCATAAGTACGGTATTTTTTGTAATCAAGAACAACATTTTTCAAAAAAAGCCCCACTTTCCCGTCACTTATGTCAAAATGTTTGATTGCCCCTGCGGTGGAATCAG